>MDTB01208386.1_pt1 | contig 31288 bp, 35 predicted proteins | sample 811161 | NCBI WGS metagenome assembly MDTB01 (sample SAMN05326650, study PRJNA326480) | marine metagenome | isolation source: seawater | place: Mediterranean Sea | collected 2009 | reverse complement strand
TTTTATCGTAAGGAATTGTTTCCATTAAATTTAAATTAAATAATTTTTTGCTAACAAAAAAGTATATTTGTTGGTAAAATAAGTCAATATATCTGACCAAAATATGAAGGATTTGCTTTATTTAAAAGATGACCAAATTAAAGATTTTATACAATTGCTTCTTTATGCCTATAGAGAAACATTTTCAGACCCAAATGAAATTTTAAAAAAAAATTCTTTAGGTGCGGCACATCACAGAACCTTGCATTTGATAGAAAGAAATGAGGGAATAAGTGTGAATGAACTTATAATAAAACTAAAAATTACCAAACAAAGTCTCAACAGAGTTTTGAGAGATTTGAAAAAATTAAAAATAATAAAACATGTTAGAGATCGAAATGATTCTAGGAAGAAGTTATTATATTTAGATGATCAGGGGAAAAAATTTTTTGATGAAGTTTTTAAAACTCAAAAAAAAAGAATTTTTAATGCTTTAAAAAATTCAGATTCAAAATCAGTTTTAAATTTTAAAGATGTATTAAAAAAAATAATTAATGGAAAAAAATAATTTTCATATACTCGTGGTTGATGATGACGATAAGATAAAAGTCTTAATTAAACAGTTTTTAAATGAGAAAGGCTTTATTGTTTCTACTGCATCCAATGCTGAAGAAGCTAAGGAAAAAATAGATATATTTGATTTCAATCTGATGGTTTTAGATGTAATGATGCCAGGGCAAGATGGATATGAGCTTACAAGAGAGATCAAACAATCAAGAAATATTCCCATAATATTGTTAACAGCAAAAGGTGAAGTGGAAAATAGAATTCATGGACTTGAGTTAGGAGCGGATGATTATTTGGGAAAACCTTTTGAACCTCAAGAACTTTTGTTAAGAATAAAAAATATTATTAAATCAAATATGAAAAATAAGTCGTTGGAATCCAGTAAAATCGGTGATGCTGTGTTAAATTTAAGCAAAATGACTATTAAATTAAACCAAAAAATAAAAAAAATAAACTCAGCAGAAAAAAGGGTCCTTTTAAAAATGCTTGCATCACCAGGTAAAATATTTTCTCGAAATGAAATCGGAAAAATATCAAAAATATCTAAAGAAAGATCTATTGATGTAATGATTACAAGATTAAGAAAGAAAATTGAACTTAATCCAAAAAATCCAAAGTTTCTACAAACAATAAGGGGGTCAGGCTATGTCCTATGGGTTGAATAGCTTCTTAAAAAAAATTCTTCCTAAAGGTTTATTTTATAGAGCGCTTATTATAGTTGCGGCTCCAGTAGTACTACTTCAAATAACAATTTCTGTTGTATTTTTTGACAGTATATGGATAAAAGCAAATAAAGGTATGACAAGATCGCTAGTAAGCGAGGTAAAAACTCTTTTTGATGCATATAAGTCCGAAGAAAGTAAAGATGTAAATTTTTTAATGAATTTATATAAAAAAAATTTTGATTTTGTAATAAACATAAAAAAAAATGAAATAATACCCAAAGTAAAATCTGATAGACGCTTTAGTCCAATGGATAGGGCATTAAGAAGAGAAATGAAGCCTGTTTTTGGCAACAACTATTGGTTTGATACAGTTACATACATTGATCTTGTTGATTTAAGAATTCAGAGTGGAAACGAAGTTATACAAGTATTTTTTCCAAAAAGTAAAATTGCCCCTTCGTCAGTAAGAATTTTCGTTTTATGGATTACGTTTCCATCTGTAATTTTAATTTTAATAGCAATATTATTTTTAAGAAATCAGACTCGACCTATAGTGAAATTATCTAAAGCAGCTGAAAGATTTGGTAGAGGTGAACGGGTAGATGATTTGAGACCCTCAGGTGCATCTGAGATTAGAAAAGCAACAATTGAATTTGATAGAATGATGAAAAGAATAAATAAGCATTTAACACAAAGATCAGAAATGCTCTCTGGAATAAGTCATGATTTAAGAACGCCATTAACAAGATTAAAGCTTCAATTGGCAATGACAGATAAAAAAGATACAGCTAGAAAAATGGCCTCTGATATAGATGAAATGGAAAAAATGCTCAACGATTATTTGCAATATGCCAAATCACAATCTGAAGAAGATTATGTAAATATAAATATAAATGATCTATTAGCCGACATAATGAAAAATTATGAAAATTCTAAGTACGATATGGTTTTAGCAAATAAAATAAACATTCATGGTAAAAAGAATTTAATTAGAAGAAGTATTTCAAATATCATTGAAAATGGACTTTCATATGGGAATAAAGTTTTTATAGAATTAAAAAAATCTGTAAGCAGTGCTATTATTGTAATTGGAGACAATGGTCCAGGGATTCCAAAAAAAGAATACGAAAATGTTTTTAAACCCTTTTATAGAATTGATAAAAGTAGAAGTCTTAATAGATCTGGTGTAGGTTTGGGCTTATCGATCGCACAAGATATTATAAAATCTCATGGTGGAAATATTATTTTATCAGAAAGTGAGCACAAAGGGTTAGAGGTTAAGATTTTTTTTCCTTTTTAGACCTTTTTTTCTTTTTCAAAATATTTAGCTCTTTTTGTTGTTTTTCAATCAATTTTTTTAAAACCACAAACTCTTCCTTAGTAACAAAATCTAATTTACTTGCTAAATTCTCCTTATTAAATTTCATAGAAGTCAAAAGTTCTTTTTTTAAATCCTGTGAGGTTAATATACCCGCCTCAATAAAGCCTGATATCATTTTGATAATCTTTTGAGAATTGTTCATTATTTTACTTTAAATTATAAGTAATTTAATTTCAATTGTGATAAATTTATAAGATGCTTCATAATATTGATCCTATATTTATTGATTTTGGCATTATCCAAATTCGTTGGTACTCCCTTGCCTACATTATTGGGATTCTAGCTGGCTGGTGGTATGGAAAAATTATAATCAAAAAAAAATTGAGAAATAGTAAAAGAAGTGAATATTTAAAAAATTTTGATGATTTAATTGCATTCATTATTATTGGTGTAATTTTTGGTGGAAGACTTGGATATATTATTTTTTACAATCCTACTTTTTATTTAGAAAATCCAATTGAAATTTTAAAATTATGGCAAGGTGGAATGTCTTTTCATGGAGGGTTACTGGGTGTGATTTTGAGTATATATATTTATTCAAAATTTAAGAATTTAAATCATAGAATTTATTTTGATACTATATCGTGTGTCGCACCAATTGGGATTTTCTTAGGAAGAATTTCAAATTTTATAAATAGCGAACTGTATGGTTTGCCTACAGAAAAATCTTGGGGGGTTATCTTCCCTAAAGTTGATAATTTGATTAGGCATCCATCTCAAATTTATGAAGCTTTATTGGAAGGGATTGTTTTGTTTTTAGTATTAAATTTTTTAATGTTCAAAAAAAATTTTAACCATGGTGTTATTTCTTATTTATTTTTAATTCTTTATGGTATTTTTAGAATTATTTCAGAACAATTCAGATTGCCGGATGAACATATAGGGTATGTAGTGAAGAATTTTAGTATGGGATCTATGTTAAGTTTTATAATGATTATTTTGGGTATATTATTTTTATCTCGAGTTATTTCAAATGAAAAAAATTAATAAAATTTTTTCAAGCAAAAAATCAATGCCATTGGATTTATACTTGGAAAAAGTCCTATACGATAAAAACATTGGTTATTACCAAAAAAAAAATCCATTTGGCAAAAAAGGAGACTATGTAACGGCACCAAATATATCTAATTTATTTTCTGAGATGGTGGCTATTTGGTTAGTAAGCTTCTGGGAAAATTTAAAAAAACCTAGAAAATTTAATTTCATAGAACTCGGTCCTGGAAATGGTGATTTTTGCTTAACTCTATTAAAAACTTTAAAAAATTTTCCCGATACCTATGGTTCGATTAATATTATGCTTTATGAAAAGAGTAATGGATTAAAAAAAATCCAGAAAAAAAGAATAATTTCAAAAAAAGTTAAATGGATAAAGAGCTTAAAAGAAATTGATAAATACCCCGTTGTATTTTTTGGGAATGAATTTTTGGATGCACTGCCAATAAAACAGTTTGCAAAAATAAACAAAATTATTTTTGAAAGACATGTGGCCCTTAAAAAAAATAAGTTAAAATTCTTTTTTAAAAAAGCTATAAAAAAACAGATTGATAAGCTTAAAACTTACAATCTTTTAAAAAATGATGGAATTATTGAATATCCTGAATATGGTTTTAAAGAACTGAACATCATTAATACAAAAATAAAAAGTTTGAATGGCGGGGCACTCTTTATAGATTATGGTTATAATAATATGAAAAAAAATATTAATACTTTACAATCTATAAAGAAGCATAAGTATAACAACATAAATGAAAATGTGGGAGAGGCAGATATAACTGCTTTAGTAAATTTTGGATTGTACAAAGAATATTTTAATTCGAGCGGCCTGTTTGTTGAAGAAATTATTAGCCAGAGTAAATTTCTGCAGAAAATGGGGATTGTCGAACGTGTTAAAATTGCTAGCAATAAAATGACATATCAAAACAAATTAAATTTATATAGCAGACTCAAGAGATTAATTGATCCACAAATGATGGGTGAGGATTTTAAAGTAATTTTTGCAAAAAATAAAAAATGTAAATTTTCTTTGGCTTTTAAATAATGTTTTTTTCAAAAAATTTAGAAACAAATAATACCAAACATTGTTTTTTCTCAAGAAAAAACGGGGTATCGAGTGGAATATATGAAAGTTTGAATTGTGGAATTGGTAGTAATGACGAAAAGAAAAATGTCGAAAAAAATTTAGATATTGTTTGCAAAAAATTCAATATTAAAAAAAATTCACTTGTTTTAATGCGCCAAACACATAGCAACAAAGTTAAAATTATTGACGACAAGAATAAATTTGAAAGGGTTGATTGTGACGCGATGCTAACAAGAAGTAATGAAATTGCATTATCCGTATTAACCGCAGATTGTGTTCCGATCCTAATTTATGAAAAAAGGAAAGAAATTGTTGGATGCATACATGCGGGTTGGAAAGGAGCAATAAATGGAATTATAGAAAATACTTTAGTCAGAATTGTTGAAATGAGTGGCAGTATTAATAATTTAATTGTTTCTGTTGGCCCGTGTATTTCGCAAAAAAATTATGAGGTAAAAGATGATTTTTATTCAAAATTTATGAAAAAGTCCAAAAATAATGATAAATTTTTTTTAAAAAATGAAAGAAATACTTTTTATTTTGATTTAAGAAGTTTTATAAACAAAAAATTTGAAGATCTTGGGGTCTTAAATATTGAGAATATACTTATCGACACTTTTGCCTCTAAGAGTGAATACTTTAGCCATAGAAGGGCCAAAAAGTTCGGAGAAGATGACTACGGAAGATGTATATCAGTAATAAAAAAAACTTAATATAAAATTAATTGAAAACCAAATATAATGGATGTATAACTAAATAGTCCTAATGAAAATTTTATCAGGAACAAGTAATCCTTCACTTAGCAAAAGCATATCTAAACAACTTAAGTTAAAATTGGTTAATACGAATATTAAAAATTTTGCAGATGGCGAAATTTATGTTGAGATAAACGAAAATATTAGAGGAAATAGTGTTTTTGTAATTCAATCTACATCGACACCTGCCAATGACAATCTAATGGAACTTCTGTTGTGCATTGATGCATTAAGAAGATCGTCTGCCAAAAATATAACTGCGGTAATTCCTTATTTTGGATATGCGAGACAAGACAGAAAAGTTGTTCCTAGAACATCTATTTCGGCAAAACTTGTTTCTAATTTAATAACTAATGCAGGTGCTAACAGGGTCGTAACAGTAGATTTGCATGCTGGACAAATTCAAGGTTTCTTTGATATGCCGGTAGACAATTTATTTACTACTCCATTATTTGCGAGATATATTAAAAAAAACATTAAGAGTAAAAATTTTATATGTGTTTCACCAGACGCAGGTGGAATTGAAAGAACCAGAGGATTGGCAAAAAAAATTAACGCTGATCTAGCCATTATAGATAAGAGAAGACCCCAAGCTGGAAAGTCGCAAGTTATGAATATTGTAGGTGATGTTAAAAATAAAGATTGCATAATAGTTGATGATATAATTGATAGCGGAGGAACTATTGTTAATGCTGCTGAAGCTTTAAAAAAAAAAGGTGCTAGAGATATTTATGTGTTTATCACACATGCTGTGCTTAGCGGTGAGGCGATAAATAAAATTAAAAAATCTAAAATTAAAAAATTAGTTACTACCGATAGTATTGATAATAGCAAAAGAATAAAAAATTTAAGCAAAATACATGTATTATCTATTGCCCCTCTTATGGCTGAGGCAATAAAAAGGATTTCAAACTCAACTTCAGTATCAGATCTATTCAATTAACACTTGTTTTATTTTAAAGTTGGGGTAAATTGGCTCATTCAAATGATAAATAATTTAATAGCCGCCAAAAGAGAAACAAAAACTAAAGGTCAGCTAAATATTTTAAGGACCAAAGGTTTTATACCTGCCATTCTATACGGTGGAAAGAGCCCAAATTTACAAATAAGTATAGAAGAAAAAATTGTAAAAGATATTTTAAGATCTGAAAATTTTTTATCTACCGTATTTAATCTCGATATTGAGGGTAAAAAAGAAAAAGTAATTCCAAGAGAAGTTACCTATCATGTTTTGTCAGAAAAACCGACTCATATAGATTTCATGAGAATTGTTGGGGGATCACAAATTATTTTAGAAATTCCTGTAAAATTTAAAAACAATGAAGATTGTGCAGGTTTAAAAAAGGGTGGAGTTCTAAATATAGTTAGAAGAAAAGTTGAATTAAAGTGTAAGGCAGAAAATATTCCTGAAAATATTGAGGTTGATCTAGGAGGATTGGATATTGGAACAAGTATAAGGATATCTTCGGTAAAGCTACCTGAAAATGCCAGTTTAACAATAACTGACAGAGATTTTGTTGTAGCTACTATTGCTGCTCCAACAATTGTGAAAGAACCTGAAAAACCCGCGGAGGAAACTGCAGCCGAAGGAGCCGAAGGGGAAACTGCAACTACTGAAGGGGGCGAAGCCGCGCCAGCTAAAGAAGGTGAAGCTCCTAAAAAAGATGAAAAAGGTAAAGAAGGTTCTAGTGAAAAAAAACCAACTGCCGAAAAAAAACCAACTGAGAAAAAATAGAATTTTATGTTTTTGTTAGTAGGTTTAGGAAATCCTGGTCCAAATAATACCAACAACAGACATAATATAGGTTTTAAAATTATAGACGCAATAAACAATCAATTTAGTCTTTCTAAACAGAAACCTAAGTTTAAAGGGCTATTAACAACAGGCAATATAGATAACAAAAAAGTCTACGCTATTAAGCCACTTACTTTTATGAACAATTCTGGAGTTTGTATTAAAGAACTTATTGAATATTTTAAAATTGATTCAAAAAATGTGATTGTTTTTCATGATGATATCGACATTGATTTGGGAAAAATTAAAGCAAAATTTGGTGGAAGCAGTGCGGGGCACAACGGAATAGAATCAATAGATAAGTTTATTGGCAAAGACTATTCTAGAGTAAGGGTTGGGATAGGAAAGCCAGATGAAAAAAATAAAGTTATTAATCACGTATTAGATGATTTTGCTGATAATGAGGAAGAAAAAATTAAAGATATAACTGACAATATAGTAAAATTGGTTCCTACTCTCATAAATAAAGAGATGGATCTTTTTTCAAGCAAAGTAAATCAAAATTTGAATGGGATTTAAGTGTGGAATAGTTGGTTTACCGAATGTAGGTAAGTCTACACTATTTAACGCTTTAACCTCATCAAAGAACGCTCAAGCTGCCAATTTTCCATTTTGTACAATAGATCCAAACATCGGTGTAGTAGATGTGCCTGATGAAAGACTTATTAAGCTCTCGAGCCTTTCAAAATCTGAAAAAACAATTAACGCAAATATAACTTTTGTTGATATCGCTGGTTTAGTAAAGGGCGCATCTAAAGGAGAAGGGCTTGGAAATAAATTTCTTTCACATATAAGGGAAGTAGACTCAATAGTCCATTTGGTTAGATGTTTTGACTCAGAAAAAATACAACACGTTAGTAAGAATATTGATCCTGTAAATGATCTAGAAACTATAAAAACAGAAATACTTCTTGCAGATATTGCTCAAATAGAGAGAAAGCTTCAAAAAAACCTAAAAAAAAAATTAACTGATAAACAAGTAAAATTATTAGAAGATACTCTTAAAAAGTTAGATAAAAATGAGACTCTAGGGGACGGGTATGATAACGATGATAAAAAGTTTCTTAAAGAAACAGGGTTAATTTCAACAAAACCCTACATGATAGTATGTAATGTAGACGAAGGTAGTGTAAAAACTGGAAATAAGTATACAAAAATTTTAAAAGAAAAATATCCCAAAAATAAATTTATAACTATTTGTGCTGATATAGAAAGTCAAATTATAGATCTAGGTGTAGATGAAAGAGAAAATTATATGAAAAATATTGGTTTAGAAAAAACTGGTTTAAATAAATTGATAACTACTGGGTATGAACTATTAAATTTAAAAACTTTTTTTACTTCAGGTCCGGAGGAAACAAGGGCTTGGACAATAAAAAAAGATACTGAAGCACAAAAAGCAGCTGGTGTGATACATACCGATTTCGAGAGAAACTTTATTAGAGCAGAAGTTGTTTCTTTTGATGATTTTGAAAAGTATGGAAATTTTGAAAAAGCTAAAGAAAATGGAAAACTTAAGTTAGAAGGAAAAAACTATTATATAAAAGATGGAGATGTTCTATTCTTCAGGGTTAATCCTTGACCATAGCCTTCTCATGCTTAAAAAAACTAAAATAGACAATATTGTTAAGAATATTATTACTTTAAAACCTAACTTGTGCCTTGTTTCCAAATGTGGTTCTGCTGCCCATGTTAAAAATGTTGTTACATCTTTTGCCATTTGTGCTTCTGTGGCTTTGGTTCCATCGACATAAGTTACAATATCATCTGATAAAGGGTTGGACATCTTAATTTTATTACCATCCATATATTTATTATAGTAAACACCGTCTTCTAATTCAAAACCTGCTGGTGCCTCCGTGTAACCAATTAAGACAGCATAAATATAATCTGCTCCACCTTTTCTTGCTTTTACCAAGACAGACATGTCAGGTGGATATGCTCCTCCATTTGCTGCCATTGAAGCCTTAACGTTGGGATAGGGTGAAACAAACTTGTCAGATGGTCTACCTGGTCTTGTAAACATCTCACCATCATCATTGGGGCCGTCTTTAACCTCAAAGTTTGCCGCTATTGCTTTAACTTGATCTACTGAAAATTCTGGCCCGCCCTCTTCTCCAAGGTTTCTGTAGCTTAAAAGACTCATTGAATGACAAGATGAGCATACTTCCGTATATACCTGATATCCTCTTTGCAAGGATGCTCTGTCAAACTTTCCAGTTATACCTTTAAAACTCCAATCCTGTTTTGGTATTTTAATTTCCTCAGCAAAAGAACAATTGATTAATATAAAAAAAAATAAAAGAATTTTTAAAAAAATTCTATTGGCTCTATACATGTGGTCTATCACTTTTTATCAGTTCTGCTTTTGGCATACCTGTTAAAACCGGTTCTGTAATGCTAAGGGGTAAGGGTTGAGTTTTTTCTACCCTACTAAGTATTGGCAATACTATTAAGAAATGAGCAAAGTAATAAATTGTTCCTACCCTTGCAACTAAAAGATACAAACCTTCTGCAGGCATAGCTCCTACATAGCCAAGTGCTAAAACGTCAATTACAAGTATCCAAAAAAATATTTTATTTAATGGCCTAAAAATAGATGATCTTACTTTACTGCTATCCAACCAAGGAAGTGCCATTAAAATAAATATTGATCCGAAAAGAAGAATCACACCTCCAAGTTTATCAGGTACAGATCTGAGAATGGCATAAAAAGGAAGTAGATACCATTCTGGAACTATGTGTTTTGGTGTGACCAGCGGATTTGCCTCTATATAATTATCGCTATGTCCCAAAATATTAGGTGCAAAAAATATAAATCCTGAAAAGATTATAAGGAATACTAGTAAAGCAAATAAATCTTTAATAGTAATATAAGGATGAAAAGGTACGGTGTCCTTTGATGGTTTTTTTACATCAATACCAATAGGATTATTATTTCCTGGAACGTGTAGGGCCCATATATGTAAAACTACTAAACCTAAAATTAAAAACGGAAATAGATAATGCAAACTAAAAAATCTGGTTAGGGTTGGGTTGTCTACAGAATATCCTCCCCAAAGCCAAGTGGTGATGCTATCACCTATTAAAGGAATAGCACTAAATAGATTTGTAATTACTGTTGCTCCCCAAAAACTCATTTGACCCCATGGTAATACATATCCCATAAAAGCAGTAGCCATCATTAAAAGATAAATTATCATTCCTAAAATCCATATAATTTCTCTTGGTGATTTATATGATCCATAGAATAGTGATCTAAAAATATGTATGTATACAGCGAGAAAAAACATTGAAGCTCCGTTACTATGAATGTATCTAATTAACCAACCATAATTTACATCTCGCATTATATGTTCGATACTACTAAAAGCCATGTCTGCGTGAGCAACGTAATGCATTGCTAAAACTAATCCAGTTATGATTTGTGATAATAAACAGAAAGTTAATATTCCTCCGAAGGTCCACCAATAATTCAAGTTTTTAGGTGTTGGATAGTCTGTTAGATGAGAAGCTAAAGATAACAGTGGCAGTCTATCGTTAAACCATTTTCCAAATTTTGATTTAGGAGTATAAGTATGTTCGCTCATTTTATATTATCCAATCTTAATTGTATTTTCATCGACGAAAACGTATTTGGGTATTTCCATATTAGTTGGGGCTGGACCTTTTCTTATTCTTCCAGATGTATCGTAATGCGATCCATGGCAAGGACAGAACCAACCATTATATTCACCTTTGTCTGAAAGTGGTACACATCCAAGGTGAGAACAAATACCCATCATTACCAACCATTCTGGTTTTTTTACCCTATCCTGATCATTTTCAGGATGTTTTAATTCTTCTAAACTAACTGACTGTGCTTCAGAAATTTCTGTCTCAGTTCGTCTTTTAATAAACACTGGTTTGCCTCGCCAAAGCACAGTAATCGATTTGCCTGGCTGAATTTGACTTATATCAACCTCAGTGGTTGCTAAGGCCTTAACTGAGCTATCTGGGTTCATTTGATCTATAAATGGCCAAATTGTTGCGCCTATTCCAACTGCTCCAACAGTGTATGTAGCTGTAAACAGAAAATCTCTTCTATTATTTTTTTTTCCTGAATTATTCATAAAATTATATTAATATCGCTTTCTAATATAAAATAGGAGTATTTAAAAGAGTTGCCAGGGGCCAGAATGACACACGAATTGCAATTAATTGTAAGAATCTGCAAGTTATAAACACAAAATAATATCATCTATGCAAATAAGTCAACAAATTCAAAAAAAACTAGCTAGCGATTGGTTTAGATTTTTGCAGTCTAAAATTGTCGAAGAGTTTCAAAACATTGAGAAAAATTTTTCAAAAAAAAAAGGGGCAAAAATCAAATACTTTCAGAAAAATAAATGGAAAAAGAAAAATATAAAAGATGGAGGGGGAACATACTATCTTTTAAAAAGAGGGAAAGTATTTGATAAAGTTGGAGTTAATCATTCAACAGTACAAGGTTTATTTCCCAAAAATTTTAAATCTAAAATACCCGGAACCAATACAAATAATTCTTACTGGGCATCAGGGATTTCGGTTGTGGCTCATATGAAAAATCCAAAGGTACCAGCTATACATTTTAACACGAGGTTTGTTATAACTTCAAAAAGTTGGTTTGGGGGAGGAATGGACGTAACACCAAGTTTTTTTGATTTGAAAGAGAAGAAACTTCTTAATAGAAAACTTAAAACTCTGTGTAGAAATAATAAAAAAAATTACAATGATTATAAAAAATGGTGTGATAACTATTTCTTTATAAAACACAAAAAAGAAATAAGAGGTATAGGGGGGATTTTTTTTGATTATTTATATAAAGATTGGAAAAAAAATTTTAAGTTCACAAGAGAACTTGGAATTTGCTTTCTTGATTTCTCAAAAACAATTATAAAAAATAAAATGCTTATAAAGTGGAAAAAAAAACAAAAAAAAGATCAATTGATAAAAAGAGGCAAATATGTTGAATTTAATTTATTATACGATAGAGGAACTAAGTTCGGTTTAAACACCGGTGGAAATCTGGATGCAATTTTTATGTCACTTCCACCAGAAGCAAAATGGAAATAGATGGAAAAAGAGCCAATTACAGTTCAGGGATTGAAAAAACTTCAAGAAGAGCTTAAAGATCTGAAGGAAAATAAAAGGCCAAAAGTTGTTGCTGCAATAGCTGAAGCTAGAGCTCATGGTGATTTAAAAGAAAATGCTGAATACCATGCTGCCAAAGATCAACAGGGTCATATTGAAGGAAGAGTTATGGAAATTAACGATGTTATTGCTAGAGCAAACGTCATAGATGTAACCAAAATAGAAAATAACGGTAAAATTATTTTTGGATCAACCGTTTCAGTAAAAGATCTTGAAAATAAAAAAGAAAATCAATTTAAAATTGTTGGCAAAGATGAAGCGGATGTAAGTAAAAACTTAATATATTTTAAGTCACCAATTGGAAAGTCTTTAATTGGAAAAAGTATAAAAGATTTAATATCAGTTAAAACTCCCTCTGGAGAAAAAAATTATGAAATTTTGGAAGTTAAATATATTTAAATTAAATATATTTTTTAATTAATTGTGTCAGCTCTTCATCGTTTAAATTAAAATCATTTTCTATCCAATGTTTTTCGATTTTTTTTAATACTTCACCGATTCTTCTTCCACTTCTCATTCCTTTATCAAGAAGATGTTTGCCTGTGATTGGAAACTCAGGAATATTAATAGAATTAACTTCTTCTAATATAATTTGTAAATTTTTATTATTATTTTTATAGTGATAAATGAAATAAAATTTACTTAAAGATAAAATTCTTTTTTTTCCATGGTAAAAAATATTTTTTTTTAGATTTTTTTTAAAAAAGTTTTTGTCTTTTTGAGCTTCTAAAAAAGTTTTGCCAACAAAATTTAATTTGTCTTTTAGATAATTCGATACTTTATATTTATGTGAAAAATAAAAATGATTGTCCTTATCATCAACTAATAATAAAGCTAAAATCAAATGCGGATCAGATTTCAAATATTTATTATATATTTCATCTTTAATGTGCTTCAATCTTTCAAAATATTTTAATTCTGGAAAAATGATCTTAAAAATCTCATAAAGATCACTATTTAAAAATATATCTCTAAAATTATCTAATTTTAAAATCTTATATAGTTCGCTATAAACTCGCTCTTTTGAAAGATTTAATATTCCGTTAAGATTTTTTTTAATAATTTTAATTGTATTTTCATCTATATTGAAATCTTTATATTCTATAGAAAACCTTAAAAATCTTAAAATTCTTAAATAGTCCTCTTGAATTCTTTTTTGGGGATCGCCAATGAAACGAATTTTTTTTTCTTTTAAGTCTTTAATTCCATTTTGTGGATCAAGAAATTTTCCATTTTGATCAAGATAGATAGCATTAAAAGTGAAATCTCTTCTTGCAGAATCCTTTTCCCAATCATTTGTAAACAAAACTTTTGCATGTCTACCGTCTGTGGAGATATCTTCTCTTAGTGTTGTAATCTCAAAATTTTTTCCGTCTTTACATAAAATTATAGTTCCATGACTAATCCCGGTCTTAACAAGTGTGAAGCCACTGTTTGAAAATTTTTTTACTATTTCACCGGGGGAAAAAACTGTAGCTATATCTATATCTACAATTTCCTTTTTGCTTAAATAATTTCTAACACAACCTCCAACGAGCATTGCGTTATTATTGTTCTTGTTTAATATTTTAAAAATTTCTTTAATTTTTTGTTCTTTATAAAATGGAAATAAAATTTTTTTGATACTGCTTATAAACATCATATAATATTTGGCTGGGGCGCTAGGATTCGAACCTAGGATGGTGGTACCAAAAACCACTGCCTTACCGCTTGGCTACGCCCCAAGGTTTTTTTTGATATATCATAAAAAAACAAATTTAAATAGTTTTAGAGACAACGCACCAAAATGCAGGAAAACTCCTTTTTATACTTTTCAAAGCTAATGTTACATCTTTTTTATTCAAAAATAGACCAAAACATGCCGATCCTGATCCGGTAATTCGTGAAAATTGACAGTTTTTTATTAACTCCATTTTTTCTAATAAGTTTCTTAAAATTGGAAATTTATAAATAACAGTATTTTCTAATGAATTTATTTCTAGCCTAACTTTTTGAACAAATTCTGATTTAGAAATTTTTTTATACTGATGCTTCTTGTGAAATGTCTCATGTTCTTTAAATTTCGAATAAACTTCTTTAGTTGAAGATTTTAGATTGGGAAAAACAATTAAAAAATAAAAATTGTAATTTCCATTAAATTCTTCAACCTTTAAAAGATTTTCTTGAAAAATTTTTTTTGATTTTAAAAATATTCTAAAATCTGATCCTAAATATTTTGAAAAAAAATTGGTATTATATTTTGAAATTTTCCTTTTTTTTAAGAAGTGTTTTATGATTGTTGCAGCATTACTTGATCCTCCTCCCAAACCTGAAAAAACAGGAATATTTTTTTTTATAGTTATTTGATATTTTGTTTTATTATCTATTAATTTCTTTTTTCTCAACAAATACATAGACTTACTTACTGTATTGTTGACTCTCATAATATTATTACTAAATCTGCCTGTAAATTTTACGATATCTTTATTTTTTTTTATTTTTTTAATTAAAATTTCATCATGAAGACTTGTTAAAAAAATTAAAGACTGAATATTATGATGTTTTTTTCTCTTAATTCTTTTACCAACTTTTAAAAATAGATTTATTTTAGCAGGTGATTTTAAAAAATGAGTTTTCATTTATAAAAAAATTTAGGTATTTGACAAACCAAAAATAATTTTTTGTTTAACCTTTTCTTTTAAATCTTTTTCAGCACTTTCAAAAAGCAAAACATTGTTCCAATAGTATCTGGCTTGAATTTTATAATTGTTCATCCAAAGGCAATCTGCATAGTGATCGTTTATTACCGGATCTCTTGGCATTAAAATAATAGCTTTCTCGAGATACTTTTTTGACTCCAAAAAATATTTTGATTTAAATAGTGCCCAACCAAGAGAATCGGTAATATATCCATTATTTTTTTTTAGATCATTTGCATCCCTTAACATTTCTAATGCTTCTTCAATATTTTTATTTTTCTCAACCCAGCTATAAGCAAGATAATTCATAACGTAGGGTTCGTTTGGTTTGATTTTTAAAGAATCAAGAAGGTCTTTCTCTCCTAGCTTCCATTGGTCATTTCTTTCGTAAGCCATACCTCTTCTTTCCAAAACGCTAGGATATAGCTCGTGATTTAATTTAATTTTTAATAAAATTTCTGAATAGAGTTTTATTGACTCATCATATTTTTCTTTATTTCTCAAAAAATTTGCAAAATCAAATTTTTCATATATGCCCGGTTGAATATCGTTGTATATTTTCCTTAAAAAATTAATTGATCCTGTTTTTTTTTGTTTATCCATCATTTGGGCAATTTTTTTTCCAGCATACCACTTATAAACAGAACCTCCTTTAAATAGTTTTTTATAAATAATTTTTGCATCATTGTACCTTTCCAAAACAAAAAAGTTTTCAGCTAGTAATGAGTCATAAGATATAAAATTTGAATTCAAAAATTTTGATAAATTAATGTAAAAATTTGATAGTTGGTAATTTTCTTGAGAAGATAATATGTTTGCTAAAATGTAGAGTGTCTCTGCCAATATGTCTGAACTATTTTGACAATTAAAAACGTTTTTATTTTTTTCTCCATTTTGTAAAGCTTTTTTATACTGATTAATTAGTAAATTTCCCGGGTATTTACTTGACGCAGAATTTATCAGGTTTAGAGCTTTAACTTTTTGATTTTTATTAAAATAATAATTTGAAATGAAAAAATTATATCTTGAAAAATTATATTCTTCATTCTCAATAATTGATTTAAAGTCTTCTTCCATGGTGTTGCTTGAGATGTAACATTTACCAAAAGCTTTCTGTAAAATTTGTAAATTTGCATAAGCATTGTTTGAATAATTAAGTAGATTTAAGCTATCTTTGTTTTTGACTTGGGATATTTGTGTCCACGCATCTAACGACACAAGCAACATATTGGAAACTGGATCATTAATTAAATGCGATTTGAGTTTTTTGAAATAAATTTCTGATTTTTTATAATTTTGTCTTTTAAATTCATATAAACCTAAAAAAATATTACTTTCAAAATTAGATTGTTTTTTATCTTCTAATTTTTTTGAATATCTGTAAGCTTCTTGATGTTTTCCTAAATTTATAAGAGATTGAATAAATCTCGAGGAGTATTTTTTATTATTAACTTGTGACTCGTCTAATTTTTTGAAAAACCCTTTAGAACTAGTATAATTAAAATTATCAAAAGAAATTAAACCGGAAAAATAGTTCGATATACTTTTAGCGTTTTGATTGAATTGAGTGGTTCTTCCATAGGATAAATTAAATATACCTAGAAAAATGATGGTATATAATATAATTTTAATCGAAGAAACAAAAAATTTCATATTAAATGAAAAACAAAATAGTTATTAAAAATATTAAAAGCAAATTTTACCACAAACTTATAAATAATGAAGCTATTTACGACAAGAATTCTATTAATAGATATAAGAAAAAAACTGGAAATAACGAAAAATCTCTGAACAAAAACAAATTCGAAAACCTCCAAAGCCTTAAAAATAAAATAAATTCTATTAAAAATTGTGAATTAAAAAAAAGCGCAACAAACTTAGTTTTTTCTGACGGGAATCCTGATGCCAAAATAATGATTATTGGTGAGGGTCCTGGAGCTAATGAGGACAAAGAGGGAAAACCTTTCGTGGGACGTGCTGGAAAACTGCTAGATAAAATGTTGGAGTCAATTAAGCTTAATAGAAAAAATGTTTATATTTCAAATGTAGTTAATTTCAGACCTCCAATGAATCGAAAGCCAACAGATGAGGAAATTCAAAGATATCTCCCTTTTCTTATAAAACATATTGAATTGATTAACCCTAAAATTCTTCTTTTGTTAGGAAGTACGGCACTTAATGCAATTATAGGTAATGAGATAGTAATTTCTAAAGCTAGAGGTAAATGGGTAAATAAAAAAATAGGCAATTCTCATCCTGAGGTTATTGCTTCGTTCCATCCTGCTTTTCTAATGAGGCAACCTGATCAAAAAAAACAAGCATGGGAAGATTTAAAAATGATTAGAAAAAAAATTTCTGATTTACGAATAAAATTAAATGAGTAATAAAATTATCGCAGGTGTAGATGAGGTTGGGAGAGGTTGTTTGGCTGGTCCAGTTATTTCGTGTGCACTTATTTTAAAGAAGACTATTAATAGAAAATTTCTAAAAGACTCTAAAACTATAAAGTTTAAAGATAGAATAGAAATTGCAGAATATATTAAAAAAAACTCATGGTATGCAATTGGTTCAGCATCTGTAAATGAAATTGATAAATATAATATTTTTAATGCTACATTACTTTCAATGAAAAGATCGATGATAAAACTTAAAAAAAAACCACATATGTTTTTAGTTGATGGCACTCATGCACCAAAAAAAATTAAAAATTCCAAAACAATAATTAAAGGAGATCAAAAAATTAAATGTATTTCTGCAGCATCTATTGTGGCAAAGGTATATAGAGATCTTTACATGATAAAATTGGGAAATAAATTTCCAGAATACAAATGGCATAAAAATTTCGGCTATGGCACTTGGCAACATCTAGGGGCATTAAAAAAATTTGGGGCCACAAACTACCACAGGAAAAGTTATAGTCCCGTACACAATATCTTGTCCAAATAAGAATACAAAGCACACAATAGACTCGTTTTTTTTAAAAAAAAAATTTGACGGTAGATTCAATTTCGGGTTGAATTAAATAAATGACAAAATTTTTTAACAGTATTGTGAATGGCGATTCTTTAGAAATTTTAAAAAAGATTCCAGATAAAAGTTTTGATTTAGTTTTTGCTGACCCTCCTTACAATATGCAAATAGGGGAAAAATTAAAAAGACCTGATGATAGTAAAGTAAATGGAGTAAATGATAAGTGGGATCAATTTTCAAATTTTAAACATTACGATGACTTTTCCAAAGAATGGTTAAAAGAATGCAAAAGAATTTTAAAAGATAATGGTTCTATCTGGGTAATTGGAACATATCATAATATTTTTAGAATTGGGTACCACATACAAAATTTAAATTATTGGATATTAAATGATGTTATTTGGAGAAAAAATAACCCAATGCCAAATTTTAAAGGAACGCGATTTACAAATGCACATGAAACTTTGATTTGGGCATCAAAAAATAAAAGATCAAAATATACGTTTAATTATCAATCCTTAAAATGTTTAAATGATGATTTACAAATGAGATCTGACTGGACACTCCCTATTTGTAACGGAAAAGAAAGATTAAAAAAGAAGGGAAAAAAAATTCATTCAACACAAAAACCTGAGGCCTTATTACATAGAATTATATTAGCAACAACTAAGAAAGGTGATGTAATATGTGATCCATTTCTAGGTACAGGAACTTCAGCTGTTGTAGCGAAAAAACTAGGTAGAATTTATTTTGGCGTCGAAAAAGATAAAAAATATTTTAGTGCAGCTAATAAGAGAATAAACCAAACTAAAATTATTGAGGATAATTATCTTGATACAATAGAGAATAATAAGTCTAAGCCAAGGATACCTTTTGGGTCTCTAGTTGAAATGGGTATAATCAAACCAGGATCAATTTTATTTGATCAAAAAAAGAAATTTAATGCAAAGATAATGGCTGATGGAAGTTTAAAATATAATGGTAATGAAGGATCAATTCACAGAGTTGCGGCTAAAATTATGGGAACGGAAAGTTATAACGGCTGGACTTATTGGTATTGCAATATAAGAGGCAATTCGGTTTCTATAGATAATTTAAGACAGAGATTAATATCAAAAAATACTTAATTAATTATAAACTTTTCCAATATAATTATTTAAAAAAATTTTATTTTTTAACAGAATTTTTAAAGAATCATTTCTAATTTTTTTTAAAATTGGATTAGAAAAATGGAATACATGATGGTTCAATTTAGATCTTCGATTAATTATTTTTGTTCTCTTTAATCTATGTTTGAAAAAAAGATCTAATGTACGTTTATTGTGTTTAGATAATAAATTAAACAATTCATTAGCAGCCTCGATAGATTGGGAAGCACCCTGGGCCATAGTAGGAGAAAAGGTATAAAAAGCATCTCCAAGATAAAATAAATTTTCATAAATTGATTTTGAAGGTTTTTTTGAAATATAAATTGGCCAATATTTTAATTGGTTCTCAAAAAGAATTTCTAAATTTTTATTTTGTGAAAGTATTTCTTTTTTCATTAGTGTTTTCAAATCAATATTATTAGATAATTTTTGACGTACTATACAAACAACATTTAATTCTCCTTTTTTGTTGATTGGATAAATTACAATATGTGCATTTTTAAGCATAACTAAAGATATATTATTTTTATCATAATTAAATTCTGGCGAAGATTTAAATATTGTTCTTATTGCAACTGAACCGTTATAAATTGGATTAATATTTTTATTTTCTATAATCGATTTTGTATTTGAAAAGACACCGTCAGAAACAATTATAAAGTCTACAAGGTCATTTGTATTATCTTTAAAATTAATCAAAAGTTTTTCTTTAATTTTTGAAATTCTTTTTACTTCCTTTGCAAAACTTAGGTTATTTTTAAATAAATTATTTTGTAGAAATTCAATTAAAATTGATCTTTTTAAAGTGGTATATTTTGCTTTATCTGAGTTGAAGTTAGATAAATTTAGGTCGCAAATTTTTTTATTATCACTTGAATAAAAGTTTATCTTATAAGGATTAGAAAAATCTTTATCATCTAAATTTGAGAAACCTAATTTATTCAAGATAGAAATGCTATTAGGAGCTAATTGTATTCCATAACCTTCTTCGAGACTTAAAGTTGGTTCTCTTTCGTAAACCATAATCTCAAAATCAGAATTTTGCTTTAATAGATTTGCTACAGTTAAACCTGCGATTCCACATCCTATTATTGCAATTTTTTTTTTCATCAATATAAATTTTCTACTTGTTTAAATATTTTTTTCGTGAATGTTGGTATAAATTCTTTATTATGATGTAAGGAAAACCAATTTAGTTTTTTTGGTATTTTATTTGAAAATTTATAAAACAAATTTATATCTAATTTTTTATTTGATATAGAGTTTTGGTAATTGCACAAAAAATTCCAATTTTTAAATTTATTTTTACTTAATTTTTCTTTAATTACGGGTAGATTATAATCTTTTAAAAATCCTAAATTATTGCTCTTTGTTAAACCTATTTGCTTCTTTTTATTTAAATAGCAAAAAATATTATAACTTTTTTTATTAATTTTAAAATTGCGAGTTAATTTTATTTTTTTACCAATCCTATAAAAATTACAGTATCCTTTAATAGGGCAAATTTTACAATTAGGTTCTTTAGGCCTACAGATTAAAGCTCCAAATTCCATCATAGACTCTGCAAAATCAGAATTTCTTTTTAGATAAAATAAATTTTTTTTATTTTTTTCAATAATATTTTGAAAATTCATATCTTTTTCATGTATGTTAGATATCCTTGAAAAAATTCGTTTAACATTACCGTCTAGACCTAATCGAGGTTGATTATAAATTAAAGCTAATAGTATATTTCCAGTATAATCTCCTATTCCCGGAAGTTTTTTAATATCAATTAAATTATTTGGTAATATAGATTTCTTTTCATGAACAATAATTTTCGCCGTTTTGAGTAAATTTTTTGCTCTTCGATAATATCCTAATCCCTCCCAAAGCTTTAATATTTTTCTTTCGCTGGTTGTAGAAAGTTTTTTTAAATTTTTGATTTCTTTTATAAATCTTTCAAAATATGGAATAACTGTTTTGACCTGCGTTTGTTGTAACATAAATTCACTTAACAATCTGTAGTATAGCTTTTTGGAGGAGTTATATGGCACACGCCAGGGTAATATGCGCTTATTATTATCGTACCAAGTAATTATTTTTTTTGGTAAATTATTTTTAATATGCATGATAAAAAAAATCATATTAATAAAACTCGTAATTCTATTCAAGGACTTAGGCCTATGTCAAAGTCGCTTCCGCGTGGATTAAAAACAGTTTTAAAGAGAGGTGGTCACAACTACTCATCAATAATAAATAATTGGTCAAATTTGGTGGGTAAGAAAATCGCATCAGTTTGCTATCCAAAATCTGTTAAAACAGGGAAAGAATTAAAAAACGGAATCTTATTTTTAAATGTAGGTCATGGTGACCAACTTTTAGTTGAATATGGGAAAAGAGAAATAATTGACAAAATTAATGTTTTTTTCGGGTACCAATTTGTAAAAGAAATTAGAATTGTATTAATTAGAGAAAAAATCGAGATGAAAAAGACCAATAATTTAAATAAAGAAAAAAAATCCAAATATCATAAAAAATTAGAAAATATTAAAGATTTTGAATTAAAAAGAAAACTCAAAGATTTGATAAGTGCCTATGATAAAAAAAATAATTAAGAAAATTATATATTTTAATTTAATTTTACTATTTGCATTCAACTTAAATGCTAAAGAGCACAGTGCTCTTAGTTTTGGAAGTCCTGACGCCAAAATAGTGGTAAAAGTTTTTTCTTCTCTTACTTGTCCTCACTGTGCTGAATTTCATAAAAAAATATTTAATAAATTAGAAAAAGAATTTATCCAAAAAAATATTGTTAGATATGAACATCATAGCTTCCCATTGGATATGGCAGCTTTAAATGCAGAAAAAGTATTATTGTGTATAGATAAAAGTAAAAATAGGTCAAACTTTTTAAATGAAATTTACCAAAAACAGGATAGTTGGGCCTCGGGAAGGGATATTAACAGTATTAACTTAAAACTAAGTAAAATCGCAAAGAATTATCATTTGAATAATGATAAGATAAATGAATGTTTAACTAGTGAAAAATTAGAAGATAAAATATTGAAACACAGAATAAATGCAAATAATAAATATTCTATCAAATCAACACCAACTATACTTATCAATGAAAAAAAATACGAAGGTGAACATAATTATAAAGACTTTAAAAAAGCAATAAATAAACTTTTATAAAAATGATTTTTAAAAAATTAGAATTAATAGGATTTAAATCTTTTTTTGATAAAACTACTTTTCTTATTCAAGACGGCCTCACAGGAATAGTTGGTCCAAATGGGTGTGGTAAATCTAATATTGTAGAATCTTTAAGATGGTGTATGGGTGAAACTTCTGCAAAAAGCATGAGAGGATCGGGAATGGAAGATGTTATCTTCTCTGGAACATCGAATAAGCCGGCAAAAAATATTTCAGAGGTAATTATCACTGTAGATAATTCAAAAAAAGAAGGTCAAGGTAGATACATAGAAATGGATCAAATTACGATAAAGAGAAGGATCGAAAGAGAAAAGGGGTCAAAATATTTTATAAATGAAAAAGAAGTAAGAGCGAAAGATGTTCAAACTTTTTTTGCTGATTTGTCTACAGGCGCTCATTCCCCAGCTATAATTAGTCAGGGTAGAATTGGGATGATTGTAACTGCCAAACCACAAGAAAGAAAATCTGTTTTGGAAGAAGCTGCGGGTATTTCTGGAATACATTTAAGGAGACATGAGGCAGAAATGAGATTAAACGCTGCAGAGAATAATCTTAAAAGAGCCGACGAATTAAAAAGACAACAAGAAAAATTATTGGAAAATTTAGAAAAACAAGCTGAAGAAGCTACGAAATATAAAAATATATCAGAAAAAATAAAATCTATAGAAGCGGGACTTTATCACTTAAAACTTAAAGACATAGAAAAGGAAACAGATGAGATCAAAAAAAAATTAAGCGAAGTAGACTTGGAGATGAACGTAGTAAAAAATGAGATAGATCAAAATTCTGAATTAATAGATGAAGAAAATAAAAAGCTATCGCCACTTAAAGATAAAAAATTAGAAAATATATCAACTCTTCAGAAAATAAATCTTGAAATTCAAAGTTTAAATGACGAAGAAAAAAGAGTTAAAGATTTAAAAATTAAATTATTAAATAGCATTAAAGTTATTCAATCAGATCTGGAGAGAGAGAAAAGTATATCTCTTGATTCATCTTTGAATGAAAAAAGAATATTAGAGGAAAAAAACGAGTTGTTAAAAACTGAAAAGCAACTTTTTGATATTGAAAAAAAGTCTGAGATTGATCTTGATTTATCGAAAGGTGAATTAAAAGATCAACAAATAAAACTTGATAGTTTTTTAGGAAAAAAATTAGATTCCATCGATTTAAAAGGTCAACTAAAAATTCTTAAAGAATTTGACGATATTAATAAATTAATAATACAAAACTTAAAACAATCAAATATTGATGATGCAAAAAACAATCTAAATAAACTTGATAGTATGTTAAAAAATCAGATTCATAATATTGAAGCTTTAGATAGAAATGATCTAACTATTAACCTTAAAGAATTAATTTCAGACATAACGTCCTCACAAGAAAAATATGCTACATCTTATGGGAAAAACCAATCAATAAGAAGTGACTCTATAAAAAGAAAAGAAAGAATTAAAAATATTGATCAAGAACTTGAAAATTGGAAGGATCTAAAGCTTAATTCTGAAAAAATGATTTTGGAATTAACTAATAGAATAAAAAAAGTAGAATTAGAACTTGAAGAAAACGAAAAAAATCCAGAGCAGATTGCTATAAGCAAGGGACAAAATCTACAAAATCTTGAGAATACTAAAAAACAAAACGAAGATTTAGATGAAGAAATTGAAAAAGTTGAAAGTAAGTATGGTTTGATGAACGAAAAACTAAAAACAGTTCAAGAAAAATTAACAGTTTTGAGAGAAAATCGAGCCAGATTGGGTGCAACAATCGAAGGAATAGATCAAAGAAAGATGGATTTAGTGTATTTGGTAAAAAACGAATTAAAAATAGAAAATATTAATAATTTATTATCGCTCTCTGACTTAAATAGTGATGAGAAAATGCCATCAGTGATTGATCAGGAAGAAAAGTTATTAGAAATGAAAAAAGACAGGGAATCTCTAGGTTCGGTAAACCTAAGAGCAGATGTAGAGACAGAAAAATTCAAAAATATTATAAAAAAAATGGAAGATGATCGTGCTGACCTTGTTTCGGCTATTGTAAAACTTAAATCAAGTATTAACGAATTAAATCAAAAAGGACGGGAAAGGCTTTTAGATGCCTTCAACAAAGTTAATAGAAAATTCAATGAAGTTTTCACAAAATTATTTAACGGTGGAAATGCAAAACTAGAATTGGTCGACTCTGACGACCCACTTGAAGCTGGTTTGGAAATGTTAGTTTCTCCTCCAGGCAAAAGATTACAATCAATAACTCTTTTGTCCGGTGGTGAGCAGGCTCTAACTGCGATTTCTTTAATATTTGCAATCTTCTTAACAAATCCATCTCCAATTTGTATTTTAGATGAGGTTGATGCACCTTTAGATGATGCAAATGTTACTAGGTTCTGCTCTTTATTAGATCAACTAATTTCTATTACAAAAACTAAGTTCATAATTATCACTCATCATGCATTGACCATGTCAAAAATGAATAGACTTTATGGGGTTACAATGCCGGAAAAAGGCATTAGCAAACTTGTAGCTGTTGATTTACAAAAAGCAGAAGAATTGGTTGCTTAAATTTTCAATGAGTGATCTCGAAGATTTTAAAACTCGCCTCAAGATTGCAAAGTCTAAATTGCAAAAACGTAAGTCTCAAAATTCTGAAAAAAAAGGTATTTTTCTTGGTAATGCCTTCAAGCTTGGTACAGAACTTATAGCCGCAGTTATAGTAGGGACAATTATTGGGTTTATTTTGGACAGTTGGTTTGATACTAAACCATTACTGATAATTATTTTTTTTATTTTTGGCTCTGTAGCAGGGATATTAAATATATTTAGAGCCGCAAAGAAAATGCAAGAGGATGAAAAATAAATATGGCCACTAATCCAATGCACCAATTTAAAGTATACAAAATTGGTCCAAAAATAGAAATTTCTGGAATAGACTTATCTTTCACAAATGCAAGTTTATTTATGCTTATTAGTGGAGCAATAATTGGTTTATTTTTTTTATTAGGTACTAAAGAAAAAAAAATTATTCCAAGTAAAATACAACTAATATCTGAGATGATTTATAATTTTATTGCTAAAATGATAAGTGATACTGCTGGAAAAAAAGCCAAACCTTATTTTCCATTTATTTTCAGTTTGTTTATTTTTATTTTAGTTTGCAACATGGTTGGGATGTTGCCTTATTCATTTACTGTTACCAGTCACATAATAGTTACATTAACTTTTGCGTTATTTATTTTTATTGGGGTAACAATTTTAGGTTTTATAATGCATGGTTTTAAATATTTAAAGATATTTGTTCCAAGTGGTGTACCATTGGTTTTGTTACCAATAATATCAATTATTGAAATAATTTCATATTTAAGTAGACCAGTTAGTCTTTCTGTAAGATTATTTGCAAATATGATGGCTGGTCATACTATGTTAAAAGTATTTGGAGGATTTGTAATAAGTTTAGGTTTAATTGGTGGATGGCTACCTTTAAGTTTCTCTGTGGCACTTACAGGTTTAGAAATTTTAGTAGCTTTTTTGCAAGCATATGTTTTTGCGATTTTAACATGCATCTATTTGAATGATGCGTTGAATTTACATCACTAACAAAAAAAAAGGAGGAAACATGGAACTAGAAGCAGCAAAAATGATCGGTGCAGGGCTTGCCGCAATTGCTTTGGCTGGAGCTGGTGTAGGTATAGGGATAATATTCGGAAATTATTTGTCCGGAGCAATGAGAAACCCTTCGGCAGCTCAAAAACAATTTCCCAATCTACTTTTGGGATTTGCGTTAGCTGAAGCGACGGGTCTCTTTGGACTAGTTGTGGCTCTAATAATACTTTTTGCTTTTTAATTAAGAATTTGATTAAAAATATGAAAAAGTTTTTTATTGTATTAATTTTTTTCACATTTTTTTGTGGAAGACTTTTTGCAGCTGAGGCTGGCATGCCTCAGCTAGACCCTGAATATTGGGCTTCACAAGCCTTTTGGTTAGTAATAATTTTTTTAACAATTTATCTTTTACTATCAAAAATATTTATTCCGAAAATAAAAGATAATATTGACATGAGAGAGAGCAAAATTAGAAAAGACCTAGAGGAAGCAAAAATATTTAGAGAAGAAGCAGAAAAAAAACTTAAAAAATATGAAGAATTAATTGAGAATGCAAAAAAAGATGCAAAAAAAATTCTTAGTGAAAGTAGCCAAAAATTAAATGAAGATATGCAAGAGAAAAAGAATAAAGTTCGGAAGGAAATTGAGCGGGAAACTTTTGATGTCGAAAAAGAGATTACAAAGTTTAAATCTGAGTCTTTAGATAAAATAAATGTAATTTCTGAAGAAGTAACTGCAAATTTAATAAAAGATATATTTGGTGAAGATTTAAATAGGAGCAGCATTCAAGCTACTGTTGCTGAAGTTACAAAAGACTATAGGAATAAAAAAAAATGAATATTGATGCTACATTTTGGGTTGGTATTTCCTTTATAATATTTGTAGGAATAATTTTTTACCTTAAAGTGCCTCAAAAAATTTATCAATCTCTAGAATTAAGTATAAGAAAAATCAAAGAAGAAATTGATAATGCAGAAAAATTAAAGGATGAAGCAAAAAACATATTAAGCGAATACGAAGGTAAAGTTAGCAAATCTAAAGAAGAAATAAAAAAAATACTTCTAGAGGCTGAAAAAAAATCTGAAGATAATATTATTAAAACTAATAAAGAATTTCATGATATTGTTGAAAATAGAAAAAAAGCAGCAGAGGAAAAAATTAAACAAATGAAATTTCAAGCCATTAAAGATGTAAAAAATTTATCAATAGATATAGCTATTAAATCTGCGGAAAAAATCATCAAAAACTCAATAGACAAGAAAAAACTTGATAAAATTTATATTTCCAGCATTGATGAGGCAAAAAAAATTTTAAAAAATAAATCTATCTAGAGTAAGATCCAATAATATGACTAAAAAAGTTGTAGTTATTGGGTCAGGATTTGGGGGTCTTGCTTCAGCTCTGAGATTAAAAGCTAAAGGTTATGATGTAACATTAGTTGAAAAACATCCTGATCTGGGTGGAAGAGCAAGGGTTTTTAAAAGGGGAAATTTTATTTATGATGGTGGTCCTACCGTTATAACCGCACCTTATCTTTTTGAAGAATTATTTTCATTATTTAATAAAAAAATATCTGATTATGTAAAAATAGTTCCTTTGGATTTATGGTACCGTTTCGTTTTTAACGATGGTGAAACTTTTGATTATTCGGGTAATGAAAAATCGATGGAGAAAGAAATAAAAAAATTCTCAGAAAAAGACTATCAGGGATACCAAAAGTTAGTTAAATTTACTGAAAAAATTTTTGATAAAGGTTTTACTGATCTATCTGATAAACCTTTTAATAATTTATCTTTTATGCTCAAACAAATTCCAGCTTTATTAAATTTAAAAAGTTATAAATCTGTTTACGGTCTGGTTTCTAGCTATATATCAAATGAAAAATTAAGAAGAGTTTTTAGCATGCATCCTTTATTGGTGGGTGGAAACCCCTTCACCACTACCTCTATATATGCGCTTATTTTATTTTTAGAAAAAAAATGGGGTATTCACTATTCCATGGGTGGTACAGGAAGTGTGGTAAAAGCCCTTGAAAAATTAATGCAAGAAGAAGGTATTAAAATTATTAAAGATGCTGAAGTAACTGAGATAGTTTCAAACAACAAAGAGGTCAATGCTATTAAAATTAATAAATCTAAAGTTATTAATTGTGATTATGTTGTCTGTAACTCCGATCCACCGAATGTGTACAAAAATTTAATTAAATCACAAAATAATTATAATTTTTTATTTAAAGAAAAAATGAAAAGAATGGACTATTCAATGGGTCTTTTTGTTTATTATTTCGGATCAAAAAAACAATATAAGGATGTGGCTCATCATACAATTTATTTTGGAAAATCTTACAAAAAACATTTAGAAAAAATATTTGAAAAAAAAGTTCTTTCAGATGATATTAGTTACTACTTGCATAGACCATCTGCAACCGATCCAAATATGGCACCAGATGGTCAAGATGCTTTTTATGTTCTTGTTCCAGTTCCAAATAATTTATCAAAGATTAATTGGTCAAATGAAGGGGATAAATTTAAAAATTTAGTTTTAGATAAAATGGATAAATCAGTTCTGCCTGGTATAAAAGAAAATGTTGTGAACGATTTTTATCTAACCCCAGATTACTTTGAGAAAGATCTGGCTACATTACATGGTTCGGGATTTTCTATACAACCAAAATTTTCACAATCTGCTTATTTTAGATTTCATAATCGATCAGAAGTTTTTGATAATTTATATTTTGTTGGAGCCGGGACTCATCCGGGTGCTGGAATGCCAGGTGTAATCTCTTCAGCCAAAGTTTTAGACAAAATTTTATAATGAGCTCAAAAAATTATTTATCTATTTACGCAAAATCTTTTAATTGGTCTGGTTTCTTTTTGCCAAAAAAAATCTATAGTAAGTGCTCAATTTTATACGATTTTTGTAGGACAATAGATAATATTGCTGACCAAAATGTAGAGTTAGAAATAAGAAAAAAAGAACTTCAAGAATTTAAAAAAAAATTTGAACAAAGAAATAAAAAAGACAGTGTAATTAAAAATATGTGGGATTTAATGAGTGAAAAAAATATTTCAAAGAAAATAGTGGATGATTTATTTGATGGAGTGAATTCTGACCTAAAGAAAGAAATAAAGATAAAAAGTGAAAAGGAGTTGATGGTTTACTCTTATAGGGTTGCGGGAACTGTAGGTTTGATGATGGCAAAAATATTTGGAGTACAGAAAAAAGAATCTTTACAAAGAGCAATTGATTTAGGTATAGCAATGCAACTTACAAATATTGCAAGAGATGTGGTGGAAGATGAAAAAAAAAATAGAACCTATTTGTTAAAAGAATCTAATAATACTTTCTTGGATATAAAAAATACAATTTTGAAAGCTGACACCTTTTATGATAGTTCCTTTGAGGGTATAAGAGATATTCCCCTTAATTGCCGTTTTTCAATTATTGTGGCTAGAAGAGTTTACCGGCATATAGGAAAAAAAATATTAGAAAAAAAAGATCTTACTAATTATCAAAAAGCTGGAAAAATTTATGTTTCAAATTTCGGTAAAATAATTCAAACAATTCTTTCATTATTAGACCTGATAAAACTTTTTTTTATAAGACCAAAAGAATACAAAAAGAAAATTGAATACAATTTAATTAACGAGGATATTAAGCTTAATGAAAGAATTTGATTATATAATAATTGGTGGTGGATGTGCTGGATTATCTTTGGCTTATGAATTAGATATTCATAAAAAGTTGAAAAATAAAAAACTTGCTATTATTGATCCAAGGTCAAATTATAAAAGAGATAAAACCTGGTCATATTGGAAAGTAATAAATCATAATTTTGAAGATTGTGTAAAACAGAGCTGGAATAGATTTTGTGTTACAGAGTCTTTTGGAAAAGTTAATGAAAGTGACTGCAGCTTTTACCCTTACCAAAGTATTGATAGTGAGAAATTTTATCAAAAATCAATTAAAAGATTAAAAAAAAATAAAAATATTTTTTTTAAAAAAAAATTAAATAAGTCACAATTTAAAGGCTCTATTGTTTTTAACAGTGTACCAACTATAAAAAAATTTAATAAGGATAAAGTGAATTACTGGCAACACTTTTATGGTATTGAAATAGAATTTAGAACTAAAAGACCAGCCTTTTATTATGAAAAATTTAATTTAATGAATTTTGACTGCGAACAAAGAAACGGTGTACATTTTATATATGCTCTGCCATTTCAAAAAAACCGTATGTTAATAGAATCTACATGGTTTTCTAAATATGATAAAAAATTATTTGATTATCAAAAACAAATTGAAAAATGGATTTGGGACTGGATGAGAAAAAAAAAGACTGATTACAAAATTAAATATAGAGAAAAAGGAGCAATACCACTTTTTCCAGTATATCAAAAAAATAAAAAAAATTTTATAAATATTGGAACTGCAGGTGGAATGACAAGAGTTAGTACTGGCTACACATTTTTAAATATTCAAGAACACTCAAAATATATTAGAATGAATATTGACAATATTAATGAGGTAAAGAGATTTCAAATAAAGCAAAAGTACCATTTTTTTGATAAAATATTTATGAAAGTTTTAGATAGGCATCCTGAAATTATGCCTAAACTATTTTATAATCTATTTGGTATATTTAATAACAGTATTATAAAATTTCTATCAAATAAAAGTAATTTAATAGATGACATAATAGTGATTTTTAAAATGCCAAAGTGGATATTTATAAAATCTCTTTTTAGGTAAAATGATAAAAAAAATTTACGGAAAACATATATTTTATTTTACAATTTTTACAGTTGCACTATCTGCAATTGCTCTTTTAACTAAAAATATTTTTTCTTTTACTAACGAAACAATTATTTTATTTGTTTGTTTATTTCTCATTTTATCAATTGGTATTTCGCACGGAGCTTTGGATAATTATAAGGCAAATAAATTGCTCACAATTTATAGCATAAAGAATAAAGCTATTTTTTTTGTAATTTATATATTTATCTCTGCATTAGTAATTTTTATTTGGAGTTTATATGGCACCTACACTTTATTGGCTTTTTTAGTTGTTGCCTCTTATCACTTTGGGCTTGAAGATACTTCGTTTTTGCACAAAGGAAACTCTTTTTTAGATCAGGTTTTTTATTTAATTAAGGGATCATTAATAATTTTTGCACCACTTTTTTTCCATTTGGATGAAACATTAAAAATTTTTGAAACTTTAATGCTAAGTAAAGTATTTTTAAATTTCTTAGAATTAGAACATTGGATTATTAATGTTTGTCTATTTTTAAGCTTTAT
>MDTB01213603.1_pt1 | contig 31297 bp, 33 predicted proteins | sample 811161 | NCBI WGS metagenome assembly MDTB01 (sample SAMN05326650, study PRJNA326480) | marine metagenome | isolation source: seawater | place: Mediterranean Sea | collected 2009 | reverse complement strand
TAGAAAATTCTTCCTTATCTATTTTTTTTGATAAATTTGCAGCTCCTACATACCACATTGTTTTAAAAATATCTGCTGGATTATTTGGCCAAATTATTTTGCTATCAAAAGTTAATTGTAAACCTTCTTTTTTAAGTTCTTTTAAAATATTTTCATAAACAACATCAACAGAATTTTCTAAGGAAATTTGATTAAAAAAGTTTTTCATACCCCAAAATTTAAAAACACCAATTTTTAAATTCTTAACATCATTTAAATCAAATTCATTATAATTATGTTTATCGTAAGGCAGAGAGTACCAATCATCTTTATCTGGTTTTGCAATAACATTCATTAAAAGTCCCCCGTCTGCAACAGTTCTACTAATTGGGCCTATATTTGCTACTGTGCCAAATGGGGAAATAGGATAGGCCGGCACTTTCCCAAAAGTAGGCTTATGTCCAAATAATCCACAAAAACTACAAGGTATTCTAACAGATCCACCTCCATCTGTACCTATAGATAAGGGACCCATTCCAGCTGCAACAGCTGTAGCAGAACCTCCTGAACTTCCGCCTGAATTCAGTTTGGTATTCCATGGATTTAAAGTAGCCCCATATTTTTTACTTTGTGTAGTTCCCTTATGTCCAAACTCAGGAGTTGTAGTTTTACCTAAAACTATACCGCCTTGTTCTAGAATTTTTTTTACCACTGGAGCATCTTGGTCACTTGTAGTTGGCAAGCTTTCAATAAATGATCCCCTTCTTGTAGGATAATCTTTTGTAACTAATAAATCTTTAATACTAATTGGTACTCCATCTAAAATACCTTGAACTTTTCCAGCGCTCCAACGTTCTGAGGATAATTTTGCTTGTTGTAATATTTTTTCCTTATCGAAGCAGACAAAAGCATTTAATTGGGGATTTTTATTATCTAATTGTTTAATTATTTCCAAAGAAACTTCTAATGGATTAGTTTTTCTACTTTGATACATTTTTATTAAATCAGTAGCTGATAATTTATATAATTCATTTTTCATATTTATATTTTAATTTTTATCATTATGATTACAATATATATTTCAATTAAAGGTGTATAAATGAAGCAGTTTATTGATTTTTATATGGTTGTCATATCACCATGGTGTTATTTAGGCTTAAATAGATTAATTTCAATTTCAAAAACATATGATATAAGAATTAATATTAAACCTATTGATATATTTGCTATCTTCAAAGAAAACGGCACTAAGGGTGTTAAAGATAGACCATTACCTGTGCAAATAAATAGAATTAATGAATTAAAAAGGTGGGGGAACTACTTAAATATAAAAATTAATGAAAAACCGAAATTTCATCCTGTAGACCCAGATATATCATCTAAAGTCATAATTGCTTCACTACTATTTGATAATGACTTAGAAAAAACTTTTACACTTACAAAAAATCTTTGTGAAGCTGTTTGGGTAAAAAATTTAAATATATCAGATGAAATTGTAATAAACAAAATTTGCGAACATCTAGACCTTAATAATAAAACAAAAACTTTGTATAATAAAGATGAAGCAATTTTAGAAATTTTAAAAAATAACACCCTAGATGCCAAAAATAATAATGTATTTGGTGTCCCTACTTTTTTATATAAAAACGAATTATTTTTTGGCCAAGACAGAATGTTTATGTTAGAGCAATCTATCAAAACAAACACATGAAATCTTTTTTTTTAATTATTATTATTTTTAGTTTTACTAAAGCTATCATAGCTAAAAATATTATTTTTGAAACATCAGGAATTGCAAAAGTAGGAGAAGATTGTTTTATTAGCGTATCTATAAAGGACGAAACAAGATTAAGTATTGAGGAATTACAATTAAATATTTTTTCTACAGATATTAATGAAAAGTTAATAGGAAGATCAAATATTACATTTAAAAAATTAAATAAGAACCAACCTTTTGTCACTAGTATACCTATAAATTTTGAGAATAAAGAAGAGTGTAAAGCTATTAAAAATATTAAGATACACGTAAAGAATTGTATTAAAAATCAGCAAAATAATGAAAAATGCAAAAGTCTAATAAAAATAAAAAAAAATTTAAAAGATAATTATTTAATTAATACTACTATAATAAAAAATTCTTCTTTTTTTAATTCCAATAATAACGAATTATATTTAAAAGAGTTCGGTATATATTTAAAAAATTTAAATTCTGATTATGCTCTACGTTATAAAATTAAAGATTATACTAACGGTTTGATTTTAGTAGAAGTAAATAACTCTAGTACTTTCGCTGTAGGAGACTTAATTACTGAAGCAGAGATGACAGAAATTTATAATGTTTCTCAACTTAAAAGACAATTAGAAAAAATTTCTAATAATAAAAAGCAACATATCTTAATAAATTTTATTAGAAATAATAATGAAAAATTAGTTGCGGTGAAAATAAATTAGGTTAAATGTAAGATGATGAAAAAAGAACAAAAAAAGGATTATAAATTTTTAAATAAAATAGACACCCCTAATGATATTAAAAAACTAACTAATCAAGAATTATTAGTTTTAAGTGAAGAATTACGCTCTTTCATGATAGATAATGTATCTAAAACGGGTGGTCATCTTGGTGCTGGACTAGGCGTCGTTGAACTAACAATAGCGTTGCATTATATTTTTAATACTCCAAAAGATCAAATAATATGGGATGTAGGCCATCAAACTTATCCTCATAAAATTTTAACTAAAAGAAAAAATAGAATGCACACTCTAAGACAAGGAAAAGGCCTATCCGGTTTCACAAAAAGAACTGAAAGTATATACGACCCATTTGGTGCTGCTCATGCATCGACTTCTATTTCTGCTGCTCTTGGTATATTAGTTGGTTCAAAAATTAGAAAAAAAAATAAAAAAGTTGTAGCTGTTATTGGTGATGGTGCAATGACTGCAGGAATGGCTTACGAAGCATTAAATAATGCTGGTGCCATGAAACATCCACTAATAGTAATATTAAATGATAATGATATGTCCATAGCCCCACCAGTAGGAGCAATGAGTGCTTATTTATCAAAATTAATTTCTTCTGGACCTTATAGAGGATTAAGAAATGCAGCTAGTCAATTAGCAAAAAAGTTTCCCAAAAAAATAGCTGTTACCGCAAAAAAAGCAGAGGAATATGCTAGAGGTTTTTTTACTGGTGGAACATTATTTGAGGAATTAGGCTTTTATTATATTGGACCCATTGATGGTCATAATTTAAACCACTTGTTGCCTATTCTTAAAAATTGTAGAGATCATTCTAAAAAAGGCCCTGTACTTATTCATGTCGTTACAAAAAAAGGTAAAGGATACATTCCTGCTGAAAAATCAGATGATAAATTTCATGGTGTAGGAAAATTTAATATTTTAACAGGTCAACAAAAAAAAACTGAAAGCAATAAATCTTATACTAAAGTATTTGCTGAAAGCCTAATAAATATTGCAAAAAAAGATAAGAAAGTTTGTGCAATTACTGCAGCAATGCCTTCAGGAACTGGACTTGATTTATTTATGAAAAAATTTCCTACTAGAACATTTGATGTGGGAATAGCTGAACAACATGCCGTTACCTTTGCAGCAGGTTTAGCTTGTGAAGGAATGAAACCTTTTGCAGCAATTTATTCAACCTTTCTGCAAAGAGCTTATGATCAAGTTGTTCATGATGTTGCTATACAAAAATTACCAGTTAGATTTGCAATAGATAGAGCTGGTCTAGTAGGAGCTGATGGTCCAACTCATGCTGGATCATTTGATATTGCATTTCTATCAAACTTACCAAACTTTATCACTATGGCTGCTTCCGATGATCTAGAGCTTGCCAGAATGATATATACCTGCGCTGACATAAATCATGTTCCCTCAGCATTTAGGTATCCTAGAGGTTCTGGATTAGGTTTAGATATAAAAGAGCCCGTTAAAAAGCTAATAATAGGAAAAGGAAGGATTGTAAAAGAAGGAAATGATGTAGCTATACTTTCCTATGGAACTAAACTGCAAGAAGTTAAATTGGCAGCAAAAAAATTAGAAAAGTATAAACTTACTTGTACAATTGTAGATGCGAGGTTTTGTAAACCTTTAGATAAAAAATTAGTTTTAGACTTGTGTAAAAATCATAGACTATTAGTTACTATTGAAGAGGGAGCAATAGGAGGGTTTGGTAGTCATGTAACAAATTTTTTAGCTAATAATGAAAATAATTTTTTGCAAAAAGTTTTACTAGAGTGCATCCATCTTCCAGATAAATTTATTGATCAAGATACACCTTATCATATGTATTCAATAGCAAACATGAACAGTGAAAATATTATAAAAAGAATACTAAAAAAACTAAATATTAAGAAAAGTTCAACAAAGGTTTAAATTTTATTTTTTCTTCCACACCATTCATAGTTTCTACATTAACTTCCTTATAAATACTCTTAAAATAATTTATTATTTCTTCTATTAATACTTCTGGAGAAGATGCTCCAGCGGTAATTCCAATATTGTTAACTTGATTCAACCATTCTTTTTGAATTTCTCCTACGTTAGCTACTCTGTGAACTTTAACTCTCTTTTTTGTAACTATTTCTGCTAACCGCTTAGTATTTGAAGAGTTTTCTGAACCTATCACTAAAACTAGATCCGACTTTCTAGATAGTTCACTTACAGCTTCTTGCCTATTTTGTGTAGCATAGCATATATCATCTAGTTCAGGCCCAGTGATATTTGGAATTTTTCTTTTTAAAATTTCTATAATATTTTTTGTATCATTTAAAGAAAGGGTGGTTTGCGTTACATAGGCCACTTTATCTTTAGGATTTATTTGTAAACTTTCTGCCTCAGACTCATTTTGAATAATTATAAGGTCTTCAGGAATTTGTCCTTGTATACCTATAACTTCTGGATGTCCTTTATGACCAATTAATATAATTTTATAACTTTTATCAAAATATTTTTCTGTTTGTTTGTGAACCTTACTAACTAGTGGACATGTAGCATCTAAGGTTAAATGCTCATAGTCTTTTGCTTGGTCTTTTATTTGCTTTGCAACGCCATGTGCACTAAAAATCACTCTTGATCCTTTTGGAATTTCCTCTAATTCTTCAACAAAAATTGCTCCTTTTTTGCTTAAATCTTGAACGACTCTTTTATTATGTACTATTTCATGTCTTACATAGATTGGAGCCCCATATTTTTCAATAGCGAGCTCTACAATTTCTATTGCTCTTTTTACTCCTGCACAAAAACCTCTAGGAGAAGCGAGTAAAATATTTATTTTACTATTCATTTTTTTCTAAATAGTGTGGCGTAATAAAAGCATCTAAAATACCTGTTTTTTCATCTAATTCAGCCCAATTTTTTATACTGAAATGAATTATAGATATGGCTCCCGTCGGATATAAAGATTTAGCAACATAATCTAAATCTGGTCTTGAGTTAAAAATTAAATACTTTAGGCTTTCAGATATACTTGGTTCATGTCCTATTAATGCTACTTTATTAATATTATTATCTAAGGCTTTAAGTTCTCTTATTATCTCTGTATAACTACACAAATATAATTCTTTTCTTTTATGAATTTTATCTTTTATTTTGCTAAAAATTATATTACTAGTTTCTAAGGTTCTTGCTGCAGAAGAAGATAATATATAATCTGACAATATATTATTATCGTCAAACCATTTGCTTAAAAGCCTTGCCTCTTCAATACCTCTAACATTTAATTTTTTTTCATAATCATTTGTGTTTTCTTCAAATTGGTTTGCTTCACAATGTCTTAGTAAAAAAAGGGTTTTCAATTATTACTCCATACCTTTAAGAGCATAATCTAAATCATATATTAAATCATCGATGTCTTCAATTCCAACTGATACTCTCACAAAATTGTCTAGTATGCCTAACTCTTTTCTCTTTGATTGATGTACTGACCCATGTGTCATAATGGCTGGATGTTCTATCAAACTTTCTACGCCTCCAAGAGATTCTGCTAAAGAAAATATTTCACATTTTTCCAAGAATTTTTTAGTATTCTCTAAATTTCCTTTTACATAAAATGATACAATTCCTCCAAAACCATCCATCTGAGATGTGGCAAGCTTTTTTTGCTCAAAACTGTTTAACCCTGGATAAATAACTTTTTCTACCAATGCATGTGACTCTAAAAACTCCGCTACTTGAATAGCATTAGAGTTATGTTTATGGACTCTGATTGGAAGTGTTTTAAGACCTCTTAAAGCAAGAAATGCATCAAAAGGCCCTTGGACTGCCCCAACTGAATTTTGTAAAAAAGCTAGTTCTTCTGCTATTTCACTTCTATTAGTAACTATTACACCTCCAATCATATCCGAATGTCCATTTAGATACTTTGTAGCAGAGTGCATTACTATATCTGCTCCAAGCTCTAAAGGTCTTTGATTAATAGGACTGGCAAAAGTGTTGTCTACTACAGTAATAATATTATTTTGAATTTTTCCTAATTTTCTTAGGTCTACTAAAGTCAGCATTGGATTTGTCGGAGACTCCACCCAAATCATTCTAGTTTTATCTGTTATAAATTTCTCAATGTTTTGAAAGTTTTTATAATTGATAAATTTAAAATTAATAGCATTTTTTTTAACTTTTACTTTCTCAAACAACCTTCTTGTTCCACCATAAAGATCATCTATTGCTAACACTTCATCACCTACATTAAGCAGTGATAATATAGTATCTGCTGCTGCCATTCCTGAGGCAAAAGCAAAACCAAAATCCCCTCCTTCTAAGCTTGCTACACATTTTTCATATGCATCTCTAGTAGGGTTTTGCGTTCTTGAGTATTCATACCCTAGATGTTTTCCTGGGCTTTCTTGAATATATGTTGAAGTAGCATAAATAGGAACCATGATAGCTCCTGTTGATTTATCTGGCTCTTGTCCAGCGTGTATAGCTCTAGTTGCAATACCTTTTTTTTTTGTATTTTTAAGCATTTGTTTCCTTTTTTTTAAGATACCATAAAATGTCTGTTTTGTTTATAACTCCGTAAAATACATTTTTCTCATATACAAATAAATAATTTTGTTTTTTCATTAAACTTATTATTTTTTTATAGTCCTCGTTATAATTAACTTTCTTTACTTTTGTAATATTATTTTTAATAGTACTATCAAAAGATTTTGAGCTAACCCTATCTAGTAAATCTTCTTCCGTAATAACGCCAACTAATTTATTATTATTAGTTTCAACAAGTAAAAAATTAATTCCATTTTCGTGCATCAATTTAAATGCCAAAGAACATTTACTGTTATTATTTATTTTAGGAATAGAGTTAGATTTATTCAAATGTGAGACCAGATCTTTAAGATTCTCATTTTTTTTTCTAGAATTAAATCCTTCTTTAATTCTCCAACTTTCATTATATATTTTTCTTAAATATTTATCTCCTGCATCACATATTAGTGTTACTACATTTTTCTTAACTTTTTGAGATCTACAATATTTTAAGGCTGCTGCTAATAATGTACCTGATGAAGATCCTGATAAAATCCCTTCACTTTTTAATAAATTTCTACAACATTTTATAGCCTCAAAATCACTTATTGAATATGCTGTGTCTATTAGACGAGTTTTTAATAAAGGAGGACAAAAATCTTCACCTATACCTTCTACAATCCATGACCCTACATTATTACTTATATTTCCTGTTCTAACTAAGTCTTTTAAAATAGACCCTTTAGGATCAGCTAAAACTAGCTCAAAATTTTTAATCCTAGATTTCAGAAAATGACCTACTCCTGATATAGTCCCTCCAGTTCCTACTCCGGCAACAAAAGCATCAATTTTCCCATTTAGTTGTTTATAAATCTCTGGGCCTAAACTCTTCATATGAGACTTAATGTTTGCTTTATTAGAAAATTGATTTATGTAAAAAGCTCCTTTATCTTTGGCAATTTTTTTTGCAATTTCTAAATAATATTCTGGATGTCCATTCATGACATCAGAACGAGCAACAATAACTTTTGCTCCAAGTGCTTTCAAATGATAAATTTTCTCTACAGTCATTTTGTTAGGAACTACTATAATGATTTTGTAGCCTCTTTTAATTGCTATAATTGCTAATGCTATTCCAGTATTACCAGCCGTAGCTTCTACTATAGTGCCGCCTTTTTTTAAATAACCTTTTTTTTCTGCCTCAATAATCATATTTTTAGCAGGTCTGTCTTTAATAGATCCTCCTAAATTAAAGGACTCTAATTTTAGGTATAAATTACATGGTCCAGTGTCTAGATTGTTTACCAATAACATTGGTGTATTTCCTATTAAGTCTAAAGAATCTTTATAAATTGTCATATTACTTCCTTACTGCTGGGGTTTCAACTTTAAGTCCATTTCCTCTCCATGTCATATAAAGTTGTAAAGCATTATACTCATCTGAAAATATTTTAAAAGGTAAAGCTCTAGCTTGTTCATTACAAAACTGTATTCTCCTATGAACAGAAGCAATTTTTGACCACCTTAATAAATATGTAGGAAAGCCATTTATATGACCTTGGCTTATTTTTTCTGCTCTTAGATTTTTTCCTACCCTATCATCATGACATTGATTGCACGATAAACCCATTTGTCCTATTTTTTTGAAGTAAAGCTTTTCTCCTAAATCAAACCATTTTTTATTTTTATTATTTATTTCTACATTTTGCTTAAGATTTTTTGATTGGAATGATATCAATGTTGACAGTGCTAATAAATTCTTACTTTCTACTTTGAACTCTGTAACATTCATCTTTTCCTTTCTACATATATTTATTTGCTGCTCAAGATTAACTAATTTTTGTTCTCGATTAACTTTTGGAAATTTTAATGAAATACCTTTCATGCTTTTAACATCTCCATGACAAGTAAAACAAGAACTTTCAGGAAAACCTTCTTTTTCATTCCAAATTCTTCTACCATGTTCTATCCAAATAAATGCAGGGTTTGTAAAATCATCGTCCTGTATTTCTTGTGTAGATGGTTCTGAAAAATGATATCCTGAAATCAGACCTTCGGCATAAATAGTATTATAAAAAAAAAATAATAAAGTTATGTGAAGACAAACATAACATTTTCTATATATATTAAAGTTAAAAATCATATTTCACAGGAAGAACCTCATCGCCTTTATCATTAAGTACTTTTAAATACCCCCTTTTGTAAGTTGTTCTTGCATAATCATCTTTCCATTCTATTTCAATTAGTCCTGACTCTTTAGCAGTTATAAAAAAAGCTAAATAAGGGTTAGCTGATACCCCAGAAAACCAATTAGCTTTAAATACTATTCTTCCGTTGTATTTAGCAATTACAGATTGAATTATTAACCTTGGATAAATAACTCCTGTTTCTTCATCTCTTCGAACACCTGTCTCCATTTCATGCTCAGCAAGAGTTTTAATTTTAACTTTTTCTCCTATTTGAACAATTTTTTTATATTTTAATCTTCTTAAGCTTTTCATTTAGGAACAAGCTCCTAACATAACATCTACATAATTTTTTTTCATGGCAACTCTCCCATCGCTCATTTCTGCAATTACCATCAAAAAAGAACTTGTTCTCATTCTACATCTAAATGAAACTTCAGCATCTCCATGCTCTGGAAAAAACTCATAAACTGCTACCTCAGGAAAAGGATTATCTAATGCGAGTATATGAACTTTACTTGGGTAATCTTCTATTTTCATAGAACAATTTACCTTAAAAGTAATTGGAACAACATTACCATCCTCTACTGTTGCTGGAACTTGTAATTCTATTAAGTTATCTAAAACCTTTCTTTTACCAATGATATTCTTAATTATTCTTTCTGTTTCCTCTTTATTTGGCTCAATTCTGAATGTTTGTCTATAAGATTGGAATCTATCTCTGTATGGATTTCCGTTAGATAACGCTCCTGTGACTTTCATAAAAAAAGGTAATGTTAATATAAACTTTAATATGTTTCTTTTTGTTTTTTTCATAATTATTTTAAAGAATACAAGTACTCTACTATATCTTCAACTTCTTGTGCAGTCAGTATAGTTTTATTAAATAAGTTTGACGGAGTTCTAGGATATTGGATGTTGACAAAATATGCAGGCATTATTGTATTTGGATTGATTAGTTTAGAATTTATTACTCTCAAACGAAGTTCATTCCTTTTATAAATTGACCCAATTCCTTCTAGAGAAGGTCCTATATTGCCCTGAAATTTTGCTTTAGTAGGTACTTGATGGCATGATAAACAGTTTACCTTTCTACTAGAAAAAACCTTTCTTCCTCTTGCAATACTTCCTATCAAACTTTTATTAATTTTATCTGCAGTAAAGTTATTATTAATTATAAAGTGCTCATTGCTATCTTTACTGTATATTTGTACTACAAACACATACATTGAAAATAAAAGAATAATTAATTGCATAATTTAATATGTTACAAAAATTGCTATCTTATTTATATATGTAATTTATAATAAAAATAAAGATTTTAATATGAAACCTTTATCAAAAATAAAAGTTCTAGACTTTACTACATTATTACCAGGACCCTTAGCAACTTTAATGTTGTGTGAGGCAGGAGCAGAAATAATTAAAGTAGAAAAAATTGGAGGGGAAGAAATGAGAAAAGCCAAACCTCTGATTGGTAATGAAAGTATTCTATTTGCAATGCTTAATAGAGGGAAAAAATCTATTGAGATTAATCTTAAAAACAAAGACTCTCTTAAAAAAATAAAAACCCTTATAAAAGACTGTGATGTATTAGTAGAACAATTCAGACCCGGGGTAATGGATAAACTTGGCTTAGGCTGGAAAACTGTAAAAAAGTTAAATAGCAAATTAGTTTACTGTTCCATTACTGGATACGGACAAAATGGGGAAAAATATAAAAAGGCAGGGCATGATATAAATTATCTTGCGGAAAGTGGCTTACTAAGACTTTCTACTGCAAAAGACGGATCGCCAATAGTTCCTATTACCCAAATTGCTGACATAGCAGGTGGAACATACCCAGCTTTTATGAATATTTTACTAGCTTTATTCAAATCTCAGCGGCAAGGCTTAGGTTCATATATTGATGTCTCTATGTATGAAAACCTTATTCCCTTAGCCTGGCTTGGGCTTAGTCAAAATATTAATGGAAGTTTTAATAGTAAAAGCCGCTTGCATTTGAATGGTGGTCTAGCTAGGTATAATATTTACAAAACAAAAGATAAAAAGTTTATTGCTTTAGGAGCACTAGAAAATAAATTTTGGCTAAAATTTTGTCAAATTATTAAAGCCCCTCAAGAGGTAATCTCAGAAAAAGGTTCTCAAAAATCTCTAATTAATAAAGTACAAAAAATCATTGAAGAAAAGAATGAAAATTTTTGGAAAAAAAAATTTGATAAAGAAAATGACGTATGTTGTACTGTCATAAATGATTTGAACGATTTCATGAAAGACTCACATATAAAAAATAAAAAACTTTTTGAGAATAATGTAATTATAAATAAAAAAAAACTATCTTCAATTCCGACTGTTTTAGATAAGTCTTTAATCAAAGCAAAAATAACTAGCAAGGCTCCTAAACTTGGACAAAATAATAATTTAATAAAAAAATAATGACAATCACAGTTTTAACAGAAAAAAAAATACAAAAAACTATTCCTAAAAATTTTTTTGATGGCTACAATGTAGAGTTATTGGATATTAATAGAGGGGATTTAAAAAGCTTCAAAAATGAAGACTTAATTGTCTTGCTAACTCAAAAAATACTTAGTAGAGAAAATAATGCATACAAAAAACTGATAGATAATATTAAAAATAAAAAGATTAATATGATAGAGATTGCTTTTAAAAAATCAAAATTAGAAAATAAAAAATCTTATTCCGATTCAATTATCTACGGTTTTGAAGATATGACTTTAAACTTAATTTTAAAAATTATAAAAAACCACAGCAAAAATTAATGGTACCTCACAATAAAAATTTAAATAAAATCATTACATATGAACCTGGAAAGTCCGGAAGAAGAGGGTCTAAAAGAAAAATTATTAAATTATCTTCTAATGAGTCACCTCTGCCATTAAGCGCTAATACGATAAATAAAATTAAAAATATCAATATAAATTTAGCCAAATACCCTGACCCTCAATGCACTAAATTGAGAGAAGTATTAGCAAAAAAATATAAATTAAAACCTAATAATATAATATTTGGTAATGGTTCAGATGAGCTGTTCTATTTAATATCTTATTGTTATCTAAATGATAAATTTGAAGGCTTATATAGTAAGCATGGATTTTTAATATATCCAATAGCTATAAATGCAGCTTCTGCTAAAAGTGTTTTTGCAAGTGAAAAAAACTATAAAGCTGATGTTAATCAGCTTTTGAAAAAGAGTAATAAAAAAACTAGAGTTTGTTTTATAGCCAATCCAAATAATCCAACAGGAACATACCTAAATAAAAAAGAAATAATTAAATTAAGAGAAGGTTTACCGAAGCAGTGTTTGCTAGTTATTGATTCTGCATATTCAGAGTATGTTGTGGAGAAAGATTATTCTGATGGTTTAGCCTATGCTAAAAAAAGAAATGACATTGTAGTAACCAGAACATTTTCAAAAATTTATGGAATGTCTTCTTTAAGATTGGGTTGGGCCTACTGTCCAGAAAATATAGCAAAAATTTTAGAAAAAATTAGGCCCGCCTTTAATATTAATTCATATGCTCAAGAAATTGCTATTAATATTTTGAGAGATGATAAATTTATAAAAAAATCAATCGAACACAATTTATATTGGAAAAAATGGCTAGCTAATGAATTAAAAAAGTTAGGAATAGAAGTAGTTTCTGGAGTTGCTAATTTTATTTTAGTAATCCTCAATAAAAGCAGTAATGCATCATTTCTTGCAGATGAACTTGAAAAAAATGATGTTTACGTAAGAACACTCAATAATTATAAACTAAATAACTGTTTAAGAATATCTATTGGTTCTGGAAAAGATTTAAATAAATTAGTTAATTTGATAAAGAGAATATATAAGGAGAGAAAAAATGATTTTATATGATTATCCAAGAGCTCCAAATCCCATGAGAGTAAACTTATTTATTAATGAAAAAAATATTGAAATTGAAAGGGTTATAGTTGATTTATCCAAGCATGATAATTTAAAACCTAAGTTTTTAAAATTAAATTCTTGGGGTACCGTACCTTTTTTATCTGTAAAAGGACAAATAATAAAAGAATCAATTGCTATTTGCAGGTATTTAGATTGTTTATATCCTACTCCACGCTTGTTTGGTAATACTCCTCTAGAACAGGCAAAAGTAGAAATGTTTAGAAGAAAAATAGAATATGATGGAATGCAAGCAGCAGGAGAGGCCTTTAGAAACTCAGCTAAATCTTTTAAAGGAAGAGCTTTTGCTGGGCCTGTTGCCGTTAACCAAATTCCCGCACTTATAGAAAGAGGTAAATTTAGAACAGAATTATTTTTTGAATTTTTAAATAAAACATTAAAAAATTCACGTTATGTAGTGGGAAATAAATTTAGCATTGCCGATATAGATGCTTATGTAACCCTTACATTTGCAAAATGGATTAAAATAGATGGTACAAAAAAGAGAAAAAATATAGAGAGATGGAAGAACAACCTTGAAAAAAGAAAGGCCTTTAAAAAATATTTTAATCTTTTTAATTAAATTTATAGTATATAAGTAGTTATGAGTAATTTTGATTTATTTAGTTCTGATAAAATTAATAGTATTGTATCTGACACTCTAAAGGGCTGTGATGACGGCGAGTTATTTTTAGAAGATAATCTATCAGAAAGTTTTGTTTTTGATGACAATGTTTTGAAGAGTACTACTTATAATAAATTTAAAGGTTTTGGATTAAGAGGTATAAAGGATGATCTGACAGGGTATAGTCATTCTAGTGATTTAAGTATTGAATCATTAAAAGAGGCATCTCAAACAGTTTCATCTATTAAATCTGGGTATAATGGTGAAAAAATCATAGATCCAAGTAAAACAAACAACAAACTTTACACCGATCAAAATCCTATTGATGTCAAAGGCTATGCAGCCAAAATTAAATTATTAGAAGAAATAAATAATTATGCCAGAAGTTATGACAACAAAGTCAAACAAGTATCAGTAAATTTATCTGGTTCATGGCAAAAAATAAACATTTTAAAGCCTTCGGGTATAAAATTGTCTGACATACGACCATTGGTTAGATTAAATGTAAGTGTTACTTTAGAAGAAAATGGTAAAAAAGAAACAGGGTCAGTAGGTTTCGGGGGCAGATATTCATACAACGATTTCTTTATAGAAGGCAATTGGAAGAATGAAGTTAAAAAAGCTATAGATCAGGCAACTACCATGCTTAAAGCTATACCAGCACCTGCTGGAGAGCAAACTGTGGTTTTAGGACCTGGATGGCCAGGTATTCTATTACATGAAGCCATTGGGCATGGCCTTGAGGGCGATTTTAATAGAAAAAAAATAAGTGTGTTTACTGAATTAATGAATTCTTACGTGGCTAATAAAGAAGTTACCGTTTATGATGATGGTACAATAACAGATAGAAGAGGTTCTTATACAATTGACGATGAAGGAACACCTTCTCAGAAAACTACTTTAATTGAAAATGGTAAACTAATAAATTATATGCAAGATAGGCAGAATGCTAGACTCATGAATACTGAGGCTACAGGTAATGGAAGAAGACAATCTTACGCTCATCAACCTATGCCGAGAATGAGTAATACTATTATGGCTAATGGTAAACATGATCCATCTGAAATACTCAAAAGTACAAAAAAAGGTATATTTGCTAAGACATTTGGAGGTGGTCAAGTTGATATAACTAATGGAAAGTTTGTTTTTTCAGCTAGCGAAGCTTATATGATTGAAGATGGTAAAATAACAAGACCAATAAAAGGTGCAACTTTGATTGGCTCTGGTTTTGAAGTATTAAAAAAAGTTGAATTTGTAGGTAACGATCTACAAATGGATCCTGGTATCGGAACTTGTGGTAAAAATGGTCAAGGGGTTCCAGTTGGAGTAGGGCAGCCTACATTAAAAATAAATGGCCTTACTGTGGGTGGTACTGCAAATTAAAATGTATTTTAGTATGACATTTCCTCAATTAGTTCAGTTATACTATAATTCCATTTATTTTGATAATTGATGAGTAGCTGTTCAGCCGGTGTTTTCTTAGTCAGTAGTATTTCCTCTAATACATTTAAAAACTGCGTTTCATTCTGACCTTTACTATCTAAAACATTTCTTTTATTTAAACCTTCTTTTGATAGTGCTAGCAATTCAGTGGCTATTTCATATACGGTGCAATTATTTACTCTAGAATTTAACCCTAATTTAGCAACATCGGATGACAACTGCTCAACAGTATTTAACCCCCAATCCTTGCAAAGCAATAATGCTTTCTTTAAAACATCACCATCATATAACAAGCCAACCCAAAAAGCTGGTAATGCACAAGTTCTTCTCCAGTTTCCGGCATCAGCACCTCTAACTTCTATAAACTGTTTTAATCTTACTTCAGTAAATATTGTAGATAAGTGATCTTCCCAATCTTTTATTGTAGGGACTATACCTTCTAACTTTAAAAGATCTCCCCTCATGAATTCATCAAATGAGCTTCCAGTACAATCAATGTAATTATTTTCTCTTCTTACAAAATACATAGGAACAGATAATGCATAATTAATATATTTGGTAAAATTAAAGTCTTCCTCAAAAGCAATTTTAAGAACCCCACACCTGTCATTATCAGTGTCCATCCAAATATGTCTTCTTTTACTTAAAAATCCATTTGGTTTACCCATGCTCAGCGGAGAGTTCGCAAATAAAGCAGTTATGATTGGTTGAACTTTAACCGATAGAATAGTCTTAGCTATCATATCTTGTTCATCAGAATAGTCTAGGTTAGCCTGCACCGTACAAGTACTCAACATCATATCTAATCCTTTAGAACCCTTTTTTGGCATATAATTTCTCATAATTTTATACCTGGACTTTGGCATCCAAGGAATGCTTAAAGTATCTTCTTGAGGTCTAGCGCCCAAACCTAATAATGTTATACCAAATTTGTTTCCTATTTCTTTAACTAACTTTAGGTGTTCATTAGTTTCTTTACAAGCACTGTGAATATCCTCTAATGGGGCTCCTGAGAGTTCAATTTGACCACCTGGTTCAAGAGTTATAGATTGCTGATTTTTTTTAAGGGCAATAATATTTCCATCTTCTAATATTTTTTCCCAACCATGATTAGATATCTCAATTAAAAATTTTTCAATTCCATTACTACTTTTATAATCTAAGGGATAAAAAGAATTTTTTTCTTTAGAGTAATTATATGCAAATTTTTCGTGTTCAGTTCCAACTCGCCAATTCCGCTTTACTTTGTTGCCTAATTTGAACCATTCTAATAATTGTTCTTTTGAAGTAATTTTAGTTTCCGAGTTCAATGTTTTATCTAATTTTATAATTATTAAAAATGGATAATGCTAATATTGCTGCAGTTTCTGCCCTAACTAGTCTATCAAGTAATTTTACTGATCTAACATGACTATAGCCTTTTATTAGCTTCTCTTCATCAGGAGAAAACCCTCCTTCTGGCCCTATTAAAAAAGAAACTTTATTTCTATTGAGTTCTAAAAGATTATTTTGCAAATAATCATCCTCTCTAGCCTCATTACAAAATATTATAGTATCAGAGTTTTGCTTGGTGTGCTCTAAAATTTTTAATAAATTACTTTTTTTTTCTAACGTTGGCAAAGTAAGTCTCTCTGAAACTTCACTTGCTTCTTTAATATGAGCTAGAGCTTTCTTATCGTTGAAGTTTTTGTTATTTGTTCGATCAGTTATAATTGGAACCAATTTTTGTACTCCTAACTCAGTTACTTTTTCTATCATCCACCTTAAATTATGATTTTTAATTAGAGAAAAATAAAGAGTAGGTCCACTTTCTTTAATTTGCTTCTTTATTTGCTTTATACAGATTAGTTTTTTTGCGAGGCTGTCCTCAACTATAGTTTCCCATTCTCCATCTTTTCCATTAAAAACATTAACTTTATCTTTTTGTTTTAATCTTAGAACATTTTTAATGTAATGTTTTTTATCGGAACTTAATTCAATTTTCATATCAGTCAATAACGCTTTATTGATAAACAATCTTGGTATATTATTTTTACTCATGCAAAAAATATGTCTATATTAAAAAAATTTTTAATTACCTCTAGGTACGATAAACCCCACGGAATACTTTTACTTTTTTTTCCATGTGTATGGGGTTTAAGTTTAAATCAAGTTAATATAAAAGAAAAAATATTTCTATATATAATTTTTTTTATTGGTTCATGTGGAATGAGATCTTTAGGATGTATATGGAATGATTTTAATGATAAAGCCCTTGATATACAAGTAAGCAGAACCAAGACTAGACTAATTGCTAGTAATAATGTGAAAAATAAGGAAATGATATTATTTGCCCTTATAAATGGAATTATAGGATCATTTCCCCTATATTTTCTATCCACATATAGTGTTCTTATCTCCTTAACTGTAGTCCCTCTAATAATAGTTTATCCTTTTATGAAAAGACTTACCTGGTGGCCTCAACTCTGGCTAGGTTTATGTTTTAATTGGGGAATTTTAGTAGGCTTCTCAGTTTTCAATAACTCTTTGTTTAATCTAGAATTAGTTTTATTTTATATAGGAAGTGTTTTTTTTACGGTAGGATATGATACTATTTATGGTTTTCAAGATTTAGTAGATGACGAAAAGATTGGAATTAAATCTACTTCAATAAAATTTAAAAAAACCCCTAAGTTATTTCTATTTTTAATCTACTCTTTTGCTTTTATATTTTGGATTCTTTCCTTATACCAAATAGAAAGATCTTTTCTTATTATTTTTTTATTTTTGTATTTCTATTTTTTTATTCTTATAAAAGTTAAGTTACTTAACTTTAAGAACCCATTAGCATGTAATAAGTTATTCAATTATAATAGTTATATTTGTTTGGCAATAACACTCGTCTTAATGATAAAATAATTAACTAATGCTCATTCCTATCACACTAATAATTCCAACCTATAACGAGGAAAAAAATATACCTAAAATCTTACATAATATAAAACTTCTGAACCCTAAAGAAATAATTATAGTGGATGGAAATTCCATAAGTAAGCCAAAAGTTTTTGATGAAAGGTTAAAAATAGTTTCAACCATTTCCTCAAGAGGTGTTCAACTTCATACTGCAACCAAATATAGCAGGCAATCTTGGCTTCTTTTTCTACACGCAGATACAAAACTTTGTAAATTAAATATTAAGGAAATTATAGATTTTATAAAAAAAAGTCCATCAAATAAAATTGCTTATTTTAAGATTAAATTTGATAGTTCAAACTTTATAGCTGGAATAATAGCTTTATGGGGTAATTTAAGAACTAAACTATTTCATTTACCATTCGGTGATCAATGTCTTATAATTAGCCAAAATTATTATAAAGGCTTAGGTGGCTTCGCACCTATTCCTATTATGGAAGATATGGAATTAATGTTAAAAATACCAAAAAATAACAAAACTCTATTAAATACTTATATACAAACTTCATTTCGTAAGTACGAAAAAAATGGTATTTTGAGACAATCATTTAAAAATATTATAAGGCAAATCAAATTTTTACTAAAATGAAAAAAAAGATATTTGTTATGAGTAAGGTTCCTTTTAGAGGAATAATAAAAACTAGATTATCTAAAGAAATTGGTTTTACAAAAAGTAAAAGACTTACTATCAATAATTTAGAAAAAATTAAAAAAATTTTTTTATCAAAAAAAAGTGAATATTTTTTATATTGGTATTTAACTCCTTTTCATAAGTTTCGAACTTTCTCTTTTTCTATTAGTAAATTCTGTTTACCACAATCAAAAGGAAACTTGGGTGAAAAAATGTGGAATTTGGCTAGCAAAAATAGTAGTCCTTTTCTAATAATTGGCAGCGATATACCTAACATAAATTTAAATTCAATATCATACGCATTTAAGAAACTTAAAACTAATGATATTGTACTAGGTCCTACATATGATGGAGGCTTTTGGTTAATAGGTTTTTCTTGTAAAAGAAAAATTATTTTCCCTTTCAAAAATGTTAAGTGGAGCTCCAAAAATACTCTTACAGATTTAACAACTAATTTAAAATACTATAGTATTAAACATGCTTTTACTAAAAAATTAAGAGATATTGACAATAAAGCTGATTATTGCCAAAATATAAAGGATTAGTTTTACTAATGAGACGTTATTTTAATAACTTTTAAGGGAGAAAAAATATGAATGGACAATTAGATCCGTCAGATTATACGGGAATGAGTTTTTGGATTATTTCCGCTGCAATGGTTGCTGCTACCTTTTTCTTTTGGGTAGAAAGAGACAGAGCCGTAGGTAAATGGAAAACATCCTTGACAGTTGCTGCTATGGTAACTGGTATTGCTGCAATACATTACTTCTACATGAGAGGTGTTTGGGCAAGTACTGGTGAATCACCATTAGTTTTTAGATATGTAGATTGGCTTCTTACCGTACCTCTACAAATAGTTGAGTTTTACCTAATACTAGCTGCGATAGCTGTAGTTAAATCATCCTTATTCTGGAGATTGCTAATTGCATCTGTGATTATGTTAGTCGCAGGCTATTTAGGAGAAGTTGGTTCAGTTAACGTTTGGGTAGGCTTTATAGTAGGTATGTTAGGATGGCTTTACATTATCTATGAAGTGTTTGCTGGAGAAGCCAGTCAAATAAACGCTAGTAAAGGAACTGCAGCTAGTCAAAGAGCGTTTAACGCTTTAAGACTAATTGTTACAATTGGGTGGGCAATTTATCCAATTGGATATGTTGTAGGCTACACAGGCGGGGGTAGTGCTGAAGGCTTAAATATAATTTATAACCTAGCTGATTTTATAAATAAAATAGCTTTTGGTGTTGTTATATGGGCTGCTGCAACCTCAGAATCAGCAAAATCTAAGTAATATTTTTTACTTTATATCAAAACATGCCTTACCTATAAGTAAGGCATGTTTTTTTGTCTAAAAATGAAAAAAGTACTCGTTTTAGGAGCTGGATTTGGTGGAATAGCATCAGCAATAAGGCTTAAAAAAAAAGGGTACGAGGTAGAAATTGTTGATCGCTGTAATAGCTTAGGCGGCAGAGCTCAAGTTTTTAATATTAATGGCTTTAAACATGATGCTGGGCCTACTCTAATTACAGCTCCCTTTCTTTTTAAAGAGTTATTTGAATTATTTAATAAAGATATAAATAATTATATTAACTTTGTTCCCTTAAACCCGTGGTATAGATTTATATTTAATGACCTTTCAACTTTTGATTATGAAAGTTCTTTAGAAAAAACTATTCAAAATATTAGTTTAATTTCACCGAAAGATGCAATTAACTATCCTAAAATGCTTAAGGCCTCAAAAGATATTTATGATATTGCATTTACTGAGTTAGCTGATAAGCCGTTTCATAGTTTTTTATTTATGTGTAAACAAATACCTTCACTTTTAAAGTTCAAATCTCATAAATCTGTGTATAGTTTTGTTAGTCAATTTTTATCTCATGATAAATTAAGAAGAGCATTTTCTATTCCTCCCTTACTAGTAGGAGGAAATCCTTTTACTACAACTTGCATATACTCTTTAATTCATTATTTAGAGAGAGCCCATGGTGTATATTTCGCAATGGGAGGGACTGGTAAAATTGTTAAAGAACTTGGTAAACTATTAGATGAAATAGGTGTGAAGGTTTCGTTAAATACAACGATTGAAAAAATTAATATAAAAGACTCAAATATATGTGAAGTTATCGATAATTTAGGGAACATAAGAAAAGCTGATACTTATGTTTCTAATATGGACCCGTTATACCTATATAATAATTTAATTAATAAAAGCTTTAACCCACAGATAGTATTAAAAAAAAGTTATTCAAGAATATCTATGGGATTATTTGTACTTTTTTTTGGAAGCAAGAAAAGATATAATAATGTGAAGCATCATACGATTATATTTGGAAAAGAATATGAAAGCCTATTAAAAAAGATTTTTAGCAAAAATCAAATTCCAGAAGATATATCAATTTATTTGCATAGACCTACTGCAACCGATAGTAGTTTTGCTCCTAAAGACTGCGATAGCTTTTATGCATTAGTACCCGTTCCTAATTTAAATGCAAATATAGAATGGGATAAAGTGGGGAAAGAGTTTAAAAACCATATTATTAATGTTCTAAGTAAAAAAGTACTTCCTGGTCTTAAAAAAAATATTGTACATGACTTTTTTATGTCCCCTAAAAGTTTTGAAAAAGATTATTTATCATATCAAGGCAGTGGCTTTTCTGTCGCACCATTTTTTAATCAATCTGCATGGTTTAGATTTCATAATAAATCTGAAATTATAAAGAATTTATACCTTGTCGGTGCGGGTACACATCCTGGTGCTGGAATACCTGGAGTCTTGTCATCGGCTAAAGTATTAGAAAGATTGATTTAAGTTGAATATAGACCACCAACTATTAAAAAAGAAAGCTAAATCATTTTATTTTGCTAGTATCTTCCTGCCTAGAAAGTCTTTTAAAAACTGTAACATTCTTTATAGTTTCTGTAGAGAAATTGATGATATTGCAGATGGTAAGAATAAAAATAAAAAAAAAAATATTAAAAAGTTTTTTAAATATATTTTTGAAAGATACACCTTTAAAAGGTTCATCTCATAAACCCATTAAGAGTTTAATAAAAAGTAATAAAATTTATCCTCCTTGTTTAATTGAGCTAATAAATGGAGTTCTCTCTGATACTAAAAGAAAAGTTATAATTCGTGATGAAATTCAGTTAATAAATTATGCTTACTTAGTTGCTGGCACGGTAGGGTTAATGATGGCTCACTTATTAGGTAATAAAAATATTCATGGTTATAAACATGCAGTTGATTTAGGTATAGCAATGCAACTAACTAATATAATGAGAGATATTATTGAAGATGCTAAAATAGATAGAGTATATATTCCTCAAAGTTGGATTAAATTAAATACAAAAATAATATTATCAAAAAATCATAAAAGTTTTTCAGCAATAATATACGCTACAGACAAGCTATATTTACTATCAGAAGCCTATTATAAGAGTGCTATGGCAGGTCTTGCATTTCTACCAATAAGAGGAAGATTTGCAATATTACTAGCATTGAATACTTATAGAAATATTGGCAATAAGATTATTAAAAAAAAATATTCAAACCTTCATAGAAGAGAGTTTATTAATATTTTTGAAAAGTTTAAGTGTTTATTTAGGACCATAATAATTTTTTTATTTAATTACAGAGTTCATCTTAAAAATTATAATCATAACTCTAAACTACATGCTAAGATAAATAAGAAAAGTTTTTTAAAGAGAACTATTTATGAAAAAAAATAAGATAATAGATTTTGTAGTATTAGGTGGAGGATGTGCTGCCCTATCTTTTATTAATAAAGTAATAGATAAAAAAATAAAGAATTTTTCATTTGTTATAATTGAAAAAAGAAAAAAATATTATGATGATAAAAGCTGGTGCTTTTGGACTGAAAATAAAAAGCAATACGATAAAATTTTAGAAAAAAGCTGGAGAAGTTTCTCATTTAATTTTAAAGATAAAAACAATATCTTAACATCTAATTCTTTTGAGTATATTTATATCAGGAGTATAAGTTTTTATAACTTTGTTATAAGTAAGATCTCAAGCAAACCATTCATTGAATTAAAATTAAATGAAGATGTAATAAATATAAAGTTTCATAAAAGTTATTATCAAATTACTACAAGTAGAGCTGTTTACTTAGCAAAAAATGTTCTAGATACTAGACCTAATATAGATAACTTCAAAAAAAACCCTTTTATGTATCAATCATTTCTTGGATATGAGATTAAATTCAAAAAGCAAATAGATTTTAATATAAATAATGTTTATTTAATGCATAATATGAAAGCAGATAATAAAAAGTTTTTTTTCGATTATATTTTACCTATAAATAAAAATACTGTTTTATTTGAACATACTATTTTTTCTAAGAATGCTTTTTCTGAAGCAAGTATTAAAAAGATGCTTACTAGGAGACTAAAAATATTTAATAATAATGAATTTAAGGTCATTAGAAAAGAATATGGGAAAATTCCTATGGGTATTATTAATAAAAAAGCCTTGATTGATAAAAATAATTATTTCTTCACAGGAACATTAGCTGGAGCAATAAGACCATCCTCTGGGTATGGATTTTTAAATATTCAAAGCTGGGCAGATCAGACTACAAATAAACTAAAGGAAGAAGGTAAAATAAATAGCTATTTTAATAACAAGGTTATTGAAAAGTATTTAGACAATTTATTTTTAAAAATAATTTCAAATAATTCTATTTATGCACCCTATATTTTCTATTATTTTACTAAAAACATAATTACTGAAACTTTTATTAGATTCATGATAGGCAATGCTAGCTTTTTTGACTTTATAAAAGTTATATATGCTATGCCTAAGAGAGTCTTTATAAGATGCTTAATAAAAAATTAATTAATACTTATTATAAAAAATATAACCTCAAAAAAGAGACTATAATATTTTGTATATCTAGTATTTTATTTTTATTTTACTCGCTTACCTTTAAAGATATTATTACTAATAATATTACTTCTGCTCTTTTATTATTTTTTGTAACCTTATTTGGTCTACCTCATGGCGCTCTTGATACATTAATTGCAAAAAAATATAAACTTTATAAAACATTTTCTCAATTTTTACTATTTAATATTTCCTATATATTTTTGGCTTTTTTAGTATTCATTATATGGATTGCTATGCCAGTAGCTTCATTACTTATTTTCTTACTAATATCTGGCTACCATTTTTCTGAAGACTGGAATGAGTATAAGCTACACTATTTTTATAAAATTACTCTTGGCCTTAGTATAATAAATTTTCCATTAATATTTCATACAAAAAAAGTAGAAAACATTTATTACTTTCTCACTAAAGATGTAGCAGTTTATGATTTATCTTTTCTGCAAGTCATTTTTGCTTACATTAACCTTTTGTTTTTTATTTTATTATTAATTAGAAATTATACATCTTTGAATATTTGTATTCAGTGTATTATTATATTAAGCACCTCTTTTCTTTTAGACCCAATTTTTTTCTTTATTTGTTATTTTTGCTTCTTTCATAGTTTAAAAAATTATAAATATTCAGTTAAAGAACTGAAAGGCATAAACAAAAATAAAATAAGATTAACTGTAACCCTTAATACAATCTTTTCAATTTTCACAGGTATTGTAATATATTTTTATATCTTAAATGACTTTAATCTTAAAAATATAAGTGCCTTAATATTTATTGGGCTTGCTGCTTTAACTGTACCTCATATGATTTTGAGGTTATTAGTAAATTCAAGATAGTTTTTTACCTTCTAACAATCTCGGCATTAGTTCTATTAAGTTACATGGCTTATTTCTACTATCTAATTGCATTTTTAATATTCCTTCCCAAGCATCTTTGCAAGCTCCAGGAGACCCGGGTAAAGAAAATATAAAAGTACCGTTAGCAACACACGCTACGGCCCTAGATTGAATTGAAGATGATCCTATTTTTTTATAGCTAATATATCTAAATACTTCACCAAAGCCTGGTATATACTTATCTTTGATTTTATCTATTGCTTCTGGAGTAACATCTCTTCCGGTTATTCCTGTTCCTCCAGTAATAATGACTGCATCAATATTTTTATTGTTCTTCCAAGAACTTAAAATTTGAAGAATTTCTTTAACATCATCGATAACTATTTTTCTTTCCACACATATGTGTCCTACAGCCAGTATACTTTTTTTAAGATAATCTCCAGATTTATCATTTTCTAGAGTTCTAGTATCTGAAACCGTAAGAACTGCAATATGGATACTTTTAAATTCTGTTTCATTTCGCATATTTAGCATCCTGGATCAATTTAAAATCTAGTCTTTTATAAATAGGAATCTTTCCTTCAGCTAATAATGTTCGTGATGGTTTATTTTGTTTAAGTCTATCCCTATAAATCCATAAATCGGTTAAAATATATTTAACAAACCATCTAGTCTCTTTTATAGGAATACTTTCTATAAATACTATGGGCTCAACAACATTAATATTTTTTTTCCAAGCTTTTAATCTTTTTATTCCTGCATTATATGCTATCAAGGTGTCTAAAATTGAATTATTAGTATTCGGACTTTCTATTAATTTTTTAAGAAACTTCTGACCTATTTCCATATTTAGTTGCAAAGAATAAAGTTTATAAGCCTTACTATATCTTAATTTATAGTCATTGTGAAGTTTACTGGCAGTTCTGGGCATAATCTGCATAAGTCCTCTTGCTCCTTTTTCACTTTTAGCTTTTATATTAAAAGCTGATTCTCTTCTTATCAATGCAAACAGTAACGCTTTATCTAATTGATATCCTTCTTTTATTTGCCAATCGGGGGTAGGATACAAACCTCTCATGTATAAAATTGCATTTTTGTCATAATACTTTGATCCTAATCTCATTAAAACTGCAGGAAGATCTAACTTCTCGCTAGCATGAAATAGATTTTCTAATTCTTTTTTATTGATTTTGCTATAAAGGTTTCTTATTTCTATGTCTGCATGGTTGTATAATTTCAATTCTGTTAGAGCTACAGCTCTTTTAAATAATTTATACTGATTTAGTACATAGAAATCTATACTAGAAGTTATACTTTCGTCTTCCCAAATAAAAGGTTCAGAAATTTTTAGTTTTTCTATAGCTAATTGTCCATATATTGTCCTTGGATACCTAGCTGCTTTTTTTAGTTTTCTTATTCTATTTTTTTTTAACTTTTCTAACTTAGCGCTCCAATACAAGCAACCCGCTGCAAGCCATTTATTTCTTTGGTTTATTAGATTACTGCATTCATTAAAATAAACTTTAGCTTTATCAAAACTTTGAAGTCTATAAGAGTTAATTCCAGCCCTGAAGTACATATTTGGATCTGTGACTTTAAGCGCGTCAATATAAAAATTGTAAAGTTTTTTTGATTGTTCTAAATTTCCGCTAAAAAAAACCTTTTTAATTTCATTATTTATTAAGTAATATATATATTTCTCTCCAGGATAAAACTTTTTAATAGTTTCAACTAATTCATTATGTTTTTCATTGTTAATCAATGAAGAAACTATTTTCTTCATTTCCAATTTATTAAAATTGTTAGATGGTTTTACAGTGTATCTGCTATGATAATCTTCCCCATATCCTCTTAGGTAATTTTTGAATATTGGCTTTTTGTAAAAATCTCTTTTCTCTTTATCTGGCAATCTCCTTATTAAAAGCTTGTATACTCTGTTGCGAAGTACAGGAGAGAGGTCTTGATTATTATTGAACCATTTAGACAACTCTTGATATGTTGCTTTATACTTATTTGGATGCATAAGTTTTTCATATTGAAAATGTCCTACTAATATATTATTTTTAACTTTAGAAAGTTCTTCATCTAATTTTTGCCATTCGTAATTTTCAAAATAATATTGAGCTTTTTTATAAGTTTCAATATCTTTCTCATCAAGTACTTTTGGGAGTAAATAGTTATTATATTTTTTATCAAGAGCATTAGAATTAACATTTGCTATGAAAAAAAAACAATAACACAGGTAGAAAAATTTTAATCGCATATTGTTACACTAAATGTAGTATATTATATAAAAAAATTACTATATCAGGTATGGAGATCAATTTCTATCTTAATTTTTTTTAAATCATCCCAGGCTTCTCTTTTTCTTGCAGGCTGTCTTAAAAGAAATGCAGGGTGAAAAATAGCTATAGATTTTAAATTTCTTATATTTCCTATATCTATATTTTTCCAGTTACCTCTAATCTGAGTTATACCAATGTCAGTATTGTATATAGATTTGGCTGCAGTTGCTCCAGCTAGAATTAATAATTTAGGTCTAATTAACTCAATATGTCTTTTGACAAAAGGAATACATGCTAATATTTCTTCATCAGTTGGTTTCCTATTACCAGGTGGTCTCCAGAGTAATATATTAGTTATGTAAGTATTTTTTCTATTTTGTCCAATCGAGTTTAGCATTTTATCTAATAATTGCCCTGCTTCTCCTACAAATGGTCTTCCTGTTTTATCTTCTTCAACACCAGGAGCCTCTCCTATTAACATAACATCAGCAGATGAATTTCCATCAGAAAAGACAATATTTTTTGCTGTTTTCTTTAAAGCACAATCACAATGTTTTACAATTAAGTCTTTTAAATTTTCAAGGTCTTTACAACCTTGAAGTAATCTATTTAAGTCACTAGAAAGCTCTAAAACAGAAGGGTTTTTTTCTATTTTATCTAGGCTTTTATCGTTATTATTATATAGACTTGAGCTTTTCATTGGAGCAATTAAAGTATTTACTCCATTATTCAAATACCACTGAAACAGGTACTTATAAATTATTGTTCTATTTTTCAATACTACTAGAATGCAGCATAAGGTATAGGTTTGCCTTTACTGTCTTTAATAATCTTTCCATCCTCTGTCTGAGCAGCCATAAATTTACCTTGACCCACCCAATTTCCTACATATAAAACAGGTTTAATAGGCTTTCCATTGTAGGTTTTATCTTGTTGTTTAGCTCCTCTAGCATTAGGATTATTTTTGTTAAGTGCCACTTTTTCCTCTATATTAAATTTAAATTATTTTGATATAATGTATAATAATTTATTATTTAGGATAGTAAAGTGATTTTAAGCAAAAGATATTTTAAATTTTTTAATTTATTAACGGTATTTTTTATTGTTCTTAATTCAAAAGGTTTAACTGCCTCAGATGATCAAAGTTATAATATCTCTTATTATGGTTCAATATTAGCTGGTCAAATTGCTAAATACAATAATGATAATGAATTAGCATCAAAATTTTACGGGTTTGCTAATAAAAAAAATCCTGACAATAAGAATATAATGGATTTATCTATAATGTCTTTATTGCTATCAGGTAAAGTAAATCAAGCAATAGAAAAATTAGATGCTAATTATAATGAGGATTTTACAAAAAACTCTCAGGTTAGTAAGCTTTTAAAATTTATAGATAAGGTTCAAAAAGAAGAATATTCAAAAGCTTTAAAAGTTTTAGAAGATGACTCAGAAATTTTAATAACGAGTAAAATTCAGCCTCTTATAAAAGCTTGGTTAGCAAACGACTTTGATAATGCAGAAAAGTTTATTAATGAGTTTAATTATAAAACGGAGGGCTTAATTTTAAGTGATACTTATTTTCTTCATCTTGCATTACTTAATAAACTCTACAAAAAAGAAGAAAGTGCTGATTCTATTCTCAAAAAAACATTAAAGTTAAGTAAGGCTGAGAAAATTAGGCATTTATACTTTTATTATAATTTAAATAAAAAAACTGCCCATAAAAAAGAGGAATTTAAACTTTTCAAGTTAGAAAACCCTGATCATAGTTTCAGTATATATCTTGAAAAAAATTTTTTAGATGGGTTTAAAATAAATAGTAAAAAAGATGGTGTTTCTGAAGGTTTTTTTAATATAGCTGAAGCTTTATATAGCCAGCGTATGTACGAGACATCAATAGCTTATAGTTATATGTCTTTGTACTTAAATAAAAATAACTATATAAATTATTACTTAATATCTCAAAATTTTCAAATGCTAGGAAAAACAGAAAAAGCAATTTCAGCATTACTAAATATTCCTATCAATTCATATTTGGGATGGAATACTTATCTTAAATTAGCAGATTTGAATATTTATTTAAATAATTATAAGGAAGCTCAAAGTTATCTTAATAAACTACAAGATTATTCTCCCGATAGAGCTGATGTATATTATAAATTAGGAGAATTAAAACATAATAAAAAAAAATACGAGGAAGCAATAGCCGCTTTTAATAAGTCAATACACCTATCTCAAAAAGAGCTAGAAAAGAATTGGTACTTATTTTATTCGAGAGGAATGTCCTACGAGAGGTCAAAACAATGGAAAGAAGCTGAAAAAGATTTTCTTTATGCATTAAAACTTTCTCCTGAGCAACCTTTAGTATTAAATTACCTAGGTTATACTTGGGTAGACTATGGTATAAAGTTAAAATTAGCTGAAGAATTTATAAAAAAGGCTATAAGTTTGCGTCCTAAAGATGGTTATTTTATTGACAGCTTAGGTTGGTTCTACTATCGACAAGGTAAATATAAAGAAGCAGTTAGAGAACTTGAGAAGGCAGTTTCTTTAGTGCCCAATGATGCAATTATTAATGATCACTTAGGAGATGCCTTATATAGAGCTGGATATAAAAATGAAGCTACATATCAGTGGAATAGAGCTCTTTTATATAAACCTGAAAAAGAACTTAAAAGCAATATTGAACTTAAGTTACAAAAAGGCCTTTAAAAAGTATGGAAAAAAATTGTGTAGTTCAAGAAAAAGCCTATGCTAAATTAAATTTAACACTAAAAGTATTAAATAAACTTTCAAATAATTACCATGAAATTGAAAGTCACATTGTATTTTTACCAAAAGTTTTTGATAAACTAATTATAAAAAAAAGTAAAATTAATAAGGTTTTTATAACTGGTGAATTTTCTAAAATATTGTTAAATAATGGAGGTGATACATTAATTTATAAATCAATAGAACTACTTTCAGAATTATTAAGGATTAAAATTAATATAGAAGTTCGCCTACAAAAAAATATTCCTCTAGGTTCAGGGTTAGGAGGTGGTTCTGCTGATGCGGCTGCAGTTGTAAGAGCTATTATAAAATTATATAAAACTGTAAATAAAAAAGATTTAATTGTTCAAAATCTTCACAAAATAGGTAGCGATGTACCGGTTTGTTTTTTTTCTAAAAATGCAAAAGTTACAGGCATAGGTGAGCAAATTAAACCACTAAAAAAACTAGATAAAAAATTATGGATATTATTATTAAAGCCTAATAATAACTCTTCAACCCAATTGATTTTCAATAAATTTAAAAACCCTTTTGAAAAAGAATCATCTTTCTGTTTTAATCTTGAAAATATAATAAGTGATATGAATAAGTATAAAAACTCATTGGAGAACACGGCATGCAAATTAGATAATAATTTAGCTAAGATCCTAAGTAGTCTGCCTAATCATAAAAACCTTGTAAAACCAAGAATTACTGGAAGTGGTAGTACTATTTTTGTCATATTTGAAAACAAAAAAAATCTTCTCGATTACAAAGATAAAGCAAAAATAGATAATAAAAAATATTGGCAAAAAAGCACTTTTTTAGAATTATAAAACATTTCTGAGTTTAGCCAATAAATATGTGTTCAAAAGTAAACAATGAATAGTCATAGGCCCTACACCACCAGGAACTGGTGAAATAAATGCGACTTTATTAATTACATTTTCAAAATCAACATCACCAACTATTTTTCTAGAGCCGCTATCATCTTTGATCACATTGATACCTACATCTAATATTATTGCATTTTGCTTTATAAAATCTTTTTTTAAAAATTTTGGTCTTCCTATTGCCGCTACTATTATATCACTAGCTAAACATATTTTTTTTAAATTTTTTGTTTTTGAGTGTGCCAAAGTAATAGTTGCATTATTGTTGGTTAACAAATATGACAATGGTTTACCTACAATATTAGATCTTCCTAATATCAATACATTTTTTCCTTCTAAATTTACCGTTTCTTCTAACATTTTAAAACAACCAAGAGGAGTACATGGTATTACTTTGGGTCTTCCCAAAGCTAATAATCCTATATTTTTAGAATTAAAGCCATCTACATCTTTTTCTATTGCTATTTTGTCGATTACTTTATCACTATCAAGGTGATTCGGTAAAGGCAGTTGTACTAAGATACCATCAATAGAATTGTCATTGTTATATTTTTCTATTATTTGCAATAGATCATTTTCACTTATATCTTTACTTAATTTAGTTACTGTAGAATTTATTCCTACTTCTAATGCTTTTTTTTCTTTATTTCTTACATACACTTTACTAGCTTCGTTCTCTCCAACAAGAATAACTACTAAGCTAGGATTTTTTTTGAACTTATTTTTGTATAGTACAATGTCTTGACCTAATTTATCATTTAAGTCTTCTGCAAGTTTTTTTCCATTAATAATTTTCATTTGATGTATAAAAAAAATATTTTATAATGTTGCTCAATTCTTAAACAAATGCAATATTAATAATTATTGGGGGATAGTTTAATTGGTAGAACAGCGGGTTTTG
>MDTB01090627.1_pt1 | contig 31301 bp, 42 predicted proteins | sample 811161 | NCBI WGS metagenome assembly MDTB01 (sample SAMN05326650, study PRJNA326480) | marine metagenome | isolation source: seawater | place: Mediterranean Sea | collected 2009 | reverse complement strand
TCCCTAGACTTCCTACGAAACCCCCTCCCTTGGAATACTCGGGGAAGGTTTGAGAAATTAAACCTATTAGTTCTTCCCTAAATGGTTCCATCTTTTGTTGACCATAAAATCGAGATATGGATTCTGTTAAAGGATCAAGCATTCTTGGGTTAAATCCCATGTTTTGTTGTCCGGGATCAAAAAGACCCCCAATGCCACCTGTAGGTTGCCCTATACTTGGCAATGGTTGGAAACCATTTTTGGTATAAATTTGATTATTTACAATTTGACCAAGTACATAACTCATAGTTCACTCCAGATTAATATACAGACAATTCAAAATGAGGTCCATCAATGAAGGGGCGGCGTTTTTGAGAACGCCGTTCATCAATATAATGGTTCATGGCTTGTTCCATTGTTCCTTCCCACTCTCTAATATCTGGGATGTTCCATGCCGCGCCCCAACGAATCCCAACTCCATTCTGAATAGCTGATTCCTTCATGGCATCCGCAATGTCATCATAAAGATTCAACTCCCACGATCCCCTCGAACCAATATAGGCCATAAGGTCGACGGCAGCACCATCCAAATGTTTCGATTTCATGGTCTGCGTTGCGCCCTTCTCTAAAAGGGATTTTTGCTCGGAGAGCGAACGGAGGCCACAAATCACTCCAAAGTCGATTTTGCTCACCTTAATGGCCGTGCAAACAACAGAATGTAATTCATTCTTAATGCCATTCATTTTTCCTAAACTTCTTTGAGATAGTTGAAACATATTAATCTCCTATTATTTAGTTTTGTTGCAAGAACAACTTTTACTGTCTCGACTAGTAACGTAACCTGCTACAATTCCAACAACACCAACTAATGCATTATTTAACAGAGAAAGTATCCCTTCGTCAAACTTTCCATCGTGTTCTGATGCTATCCTAAACTCATCAAATACTATTAATCCCAGTAATCCCATCAACCCAAGGGCTAACACTAATACTGTTATGTGTTTTAAGTTTTGCATTTTCTTCTTTTTCTCCAGTTATAAGTTCTTGTGATTTTCTCAATTGGCATACGCCTTTCTCCTACCCACAAGTTTTGATATCTAAAAATTTTTTTCTTAGTCTTTTCCCACTTTTTTAACACGTTCATAACTTCTTAATCCGGCTAATCCCAACATCCCGGTCAAAATTGGAAGCATCATAGAAACATCGGCTTGAGGAATAACAATACCAAAAGGCGCACACAAAGGACTAATTAAAAAGTTAATGGAAAACCCAAGTACACAAACCCAAGCGGTTGCTGGTCTCCAAGAACTTTGAAACCAATTTCCTTTGGCTTCTTCTTTGTTAATAGCTAGTTGAGCCAATACTTGTTCATGCGCCTGTTTTTCAGCCATAGTCGCAATGTCATGGCTCAACTTCCTTTTTAAATCCTGATCCGGTATTACTTTATCTAAAAGTTGACTTACAGGTTGTATAAGACTTGTTAGAACACTCATTCTTTTCCTCCAGAATCTGTCTTAGTTTGCTTAGTATCGGCATTTATCCAGATCCCAAAACACCCAGTGAACATTCCAGCGCATACCGAAACTAAACCACTTTGTTGTATAGTGGGATTATCAAGCGTCATATACCAGTGAACACTTTGGTAGGTTAAGACCGTAACGACTCCCATCATTAGACGGGGAAAAATCTTATAGTTATCAATAACTGTTGCTGGCATAACACCCATATTACCAAAAATAAACTCTTGAGTAAAACTATAAACTGATATCTTATATTCAAATCTATCTTAGAACAAGAGATATGTTATGAATAAAGCATTGCAGATAGGAGATATAGGAGAACATATATGTGCTATATGTTTACTTGAAATGGGTGTGAACTGTAAAATAATTAATGTAGGTGCTACCGATATACTAGCTACAGTTAACAGTGCTTTTGTTAGAATTCAAGTTAAGGGAAGCTACCATCATACTAGATCAGACGCAATAAATCCTACTCCTTTCTATAATTTCTCTACAGCTCTTGGGTTAAAAAAAGAACCTATTACTCTTAAACATTGTGATGTTATAGCTTTAGTCGCTTTAGATATAAAAAGAATAATCTTTTCTCTTCCTATTTTAAAAACAAGTACAAGACGTAGAAGGAAAGACTACAAATCCCCAACCATAGAAAAAGATACTTGGGAAAAATGTTTAAAATCATTTAATAAATAACCATTTTGGTGGGAAGAATGTTGCCCAATACATTGCTGCAAAAACAATAAAAACAAAAATTAAATCTTTTATATCCCAATCATTCATCTTGTTTTTTCTTTAACCAAATAACAAACGCAACAAATCCAACTACTGTTACTAATAACAAAAATATAAAAAACCCTTCAATTATTTTTTGCTTTAGGGCTTGTCTTTTATAAATTAATTCAGTCCTTTGTTTTCTAATATCTGCTTCCATTTTTAACAGATCATTCCAAGCTTTTGTGCCAAATTTAAATTTTATAAATTGTTGTAACTCGTATCGTTGTTCCTCAAGTCTTTTTTGTGCAATTACAGAATTCACAGCTGCCTGTTCTACGGTATCTCCACTTAAAAACTTCTTATAAAAAGGGGGAGTCTTGGTTGATCTTACGGCTTGATCTATATCAGAACTGGCTTTCATCCAACGAGAAAGATCATTACCCATACTTTCTATATCTCGTCCAACAGAAAATGCTTTCTTCAAATTGGAAAAAGCGGCAGAAGACAAAGCAACTGCCGCCGAAATACTTGCCGGGTCTAACATGTTTTAACTTTTAAAAAAGGCTATATAAATACAAAGACCTAAAATAACCAACTTACCATAATCTAAATCGAATATGGTACCTTCGCCAAAATTCTTTTCAAACCATTTTCTTTTAAGCATTTTATGTTCCTTTCCTTATCATGCCCTGTCTTTGGACATCGATTCTTTCACGATTGACTTCATTGCGTTCATCCGCAATTTCTTCTTGACTTTCTATTCTAGCAGCATCTGTTGTCGCTCTTTGTTCCATCTTCGCTCTTTCCAGATTTACATAATCCTGATCTTCTTTTGTCTTACGTCCTAGATCTTGCTGCTTTAACTCTAGCTCACGCATACGAATTTGGACTAAAGGATCTGACATAGGATCATTTCCTGGAGGCATTAATTGTGGTAATACTTCTTGTAATAACTTTTCTTGTTGTACCGTAATCAATCTTTCAATTTGAGCTGGGTCTTGCATGTTCTGTTGAACCTCTTGAATCTGTGCTTGTACTGCTTGAGAATCAACACTTCCATTTTGCGCAGCCAGAGTAGCTTGATTAAGAATACCTTGGATTTGTTCCATAACCATCTTTCTAGCTTTCTGTGAGATATGTTCCATAATGTGAGCATAAAACACTCCCATGACATGTGGAGAAGTCATTACTAATGGTGTCTTCATAAACATTATGTGCATACGCATATGAACATCGTGATCCTGTTCTGGAAAAGTATTAAGAACTTCCCCCATCAAAGCTCTAGCATTCTCAATGGCCGGGTCAAGAGGTTCTGGTTGTGGGGGTGGGGGTAATATCTCATCGATATTTTGAACCTCGAGAGCCTGATACATTCTACGATACGCAGAATGCAAGTTATGTACTTCAGGATTAGATTGCGCTAGTTGTAGCTGCGTCTGAGCCAACGTAACTCTTTGCGCCATCGAGAATATATTTGGATCACTAACGGGAATAACATCTACTCGCTCATCAAAATCTTCTGACTTCACAACCCTAGAAGCCCCCGCTACGTCATATGGGTACTCAGGTGGTAAATTCTCACTAAATATTCTAGCAAGAATTCTAAACTCACTTTTTTGAGAATAGTGTAATCTTTTATGAATAGCCGACATAACTTTCATACCACGCTCTAGGAGAGCCACAGTCGTTCCCACAGGGGCTTGAGAGTTCATATCAGAGGTATTGGTGTCAGCAAGAGAAACGAAGCGTCTGCCGCCCTCTACAAGCGCACCTAGCAGCTGTGACAGGGTACCCGAAGGTTCCTTGTACGGTAAAGGTATAATTGAATCCCGAATGTTTCCACCCGGTGCATCTATGTCCCGCCACTCACCCGGTTGTAAAGGCTCATCATCATTTCGCACCCTTACACCTCTGGCCTTGAATCCTGCAGGGAGGTTAGCTAGTGTACCTGCGTCAATCAACTGACGCAGGATACTAGTCGCTGCTCGTCCAAGACCACCAATCATGTGAATTAAGCCAAAGCCATAAAATCCTAAACCGGGCATAAATCGATAATGCACAAAGTACTGCATCTTTTTAGCAAGACCACCACCTTCTGCAAAATTACGCCTAACAGATAATACTTCTCCAGACCCTTCGTCTATTGTCACGATATACGGTAAAGCAATCCCCGTAGGTTCTCCAGAAGGAGACATATCTTCAAAGCCCTCCAGATCCAGATCAACGTGCATTTCTAAAATAGTATACACTTCATCCGTATAAGTCTTGGATGTACCCTGTATATCATCTATCTTTTGTTTAACGTGATTTTCAGTGTCCTCATTTTTTGATAACTCTACATCACGATACATCCCTGCCACTTGCATCTTACGAACTTCATTAGCATCCATTCTTAAAACGTGTGTCACACGGGATGCCGTATTTAAATCAGAGGAAGAATAAGGTACGACCAAATCTTGCGCAGGTATAAATTTGGATACTGCCCTTTGTTTAGCTTCATCATAATAAATCTTTTTAAACGTAGAACCAGAAAGAGGGAGATAAAAAAGTAATTGATCCATGTCTGGATCAAACTCTTCCATAACCTCTGTGATTTGGTAGTTCATAAAATCCTTGACACGAGCTGCTTGATCTTCTCTTGCCACATCTTGTAGACCTAAAACTTGAACTTGTACTGGACCACCCGCAGGTAAAAGTTCTTTATAAGCTTGTGCTTGAAACTGAGTAACACTTTCTGTAATTAAAGGATGGGTTACACCCGACGCTCCTTCAAAAGGTTGTGACCTTTCTTCGTGCTTAATACCAAGTTGATCTAAACCTTTTGTGTAAGTTTCTTCCCACTCGGATCTAGATTCCATATCTTCTTCATACGAACTTCTAAGTTCTGAAGATAACTCCCCTCGATAAGATTCATCAAGTTCTTCTGCTAAATTAGCATTATGAGGAATCTGAGGCTCTTGTTGTTGCTGTTGACCCATGGCTTGAGCCAATGCTTGAATAGTAGCACCCCCTTGAGGATTCTGAATTACCTCTGCCCCTCCTTCAAACGTTTGTGGTTGAGGAACAGATACATCTACCGAAGCAGGGCCTTGCATCATGTCTTCAGGTTTTATTCCAGGTTCTATAGCCATTAGTAATACTCCCGCTTGCGGCGATAAATGTTCTCTTCTTCGTTCTCTCCATTAAGTGAAATAAATCCACCTTGCCTAAAACGCATCAAAGCTAACGTCATACTATCACAAAAGTCATCATAATCTCCATTAGGAAATGAAACAACCTCTTCAATTACTTCATCAGCAAATTTTTTGTCTGTTGGTGCCCATACTACACCAGCTTCAAACAAAGGTGCAACCATGTGCATTCTTGTTATTTTATCCTTACCTTTGCCTGGAGAGAACCCTAGAGCAGGTATTCCACGCAATCTAAGCTCATCAATAAGGGGTGTACCCGTCGCTTTTGCCTCGATTAATACCATGTCAGGTTCCCAATATTCGTGTTCTTGGTAGGCTTTTTCCTTTAATTCTGGAAAATTCCACCTACCACGCTGTGCATCTACCAGAACTATGTGATCTGGCCCTCCATCTTCAGGATTAAAGATTCCCCAAGTCGTAATAGCAGAATAATCAGCCGATTCCTTCTTAGAAAACGCTGTATCATACGATTGAAGAATATATTTACAAGGTGGTATCTCTTCTTTATCCCACATTTGCCACCATTCCCGCTTAACTATAGCAGATTCTGCGTTTGTTGGCTGTTGTTGCCACTGTGCCGACCATTTTTGTACGGGCAAAGACGCTTTTACCGACAATAAAGCTTGTTTATCCCAAAATTCCGGCCATAACGGGTTGTCTGAAGGTAAAATAGCAGGGAATTCTACCACTTCCCACTGATCAGACATGATATCTGACCCTTGGGCAGCTATTAAACGACCTGTCAAGTCCTTCTTTCCCCACCTAGTCATAACAATAATGATAGAACCACCCGGTTGTAGACGTTGACGAGGACCGGAAGTGTACCATTCATACGCATGGTCGAAAGCTGTCTCGCTTAAAGCGTCTTGTTCACTGTGTGGGTCATCAATTACAAACAAATCAGCACCACGACCAGTAACCGCAGCACCTACACCCGCAGCAAAGTACTCTCCACCTAAGTCAGTTTGCCACTTACCTGCACTTTTACTGTCTTCTTTCAAGTTAGTTGTAGGAAAAATGTCTTTATATTGTGGATCAGCAATTAGATCCCTTACCTTCCTACCAAATCGAACGGCAAGTTCCGTGTTGTGGGTAGCTTGAATAATTTTTAACTTTGGATTACGTCCTAAAAACCAAGCAGGCATCAAGTAACTTGCAAACTCCGACTTGGAATGTCGAGGAGGCATGTTAATAATAAGTCTTTTTAGCTCGCCCCTCGCTACTCGCTCCAGTTTTTCTGCAATAATCCTATGATGTTTGCCCTCAATAAAATTTTCATATACATGATGAGCAAAAGGCATGAAGTAATTTTGAGCTTTTTCCCTTAAATCCAGACGCTTCTTAGCTTCCGTAAGTGCTAATATTTCCTTTAAAGCTTCTTCTGGTAAGGTTTGTAAATTCATGCTGATTCATAAGTCTTTGTTCTTTTAGCAAAGCCAGGTCTTGTAACGTATGGTCTTGTTCCTATAGTTGGTCTGCCTTTTCTAGCTTTAGACTTCTTTGCAATTTTTTCACAAACCCAAATGCCGTCTTGTTTTACTGCTTCATAACCATCTGGACAGGTAAAAGGAGCTTCCTCATCATCCTCATCATCACCAACAGTAACAACATTCATTTGAGGATCATCTGATTCACCTCCCCCAGGTTCTTCTATTTCAATAACCTCTGGATCATCCTCTTCTCTTTCTACTTGAGACATTGTTTTTTTAGAATCATTATCTGTTTCAGTATCAACACTAGTATCTGTTTCCGTGGTTATTGGAATTGATATTGTAGTATCATCATCTGTGCTTGTATCTGTTTCCGAATCTGTAGTGGTTACTACCGTCGATTTAGGTGTTACTACTTCTAAATCTGTACCTACATCTACGAACTCCGCATCCTCAAAATCCATTGGACCTTTAGACGGAGTTACAGTTTCCGTAGAAGGCTCACCACCTAAAATTTCTCCTTCATAGACAAACGGATCAATGTCCTGATCAGAAGGTTGCACAACTGTCAAAGGACTAACGCCCTCCATTTTTGGTTGTTCCCCTGTTTGCGTTGCCAAAGAAAGAATTCCTTCTGGATCAGCTTGGGTAGGTCCGGAAGGATCAAGAAGAGACATATCAAAATCTTGTAAATTTGGCATGGTCATATTAGGATCTGGAGCATCTATATTTGTTTCTATGTTTGGTGGAGTAAGAAGAGGATCTGAAAGTGCTGTGTTTATGCTAACAGGAGGTTGATTTAAATTTGCAGGATCTGTTCCCATTTGTTCATTTGCTGCAATCGTTTGCCCCGTCATATCCGCTAATTGTTCCATAGACAGATTAGTCTGTTCTTGAATACCCTGCAGAGTCTTAAAATCAACAACATTGTCGTTTGTAGAAAGCATTTCATCAATAATATCTTGTGCCGCTTTTACTTCATTTAATGTTGGAGCTGTTTGTTCTATCTGAAGATTTGGTGCGCCTAATGCTGCTTGCTCATACGCTGATTGAATACCTATAGGAGAACTTGCAAGTTCCCCTGCCGTCGGAGAAACAACAATTGGTCCACCTCCGGGATCATAAGGCACTGGTCTTTGCGTAAGAAGGTTTGCTTGATCTGGATTCTGAATAACTGATGGGTCAACAAGCGTTGGAAGATCTCCCACTTGTATGTTGGGAACAAGTTCTCCTCCCGGTACCGTTACTTCTTCTGGATCTGGGTCTGCTGCAGGTGATGTATCAGTTGTAGCGTCTTGGGAAGTTCCTCCAGACCCTATTCCTGGTGTTCCATATATTCCTTCTTCAAGTGCAGCAGCTAAAACCTCCTCCATTGTATCTATATTTATTTTTCTATCCTCTGGAAGACCTTCATTTAAAAGACTAGCAACTTTACTCAAAGCTTGTTGTTGTTCAAACCCGCCCTGCACGGCTTCTGTACCAACTTTTTTTGTAGTAGCCGTAGCTATATTTCTTCCGCCAGGTATAACAGCATCAAGTGAAGAAAGTGGAGCTACTGAAAGACTAGCACTAGTGGCTGCGTTTTGAGCGATAAGAGCTTTAGCTTTTTCCGCATCTCCACCTGCGGCTTGAAGTGCAATTTGATACGCAGGAGATCTATCTAGTTCCCCACTTTCTTGTAACTGGTTTAATTTATTTCCTATAGTGTTTCGTATTCCGGGGGCAGGTTCAAAAGCACTTCCAACTACATTTGCTCCAAGAGTAAATGGATTAAGTTTTGCAAGAAAGTCTACTCCATAATCAGCAAGGTTTTGTCCATGTACATCCCCCGCGGGTGCCCCTACCAAATTACCCGCTTGATCCACAAGACTTCCACCGCCTGATTTAAACCCCTTGTTAGCTAATCTTTCTTCGTCCTCGTCTGAAAAAAATAAACCTCTTGCGCTTGATTTAAAAGGATCAGCTATTTTTTCTTTAAAGAACTCAGCCGCCTTTTCAACAGGGCCTTGATAAATTCCAGAGTCTGTTCCCTCTCCCAAGATAGCTTGTTTAACAATTTCTTTTTGAGTCGTGGGTAGATTATCCCAATCAAAACCTTTATCTATTGCTTTCTGTCTTATGTCTGTCATTTCTTGTTGTGCTAACAACATACCTGGGCCAGTAGTAAAAATAGTCTGAAAAGGATCTGGTCCTAAGTTGCTCGCTTTAAAACCTGACATTGTTTGACCAAGACCTAATCCTTTATCCGAAACACCTTCAAAAATTCCAGATGCTGCGCCTTTTAGTGCATCTGTTATATAATTAACACCACCACCAAGTACATCCATTATACCACCAGATTTTTCAGGGTAGTATTCCATTTCGTATGGGTCATCGCCACTAATGCCACTTGGTATCTGTTCACCAGGAGGAGTCGCTGCTGCCGCGGGTGAACCAAATAGGTTATTAAAGAAAGACATTTCTTTTTGTTGTTCTTCCGCTGCCGCCGCCGCTGCCGCCGCCGCCGCCGCTTCTGCCGCTGCCTGTTGTTGGGCGGCTATCTGTGCTTGAGCCGCCTGTTCTTGAGCAATGTATTGTTGATCCGCAGCCGACGCACTTGCAAAAGAAGAATGAGATCCTCCAAATGCATCATAATAAACAGGGTCATCGTCATCAGTTTGAACTGATACCGTTTGTACTGGCGTTACGGATGTTTCCGTTCCCGAAGTTCCTCCACCTACCTTCTCATTTGCATATTGGGATTGAGTTGCAAGTTGCGTGTCTGTAGCACCACCTTCACTGATCTTATCGCCAAACATATTATATTCAGCCGTGCCTTTATCACCACCTCCCGATAAAGAATCCCGTTCAGCAACTAAATCATTAAGTTCCGAGGTCCACGCACCACCGGACGCATCTAACGCAGCGTTAATCTGTGCTTGTACACTCGCTACTGTTTTACCACTACCAGAGGATGAACTCTTCTTGTCGTCATCTGAGCCGCCACCGCCACCGCTACTACCCGAGTCTGAACCCATGATCTTTCTCCTTGCCATTCAATCGGTAATTAAAACCCACTCTATTATATCCTCGCTTTTTCATCAAGCTATCAAATGCTTCTCCATTGATATCCGTTGAAAAACCTAGTCGAATTTCCGATACCCCCCTACCTTCAGCCCACTTCTCAAATTTATCCAATAACCTTAACCCAATACGACTGCCACGCTTATCCCGCAACACGAACCACGCTACGTCATTCGCCACCAACTCTTCACTAAAAAAGTACTTAGAAACAAAACCTGCATATAACCCTAATGCGTTAGCGTCACGTAATGCTAAAAAAATAACCTTGTCAGGATCTTTCATGTACATATCCATGATTTCAAATAAACGTTTAGGACTGAATTCTAAATGAGAATAACAACTCTCTTCATGCATCAACTTCCCTAAAGCAAAAATATGCTCAAAGTCAGCCGTCGTAGCTTCTCGGTATTCTACCGTCATGCTTTTTTCTTCATCAGACTCGCTACACCTCCCGGTGCGGAATACCTTTTGTAATTATCTAAACCGGGAATCCCTAACTGACTTAATGGGCTAACCCCACCACTCCGGGGTTGCGAGTAGATCACTCCAGGGGGCCGTTTCCGAGGGCGTTTCGTAACCGACAAAAAATCGTCCACCGCCTTTCCAAAATTACGAGAACCTGGAGAACTCTGGGCAGGGTCAGACAGAACCGAAGGACGATCTGGGGGAGCCTTAGGTCCAGGAGCCGAGGGGCTAGACTCTCCCGCCATAATCTTCTTAACGTAGTTCTGTGTCTCGGGAATATCAGGAACCTCCCTACCAGCACCCTTAACCCTACCAGGTCCAGCATTATACGCCGCCAAAGCTAACGGATAACTGCCATCAAATTCTTTCAGCATAGCACGAAAATATTCCGCACTAAATCGTAAGTTCTCAATTGGATCATATCGATCCTCAATTGGATTAACTCCATACCCAGGCTGAATACCCGTTGGCTTGGTTATCTGTCCAAGACCCGCGGCTCCAGAAGATTTGTTATGGGCATTAGGGTCAAACTTACTCTCTTGGTTAATCATGCGAACAAAAATATTTGGATCAATTCCATATTTTTCAGCCATAGAAATAGCTGCTTGTCTCAAGTTTAATTGTCTGTCTTGCACCATGTTCCTCGCTCCTTGAACCCTCAGTATAAACAATTTCCAAATGAAAATATACCCATATTTTTTAGAGGAGGTCTAGGGAACCTAATTGTTGTTTGATTGTTGCCAATGGTATTACCCTCGTATGAATTTATGAAACCAAATAAAAGGGCCTTGGCCGGAGTTACCCCCATCATAAATAGGGGGGAGGGGGGAGCGAGCATCTGGATATTTACCAGTAATAGAGCCAAGTTACCCCCATGGAACAAAACGTGAACAAATAATAATGTAAAATAAATGTTGTTAGCATCTTGAATACTTGTAATTAATCATTATATACTACGTATATAAAGTTAATTAAGGAAGGAAACACTATGGATAAAGCACAAGAACTAATCAAGAGCATTGTCTTTGAAGAGAGAGAGACACTTGAAGAGACAATCAAAGCACAACTTGATATGATCAAGGAAGTTGAAGACAGTCTCAAATCATTAAAGCAAGAGTATAGAGATGAAGCTATTGCACATGGTTTTGCTCACAATACACCAAGAGCAAGAGCAATAGTACCTAACCTTGCATGGTGGCAAGCAAAGCATCCAAGAACATGGAATAAGTATATCAAGTATTCTGCGTCTAATATCTTTACTTGGAATAAGAAATAAGAAACTTGGGGGGAACAATCCCCCCACAATTTAGGAAGGAAGTAATATGTCTAGATTAAGCGATCATATGATGGAAATAGAAGAGATGTTGGGGGATCTATTAGAAGATATGACCAACGAAGAAGCTCTTGAAGAGATTGAAAAGAAGATGGGTAAGTTTTCAAGAGGTAGTGCAGAAATTATTCTAGATAACTGGGAGAGAGAACATGCTTAACTTTCTTGGTTATCTTATGTCTTTCTGTGGCATGGCACTCGTTTATTTGAGTGCCATTGCTTCAGATAGTGATACACCAATTATGATCTGTCTTGGATTGGGTATCGTTGGATTAATAGTCTTTATCTTTGGAATATTAATCGCTAGAGAATACGACAGATAAAACTTGTAGGGAAATTGTAGTTGTGTTACAATTTCCCTATTAACAAAGGAAGGAAAGAACATGAAAAATCCATTTGGAAAAACTAGAAGTGAAGACAAGCCATATGCAATCTATGCCAATGGTAGAGGTTGGTTTTGGAAAATCTTGAAGACTTACAAGCGTCCAGACAATGAGAAGAAAGATCCCAACGCACGTTGGTTTGTTTCTGCTACATCACCAATGATGCATAATGGTAGTTACGAAATGGGAGATACATACGTAGCAGATATCTTGGCTCATGGTTATGTTGTCGAATGCGAAGATGAATGGAAGAAAGAATATAACTTGTTAGTTTAACAATTTGGGGGGAGCAATCCCCCCATTTTTTTTGGAGAAAAAAAATGATACGCTATGGATTAAAAGCAGACAGAATTGAGTCAAGGCTACCAGAAGGGCGAACCAAAGGAACAATCGCAGAATTGCAACCAGTCGTAGTTTCTTGGAAGATTTCCTTGAAAGATGTGTCTGAGTCTGAACTCAAGGAAATATTAAAACTAATTGAAAAATTTAACACTTAATAAAATAAAGGTGTAAAATGAGTAAAGAAATAAGAAAAAATTCTAGGTATCAGTTTTGTATGATACCCAATGATGAGATGGGAGAAGCATACGTCAAGATGCTCAAGACCTATCTTAACAAGGATAGATACTATATCACTGTGAAAGGTCAACACGTAGACAAAGAAAACTTTCCCAATGCTAGTACCTATCATGGAGCGACACGCAAAGCATGTAAGTTTCTGAGAGTTTACATTAACGAGAAGCAAGACATTACCAAAAATCGTTTCGTTGATTGGAAGAAAGATGCTTTGAATGTAGCCATAACTATACTGGAAAATGAAAGGGGAAAGGTAGAAAAGTATAGGAGATAATACTTGTGAGGAGATTGTGGTTATGCTACAATCTCCTTATTATTTTAATCAATAAAGGAAGGAAAATATTATGGGATTAGATATGTATTTAGAAGGACACAAATACCATGCCACATCTGGAGGTAAGGAAAGACCCACTTGTTCAGATGGGCATCCAATCAGATCAACTACCTTGGATCTTGGCTACTGGAGAAAGCACCCAAACTTGCATGGTTACATTGTGAAAACCTATGCAAAGGGAAAAGACGAGTGCCAACAAATCCTATTAAACGCAGATCAATTGGAAGACATTGCATGTGCGATTGAGTTGGATAGACTACCACATACTGAAGGTTTTTTCTTTGGCACATCTGATTGGCACGAGGACGAGAAAACTAAAAACGCTGCAACATTTAGAAAAGCAAGTGAATGGTTGAAAGGCCAAGATGTTTGGTGTGATGTTATCTACCAAGCAAGTTGGTAGGAAATAGAAACTGGGCGAAAGCCCAGTTTTTTTTATCCCGGACCAGCATCATAAAAAATACCGGGACGCAGAGCCGCAAAGCCGCAGACCCCGGACCGGCCCAACAAAAGCCGGATAGATATCTCTAAAAATAAAACTTGCAACCAGCACACAATAATAGTACAATTTAGGTATTGTTAATTAAGGAAGGAAAGAACATGAGACAATATAGAATTTGGAACAATATCCAATCTTGCCTCTATGCGTCCAGTGGTGGACGTACTGGCAATAAGTCCTATGGGGTGAAAGAGCATTCCACAATTGAGATGAATGTTGGAACCAGTTCCAGAAACTCACACCCATTTGCAACCATTCGACAAAGCGTACGTGAATTATCAAATGGTGATTTATCGTTTAGGCTTTTCGTTGATGACCAAGTGGTTAAAGCTGGCATCGTTTCCAAAAAAGAAAAGGAACTTAACTTGATACTTTCAAGTACCTTAGACGCATTGGAGGCTTGAGCATGGAAGACTTTAAAGAATATGTATTTTCTTTTTATGGCTATCATCCAGATGGGTTGTATTTACAAGAGCTATTCTTGGATAGAAAAGACATAAACAAGTATTGCGACATATACGTACAAACCCACCCTCTACTCTATCCAAGAGAAGATCTGGCCTTTGACAGTGTGGATAGAGAAAGGGTGAGAGACATAATTTTAAATCATCACGAGGTATCAAATGCTTAATCCACAAGACCCTAAAGTCCAAGCCATTTTTCTAAAGGGGCACCTAAAACTATTGGCCCTTGGAATGAAGAACTCTAGAATGTCGGGGAAACAGATCCTCGAAGCTGCATCTAGATTAACCGGAAACAAGTACAAGCGAGGGCAATACAAACAAGCCCTCGAGGATCTAGCAACTATCTAACTAGTTTCTTCCTGGAAAAGGGGGGCCGGTCCGGCTCCCCTTTTTTTTGTCCGGTTAATCCAATAAATTTATGTAATGATCTAATAACAAGGGACGCAGAGACGCAAACATTTGAGACGCAGACTCGCAGACAAAAAGCGCAGAGACGCAAAGACCTTGGTCCAAGATACTCGCACCTTGATCCCCTCGAAACAAAAATAGCTTGTTCAAGGAGAGGCTTTTTACCAAGTAGAAATTTAAACCACCTCTTGCAGAATATGCCATGTTCCAAGCGATTTGATTAGGCGAGATTTTTATCGTGTTGTTTTTGGTTGTTTTAAGTTCGATCCAAAAAGGCAAACCTTCCCACACCATATGCACATCTGGAATTCCACCACCATGTTTGTTTTCAATCCTCGTTGCATGACACTTCTTTGGTAGATTGTTCCTTATCAAGTTCCAAAAGTTTGATTCTGTTCCCTTGCTCATTTGTTATGTCCTTATACTTTCCTTCCACCTCAAATGCTTGAGGATATTTCTTTTGAAGATCTGCAAGTCTAGCCACAATTTCATCTCTCGAAAGTTGATCGATACTATGAGTTGTTTCTCTTCTATCAATAGTGAGTCCACCCAAGGCAGACCTAATCTTTTCAGCATTGATAGCTGCAGAGAATTGACCAGAGTCTTCTGCCCCAAGAGATAGCTTATGTAATCTTTCCAGTTGACCAATGGTAGTTACGCCATACCTTCTTTCTCTTTCTTCTCTCAGTTCTTTTATGTACTCGAGGACATGAGGATAGTCTCTTCCATTCAAGAGTCGAGAGGCATGTTCTTTTGCAAGATCCTTAGAATATCCAGAGGCTCTAGCACACTCTGCATTACTATAAATACCTTCCACAATTTTACGAGCAAAAGTCATCTGCCTATTTGTTAGCTTACGACCATGTTCATTTTCAACCTTCTTTTTTATCGATGGCATATCTTCTCCACTTGATGTTTAATCACAAGATTATAACAAGTGACCTCATAAAAGCAATATACCCTTTTTAGGACATTTAAGCGAAAAAGTGTAAACAATGTAAACGTGTGTAAACAATCTTGGGCTTTGAAGTACTTTGTTTTATTGAGTTGTTTACAATGTTTACAATGTTTACAAGCAAAACCACTTGAAAAAAAAAAAAAATAAAATCTCTGGAAAATGTGTAAATAGTGTAAACAAGGTTCGAGGTTCAAGATTATTTTTATCGAGGTCTTGACTTACATGTGTTATACATTATATTTACAAGTATAGTTTAATTAAGTAGATAAGGAAAGAATATGAAAATCACTAAAATAGATCGTGTTACATGTGCCAAGTTGCGTGAGCATTTGAATAAGAAACTTTCTAATATTTTAAAAGATGAGTTAGGCGTTACTATAGATTTTGGTAATGCTTCTTATAATGATGACTCAGTTACTTTTAAATGCAGAGTTGAGATTGAAGGTGCGAAGAGCGAGAACGAAAAGTCCTTGGATAACATCAAACCTTTTATGACTCACATTGACTTTGATAAACAAGTGAAGCTTGGTAAGTTTTTATTTAAGATTGTAGGTTTTAGATCTAGAGCAAGAAAAAATCCTTGGGTATGTCGTGATGAGAAGGATGGTTCTGATTATAGTCTATCTCAAAAAGATATTGATAATTACTTTAAAAAAGACCATGCCAATGCGTAGTCGAGGTAATTTTACAATCGTCCCATGCACCAATGGAGTTGGTGTGTGGGAGATTTATCCTACGCATGAAACCTTTGATACTTATGCAGAGGCAGAGGATGCGTTAGAGAAATTGGAGAGAGAGATATCTCTTGTTTCTATACACCATGATTTACATAGATTTCTGGAAGGGAGAAAGTAATGCCTAACCGTTGCACAAATGAAGTGTATATAAGTTTCAAGGATCGAGAAGCGACAGACGAGTTTCTTGAATTTGTGAAAGGCAAAGACACAGAGGGAGAAGAGATGCCTTTTACATTCAACGCAATCATACCAACACCAAATGGCAAGTGGGATTATGATTGGTGTTGTAAAAATTGGGGAACGAAGTGGGATGCCTACAATCATGGAGGTGGGGATAGCAGAGTTCTCATTGAAGATGAGGGGGATGATATTTTACGCATAAATTTTTTAACTGCGTGGGGACCTCCTACTCCTATATTAAATAAAATAGGATTTAAGTTTGGCGATAAGATTAATTATTGCAGATGGTTTTATCGTGACGAGGCAGACATGTTCTGTGGTTATCTTGACGTAGATGTGGGGATTAATAATGAATAAAAAAAAGAAAAGTTGGTTTGATGAGCATGTTATCGTTCTTGGATGTGACGATAAAACAAATGAAATAATCAAACAGAAATTAAAGAAGGAAGTCGAAACGCAAAAACGCAGAGAGGACAAAGATGCTTAGACATGTAGATCTATGCTCTGGTATTGGTGGGTTCAGCTTGGGATTTTCTTGGGCTGAACTATCCAAGACCATCATGTTTTGTGACACTGAAAAGTGGTGCAGACAAATTCTTAATAAAAATTTTCCAAACGTACCAATAGCTACAGATGTAAAGGAGTTAGCTAATGACCCAGAAAGACTTGTTCCAGACCACGAAATCCTCACGGCCGGATACCCATGCCAACCATTCTCAGTCGCCGGACTTAGGAAAGGAGAAGAAGACGACCGCCACATCTGGCCGTACATCTTTAGAATTGTTACACACAAAAGACCATCTTGGTGCGTTTTCGAAAACGTTTATGGTCACGTTGCCTTGGGCCTCGACAAAGTGCTCGCTGACTTGGAAGGTCAAGGCTACGCCACAAGGACGTTTATTGTTCCAGCTTGTGCCAAAAATGCGCCCCATCGAAGAGACAGAATGTGGATCATCGCAAAAAATGTGGAGGACTCCATTGGTGGACGATGCGAAGAACGTGACTCCAAATCCCAAGAGGTTTCAAGGTCTATACGCACAAGTCCAAGAGACGGGGATGGAGCAACATTGGGCAACTCCTCGAGTGGGGGGAGAGGAGGGTTTCAAATCAGTGGAGAACAGATTGGGAACTCAAAAAGCGAAGAAGCACAATCTCTTGGCTCAAGTGGAGTACGAACAGATGTGGGCAACACCCAACACAATGGATCATCTACCTCCAAGGAGCGAAGAAGCAACGAAGAAAATGCAAGAGGGGCATCGAAAGGGGAGATCCAAGCCAAGCAATCTGAGGGAGCAAGTGGACGAGGAAACCATGAAACTATGGCCTACACCAAATGCTTGGGATGGGAACAGAGGTCCGAGGAGCAAGGAGAATTTGATCGAGAAGAACCATCAGATCAATTTGATTTCGGCAGTGAAGGACGCACAAGATCCAGACCCAGTTCACATGTGGCCTACACCTCGAGCGAGGGATTACAAGGACGGCCCCTCGATACCACCCTCGATCAAGGCGGGGAAGAGGAGTCACAACTTGGGAACGAAAGTGGTGGAGCAAGAAAAGATGTGGCCTACACCATCAGCCAACGAGGACGCGGCGGGTCTTCCCGGAGGGAAGATGCAAAAGATGTTAGGCAACCATCCAGACTTAGGGAAGACGAAGGGATCTGGTTCGCTGAACCCAACGTGGGTCGAGTGGCTCATGGGATATCCAAAAGGGTGGACAGACTTAAAGGACTAGGCAATGCCATTGTTCCACAGTTGGCAATGCAAATTGGATTAGCAATTAAAAACGAAATCGAGAGGGGTAACAAATGAGTAAGATAAAAGTGGTAACATTATATGCTGAAGCAATAAGATGGGTTTCTTCTGAAAATTATTTAGGTAAATCAAGTAAAAATAAACCAGTAATTTTTATGGATACAGAGAATTGTGAAAGTTATTGTAGACCACAACTTGTTGGAAGAGAGAGAGTTAAGCTTAATCATTGGTATGAGATCGACCGAAAACCGGCTTCTAATGATAAAAATCTAGATTACCAAGTTCATAGAATAATTCCACATACTCACTTAACGCCAGAAGAATATGAAGAAAAACATGGCAATAAAGAAGTACTGCCACCACCAGAACCACCCTTACAGGATGAAATCTTAAAGCTTCTTAAACGTCATATTGCTTTACGTAGTAGAGATATCTATGAAATCTTGTCAGGCAACACGAAACGTGAAAGTGATTATACCATAGAAGAGAGAAAGAAATATAAAGAAATAGGTACGTTTACCAGAAGGATGCACAACGAGGGCACGTTGTTTTGTTTAGCGATAACTAGGAATGGCAAACAAGGTAATGCTTCACATGTTTTTTTTGGATTAGATGCAGATTCTGTGTTGAGTAAGATAGAATACAGAGGTCATTTAAAGTTGGTACAAGAGCCAATACATTCTCTTAAAGGTACTAAATGGGAGAGTTTAGGTGGGAAATGATAAGAAAAAATCTTTAGCTGAAGAGTTCGATATCAATAACTTTATTGATAAAGCTAAAGAACACGCAAACCGGTGGGCAAACCAACATAGATGGAGAAATGGTGGTGGCACTACTAAAAAGTTTAGAGACTTTTTAAAAACAAGGAAGAAAAATGCAAAAGATAACACGGGCTGAAGAGTATCAGTTAAGGTTTTTAAGAAAGCAAGCAGACGATTACATGGAGAGGTGGTGCAATCAACCAAACCATCCAGACGTTGCTAATGATACTAAAAGAGCAAATAAAGAGTTAAAAGAATTTGTAGACCAGCTAAGAAAGAAAGGAGTTTACATATGAATGTAAATAATATCCCCGTTACGCAGATACTTGTAGAGTACTTGTCAGATATGGGTAGTGCATTTGCAATCACACCACAAGGGGATCAAGTTTTCCTTAATGAGAGGCTTGTGTCTAGGATGGATGTGCAACCGGGAGATGTGTTTGATGCTTATTTAGTTTTAAACTATCCAGACAAGAGGGATATTACCAAGTGGAGAGCCATGAGAGTCGTATCTCCCGATGAAGTCATCCCTATGTTTCAAGATACTTGACTTTTAGAAACAACTAAAGTATGTATTGATTACAACTAGGAGATTTATATGAAAAAAGATTCTAAGGTGTTACCTTTTCGCAACGTAGCTTTGTTGCCAGAAGATCATGCACTATTAAAAAAGATCGCAGACCGAGATCAGAGGACTATGACCCGTCAGTTATCGGTTATAATTAGGAGAGAACATGAAAAGCTAGAGGACTTTGATAAGTCACAAGCCGCGGCGAGGATGAATTGAAACAAATTATTTTATTCAGCACGTTGGTCGTTTTGTCTTTTGAAACAGAAAGTCAATGCGAAGAAGCCTCGAGGCAACTTCATGGTACAAAGTACATCGAGGGGGGATGTTGGGAAAGTTATAAGTACACTCTTAACTCTCCTTTATCGAGGCCAGACAATTTATATTTAAGTTTGTATGATACAGGAGAACCACAATGACGAAATCAGAGATGCTAATTGATCAACTTGATAGAGGGGCGGGCACATGCAGACAACTCGCAGACCGTACTTCGATTAAGCTAACCACAGTTCGTACAATTATTTATAGATTAAAGAAAAGTGGTTTTATAAGGGCAAAAGAAAAGTGCGGCAGAGAAAATGTATGGGTAATGGTAGATGTTATGTAACAGATGCGGGCATGAAGGTGATCCTATCTATGTTCATGGTCATTATCAATGCGAGCTTTGTAAACAAGTTTTAGATGATTGTTGTCAAGGTGAGAGAAGCCAAGAAAAAACAACAAAAGAAGAATTAATCCCTGCCCGGGATTAACAACTAAGGGGGAGAAATCCCTCTTTTTTTTAAATACGAAACAAGACTACCAACAAAATTGTAACTCCAATAACGCAAAACGCATAGTAAAGTGTCATAATGATATCCATTATTTCCTCTTTAGCTCGTTTGGTTTTCCTTTTTTCCCTTTTAATAATCTTTCGGGTTCTTTCGAGTAACCTCTTATTTGGGTTACATTGTTACGTTTCATATGTTTTAAAAATGCACCCGCTATTTCTGGAGTTAACCCCGAAAGATCTGACACCTGGTTCGATGCACTCTTTAAATTAGTCCAGCCTTTTTTGTAGTCACAGACTGCTTCAATTAAAGCGTCTTCGGTTTTAGGCTTAACCATTCTTTTGCCTCCTCTCCTAATACAATAGCACTAATATTAATTTTATCTCTTAATGATTTTACTATCTTCTCGTCAAGCGTACCTTCAGATATTAAATCTATGTAAGTTACTGAATTCTTCTGACCTATTCTGTGACACCTATCTTCGCTTTGAATTCTAGTATCTAAGTTAAAATCATTTGCATAGTATACGACAAGGTTAGCTTCCGTTAAAGTTAAACCATATCCTGCCGTCGCCGGATTTCCTACAAAGAATCTCAAAGGATGACTAGGTTTTTGAAAGTCACTGATAATTCTTGCTCGTTCATTATCAGAAGTATCTCCGTAAAAAGATTTGGCAGAATCATTTCCAAATTTCTTTTGCAACCTTTCTGTAATCTGTTGGATATCATATCTAAACCTAGACCAAATGATTGCTTTACCTTCGTGTTCTTCTAGTATCTCCTCGAGAGCATCCATTCTTCTAGACGGAAAATAAACCATATCCCCTTCGTCTGTTTTTAAATGCCCAGACATAACTTGTTGCATCCTTAACATTTGTGTGATGACGGCAGGTGCAGTAACCATCTCTCCATTCTCCAAAAGAATCATAGCTTTCTTTTGAATATCTATGTACATTTTCATCTGCTCTGGAGTCAAGGTAACGTATCGGGCAGTGTAAAGTTTGTCTGGTAAGTCAAGACAATCTTTCTTGAGGACACGATAAGAATACATATCTATCCTCATACTTAATTCTTCTAAGTTACGGTATCCAACAATCTGTTGGAAAGCATGAGAGCTAGTGTTTCTCCTTTGAATAACAGCATATCTTGCTTGAAAACTATAATAAGATTCAAACCCTAGTAATCCGGGTCTGAGAAATTCGCACTGTGAATAAATGTCAAGAGGCGATTTGGTAACAGGTGATCCAGTTAATATTCTTTTGTACTTGAAACCTTCTGCTACTTTGATTAAATTCTTAGTGCGTTTGGCCTTGTGGTTTTTGATTGTCGTTGATTCGTCAATCGCTATAAGACCAAAGCTGCCAAGCGCACCAGACAGATAATTACCAGCAGCTCTACCTTTTACTGTGGAGAAAGCTTCTACATTCATAACAAAAATTGTAAGCCCGGAAAAACTTTCTTTGACAGACTTCATTTCACGTTGCTGCGTTTTATTTGCACTTGACACCCATCGAATCACTCGATGAGGAATATCTGGAGACATATGTTCTGGTATCTCTTTGGCTATCCAGTTCCTATAGACACCCTTTGGTGCAATGATTAGAGCAAAGTTCACTTTTGCTTTTAAAAACATTATACCAAGTTCATCAATTAAAACTTTAGATTTACCTGTACCCATCTCCATAAAATAACCAAACTCTTTCTTCTCTTGACTAACATCAAGAGCTTTTCTTTGGTGATCATACGGATTTGTTTTAAATTTGTACTTGACAGTCATTACATACCTCCACTATACTCCACAATACGGATGACGAAATGACTTGTCAATCGTTAATATGGGGAGCATGTAGGATTTTAACGGAATCGCTTCGACAAAACTATGTGTTCCCCGCCATTTCAAAACCTGAAGAGGAGAAACTTATAATGGTTAAAGAAATATTTGAAGACATATTTGACGAAGCTAGTGCGTTAAAGAATGTAAATACCGAGGCTAGTAAAGATCTAAGTTCCCTGGTCCGAGATTTAAGGAACGTGGAACAGCAGATCGAAGATGTTGAGAATGAACTCAGCCGTCTTAAATCAATGAAGCACAAGTTATCAACTGAACAGCTTCCTCAACTCATGGATGAGATGGGCATGGAAGAGATAAAAGTTGATGGTGTTAAAGTAACGAAGGGTGTAGTGATACATGCTTCTATTCCACCGGACAAGAAAGACGAAGCTTTCGCATGGCTACGAGAAGAAGGCCATGATGATATCATTAAGAATGATGTTAGCCTATCTTTTTCTAGGGGGGAAGATAATCTTGCGGGGGATGTTGTGGGCATGTTGCGTGAGAAGGGTTTCGATCCACAGACTAAGACCCACGTTCATCCAAGCACATTAAAAAAGTTTGTTAAAGATAGTCTTGAAGTTGGAAGAGCTATCGATCTAGATTTATTAGGTGCTTATACTTTAAACGTTGCCAAAATAGGGAGGACCGCATAATGGCTAACGCAGTAGCAGAAAAGAAAGAGACAGCAGTCTCTACGGATGTTATGAATGACATCTTTGAGATGGCAGGTGCAGGAGCCGAGTTCAGTAGTGATGAGATGCAGATGCCTTTCATTCGTATTGCACAGGCTATGTCACCAGAGATTAAGAAGTCTGATGCCAAGTACATCAAAGACTGTGGTCAAGGAGATATCTTTAATAATCTTACTCAGGAGTATTGGGCTGATGGTGTGTCTATTGTCCCATGCTATGTACAAACTAAGTACACCGAGTGGGTATCACTTGATGATGGTGGTGGATTTGTAGGTGAGATAGATCCTAAAGATCCAGTTCTAACGCAGACAAAGAGAGAAGGATCTACTGAGACTTTACCAAATGGAAACGAGGTAGTTAAAGCTGATAACTATGTTGTATTGGTGAAGTGCAATGATGGTTCCTGGTCTCCAGCTGTTTTGGACATGAAAAGCACGGCACTCAAGGTAAGCCGTAGGTGGAAAACACAGATTAGTTTACAGACTATTACGCATCCTAAGTCTGGTGTTATGGCAAAGGCTCCTATCTTTGCTAACATCTGGAAACTTCAAACAGTTGAAGAGACTAACAAGCAGAATCAAACTTACTTTAATTATTCTGTATCTAAAGTAGGATTGATAGACGAGGCTAATTTGTTTTCTCAAGCGAAAGCATTGCATACATCTAGTTCCAAGGGTCAGATAAAAACTGATGCTCCAGAACAATCACCTAAAGAAGATTCTGACGAAATTCCTTTTTAGGGTATGTCTTTAGCACAACAAATACTTGCCGCCTTTGAGGGATCGAGGGCGGCTCATGGCACTACCAATGTAGGTAGGATTGGCAGGAATGGAAAAGCTGATTCTGATAGCCGGATTGTGCGTGAGCCATTGACTAACGATAAGATACAAGCACATCTTGATGGGAAGCAGGGTGTGGGTGCTATCCCTATTAATGATAAGAACGAATGCAGGTGGGGTGCGTTGGACTTAGATGTTTATGATCTGGATCATCAGACTCTTCAGAAGAAGGTTCAACAATTAAAATTACCTTTGGTGCATTGTCGTTCCAAATCCGGGGGGGCGCATTTATTTTTATTTCTTTCTCACTATGAGCAAGCTTCGGTGGTGAGAGAATATTTACTAGAGATGGCAGTTGCTTTGGGTCACAGCGGTTGTGAAATATTTCCAAAGCAAGACAAGATTCTTTCAGATAGGGGAGATGTAGGAAACTTTATCAATCTACCCTACTTTAATGCAGAACTAACTCAGCGGTATTGTTTCAATAAAAAGGGAGAAGCAATGGAGTTAGAGGAGTTTGTATCTTTCTTACAAAGTAGTAGGGTATCTATAGACAAGTTGGAGAAGTCTTCCGTATCTGGAAAGAGAAAGTACTTTGCAGATGGCCCACCATGCTTGGAACATTTGTTTGCGAATGGTCCAACCGGGGAAGAGAGAAACAAAAAGTTATTTATGTGTGGGGTATACTGTCGATTGAAGACTCCTGATGATTGGGTCAAGGAATTTGAAACGATGAATCGTCAACTCTTTACTTCACCTTTAGAGTCTAAAGAAGTGATGACTCTGCAAAAATCTTTAGATAGGAAAGAATACTTTTATACCTGTGAGCAAGAGCCATTTAAGAGTTATTGTGATAAGCAGTTATGTGTTACGAGAAAGTATGGAGTTGGTGATCAAGGGCCGGAGATGCCACCAATAGGTAGTCTTACTATTATGTTATCAGAACCAAGATTATATTTTTTAGATGTTGCCGGGCATAGGGTTCAGTTATCCACGGAACAGTTACAGAATCAGACTTTGTTTCAACGGGCTTGTATGGAACAGATTTTGGAAATGCCCCCACCTATGCGGCCTAACAAGTGGCATCAGACTGTCTCACAGTTGTTGAAAGATTCGACTAAGCTAGAGGTGCCGGAAGAATTAAAGATCTCTGGTCAGTTCTTAGAGTTATTACGTCAGTATTGCACAAGCCGTATCCGTGCTATGCATCCCGAGGAATTGTTACATGGTAAGCCATGGACAGATGAGGGTATGACGATGTTTACTATGGCAGGACTAATGGAGTTTCTTCACAATCGTAGGTTTACACATTTCAGCCGTGCCCAGGTTCAAGAACAGTTGAAGAAATTAAACAAGAACCAAGAGTGTAGTGGTCACAAGGGAGTAAACAAAGAGGGTGGTGATAGAACTACTGTCAGAGTTTGGTGGGTACCAGAGTTTAAGGAGGAAGAAGTGAAACTAGAAACAGAGGAAATGGACAATGAAGAAATACCCTTCTAAGCTAATGAAGATTAGCGATATAACGGAATGGTTAAACGTATCTGAATCAGCCATATACAAGTGGGTGAAGGAGGAACGGTTCCCAAAGCCTATTAAGTTTGGTGATGATGCTACAAAAAGAATGTCTTCAAGGTGGGTCAGAGAGGACATTGAGAAGTGGTTGGAGTCAAAATCAAAAAAAGCTAGAAGTGTTTTTGAATGATAGAGAATAGTAAACTAATACTAGGGCCTCCCGGTTGCGGCAAAACCTATGCCTTAATTGAAGAGGTCAAGGGTGCTATCGCAGATGGTATTAGCCCTTCTCGTATTGGAGTTGTTTCTTTTACAACAAAAGCTATTCGAGAGTTTATAGATAGAGCATGTGTTGTTTTTCCTTCTCTGACCAAGGATGACTTTCCTCATTTTAAAACTCTTCATGCTACCGGGTTTCACGGATTAGGATTACAGTCTTCAGATGTTGTATCAAGAGAGGATTATAAAAAGCTTGGAGAAATCTTAGGGGTAGATTTTCAAGGCGCAGATTCTACGTCTGTAGATGATGGAGTTCTTATTCCAACTATCGGTGGGTCAGGAGCCAAGTATCTTCAGATGATTATGCGTTCAATCTATAGAGAGGTTTCTCTTCAACAGGAATACAGTTACACAAAAGATTATTCTTTGTTTTACGAGAAGTTAGTTCAGATAAAGAAACAGTTAGATCAGTATAAAACAGTTTCTATGAAGCTAGACTTTTCAGATATGATTTTAAAATACGTTGAACAAATCGATCCACCTTATTTAGATCTTTTAATTGTGGATGAGGCACAGGATTTAACTCCTCTTCAATGGACAATGGTAAAGAAGATGGCGGGTAACTCTGGTGAGGTGGTTATTGCAGGTGATGACGACCAAGCTATTCATCGGTGGACAGGCGTAAACGTCCAGAGATTCAACTCTTCTTCTGATAAGGTAAAGGTACTCAAGAAGTCTTTTCGCCTACCACGAGCCGTCTGGGATGTGTCTCAACGCATTTCTAAACGTATCCCTAATAGAATACCAAAAGAGTTTTATCCAAGAGATGAGGAAGGTAAGGTGACTTGGGTTTGGAGAGTGTCTGACTTGCCCCTAGATGAAGGTTCGTGGACTATCATGGCTAGAACAAACAGTTTTGTGAACGATATAGCAGAACAGCTAAGACTCTTTGGATATTTTTATTCTATTAAGGGAAGGACTCCCATTAAGTCTGAATACATCGAGGCCATGTCTATCTGGAAAGATTTACAATTAGGCTACTCTATACATGTGGATATGATAAAGAAGTTTTACAAGGCTGTTCCCAAGGTAAAAGATAAAGCAGTTGTTTCGAGGGGTTCTACTTCTTTGCTTGATATGTTACCACCAGATGCGGATGTAGATTATAACGGGTTGGTCAAAGACTTTGGTATGATTGCCCCTTTAGACCGAGATGCGAAGGATATTGTTAATCTTAGTGAAGACGAAAAGATATACATGTCCTCCATTGAACGAAGAGGGGAGAAAGTTGAAGGGATTCCTAGAATTAAACTATCAACAATTCATGCCATGAAAGGTGGTGAAGATGACAACGTAGCCGTATACTTGGGGTCAACCCAAGCTTGTATGGAAGGTAAATATCCAGAAGATGAGCATCGAGTGTTTTATGTAGCAGTTACTCGAGCCAAACAAAATCTATATTTAATAGAGTCAGATAAAAAATACAGGTATATGATATGAAGAGAGATGATATTTTAAAAGAAGCAGAGAACCTTATCAATGGTGATCGTGCCAAAGATTACGGTGATGCTTACACAAACCATAAAAGAATTGCAGATATATGGTCTGTGGTTATGGGTAGAGAAGTCACAGTCAAGGAAGTAATTCTTTGTATGATTGGAATGAAGGTAGCTCGATTGGTTCACGATAGTAAGGAGGACTCCTGGATTGATATCTGTGGGTACGCAGGACTTGGTGGTGAAATAGATGGCAAGGGATAGAAAAGATAAAAGCACCATTGATTTCTATCATAGATATGACATTGATGTAATTGATAAGGATTGGAATATTCCTTGTGAGTATCCAGATCTCACACAGTACAAGCAAGTGGCAGTAGACCTAGAGACATGTGATCCAAATATTAAAAATGAAGGTCCGGGGTGGGCGAGGAAAGATGGTTTTATCGTAGGTATAGCTGTCGCAGCCGGAGATTACTATGGTTACTTTCCCATTCGTCATCAAAATGGACACAATTTAGATCCAAAGATTACGCTTCGTTGGTTTAAGAAACAAATGGAAACTCCACAAATAGATAAGATTATGCACAATGCTACCTATGATTTGGGTTGGCTCCGAGCCGAAGGGATCGAGGTGCAAGGTAGAATAATCGACACGATGATAACGGGTGCCGTGGTAGATGAGAATCGGTTTTCTTATAGCTTAGATAATCTAGGGAGAGATTGGATTAACATGCGTAAGGACGAAAAGTTACTACGTGCCACGGCTAAAGATTGGGGTGTGGATCCAAAGGCAGAGATGTATATCCTTCCACCTTCGAAGGTGGGTGCTTATGCGGAACAAGATGCCGTAATGACTTTGAAACTTTGGGAAAGATTAAGACAGGAAATTGAGAAACAGGATCTGTGGAATATATGGAAGTTAGAGACAAGTCTTATTCCTACCATGTTAGAGATGAAAACAAAGGGAGTACGAGTTGATTTGGATAAGGCAGATCAGATAGACATTGCTTTAAAAAAGAAAGTAGAAGAATTAAAGAAGTTTATAAAAAGCAAGTCGGGTATAGAGATTCAACCTTGGGCGAGTGATTCGGTTCGTCAAGTTTTTGAAAAGTTAGACTTGAAATACCCAAGGACAGAAGCATCTCCGTCAAAACCAGAAGGTTCTCCTTCTTTTACTAAACAGTTTTTATCTAATCATCCCCATGAAGTATGCCAGAGTATAGTTAAACTAAGGGAATTTGATAAGGCAGGGTCAACTTTTATTAAGACAATAAAGAAACATGCGTATAAAGGACGTATTCATGCAGAGTTTCACCAATTAAGAAGTGATGATGGTGGTACAGTAACCGGGAGATTCTCTTCTTCTAATCCAAACCTTCAACAGATTCCGGCTCGAGATCCCGAAATTAAGAAGATGATACGTGGATTGTTTATTCCAGATGAAGGAACTAGATGGGGATCGTTTGATTATTCGAGCCAAGAACCAAGGCTCTTGGTTCATTTCGCAGCGAGTCTTGGAAAATTAAAACATGCTATGGTTGATAATATTGTAGAAGAGTATCATAATGGTGATGTAGATTTGCATCAGATGGTAGCAGACTTTGCAGGCATAAGCAGAAAAGAAGCAAAGACCGTAAACCTTGGTATTATGTATGGAATGGGAAAGGCTAAACTTGCAAATCAGTTAGGTGTATCCGTGGAAGAAGCATCTGAGATATTGGTAACGCACAAGTCTAAAGTTCCTTTTGTAAAAGATCTGGCAGACATAGCATCAAAGCAGGCTTCTGAATATGGTGTGATACGGACACTGCTTGGAAGACGATGCCATTTTCATTTATGGGAACCTAAGTCTTTTGGTTATAAAAGACCATTACGATATGAAGAAGCAATGAAAGAGTATGGACAACCACTAAGGAGAGCTTTTGCTTACAAGGCTTTGAATAAATTGATTCAAGGTTCAGCGGCGGATCAGACGAAGAAAGCCATGGCAGATTGTTATAGAGAAGGACTTTTACCTATGCTTACAGTTCACGATGAGTTATGCTTTTCAGTAGAAAGTACGGAGCAGGCGAATAAGATAAAAGATATTATGGAAAATGGTTTGAACGACATATTAAAAGTTCCTTCAAAGGTAGACGATGTTCTCGTTAATAATTGGGGAGAAGTAGACTAATGGAATCTATGCAGGAAGAGTTAGATTGTCTTGGCTTAGACGACATGAATCCTATACAGGTTAAGGTTCTTATGGAATTTATAGGGTTAAGTCTTACTGCAGCCACCATGAGTAAGAACCCTCAAATGTTAGAAGATGTAAGAGAATGTGCCGATGATTTGGTAAGACTTCTAGGTGGAGAAGGTATAAAGATAGAGACTAAACACTAGACCCTATTTAATCTTTGTGCAATCTGCACGTTTAAAGGATTGTTACCCAAGAGAGATGGATCCATTGGAGCCTGGGTATTCCCTGCAAAATTCATATTAATGGGTGGTTGAGTATTCCCTGCAAAATTCATATTGATGGGTGGTTGAGTCGTGGGTGCTTGGCTAGAATCAAAAGGGTCTACAATGTTAGAGTTGAAAGGGTCTACAATTGATTTTTTTTGTATGGGGTCATCAGGGATTAAAGACGTACCTCTCATTTGTTTTTGGATTTCTCTTATACTTTCACGAGCAGCATTGAATTGATCCATAACACCAGCATCTCTCATTTTCTTTATGTTATCTGTAGAAACGTCAAAAGGCATAAACTCCCCTCTGGCTATGTCTTTAAATCCACCAATCTGTGCTTTCTTTAATGCTTTCCTTATATCACTATCGCTTAAATTTAAAGTTTTAAAGTCTTCATACAATTGGTAAAATGCCCTGTCAGATATTAATTTAGCGTTGTTAGCTTCTTTAAAGCCATTAATTAATCCTTGAGCCGTTATATTTGCATCATCTGTTTTTTTGTTAAACATTCGTTTAGCATCTGTTCTACCTCTTTGCAAAGATCTTGCGGCAAAACCTAGATTTCTAGTAGGATTAAACTCCTGTGTTGAGAACCCAGTCATTTGTCTAGAAAGTTCTGCAGCAAAAGATCTTTCTCTTCCTAGTTTATCTTTTGGATTAACAAGACCAGGTGCTACGTTACCAAGAGTACCTCTTAAAAATCTACTTGGTTCTAGTTCTCCTCCTGATACGTTTAAAGGTACAAGGTTAGGCATTAACGTTTCAGCTACATGCATCACTGATTTATATGTTTTACGAAACCAAGGATCTTCGGGGTTAAAAACCTCTGCTCCCGTTTCTGTTCTTCCTCCTCTAAAAAGAACATCAATAAGACCCGCGGATAACATAGCTTCATCCATAAAAGGAGCAAAAAATTCTCCCATAGACTTTAGGGCTACATCTCCCACTAGTTGATCCATGGTTTTACCTTCTCGTTTTGCTTCATCCATTTCTGCCATGGCTCGAACAGCTGCTCGGTACAACGTATCGTAAGGGTTAGAAGTGCTAAAATTTATGTAATGAATAGTGCCATCTTTATCTCTTGATACTGGAATTAATATCGCTCCTTTCTCCCATGGGGCACCAGAAGATCTTCGTATAGCCTGCATTTCTTCTTGACTTACACCTGTAGCTCCAGTGGCAAATATGGAAAGACTTTTGGGTAACATAACAGTAGTGCCTACAAAACCTGCCATTCTTTGTCTGCCCCTCATTTGCACACTAGGAATGTCAGAAGCCATCTCGTCTAAAGATTGCCTAATAATATTAAAACCTGTCCTAAGTATCTCTGCAGGGAAAGTAATAAAGTTACCTATAGGTAATTTTCTTCCAAATCTAACTGCTTCGGAAGCTGCTTTGTTATAATTAGGAACTGTGTCTCTAACAATTTGAGCAGCTCTGTCTTTTATTAAATCATCAACCTTGTAAGTTCCTTCTCTTAATTTTGTTAAAACTTCTTCAGGAAGATCTGTTCCGTTTTTTGTTAGGTGATTAATTTTTTGAGCGTTAGTTAAATCACCCATCATATCTTTTAGTTTAGCTTGTTCCGCATGGTAGGCAAAATACTTCCATCCATCATCACTGCCTTGGTATATATCCTCAAGAACAGAAAGGGGCTTTCCAACTGTCTTAACTAATTTTTCACCTCTTCCCCTGGTTTTAGTTAAAATAGACTCTGCAAAATTTTGCGGTCTTTTTCCTGTTTGTCCAAAAGTAAGGCCTTTATTTAATATGTCTTGAATTTCTTTTAGTTCTGCATTAGTTCCAAAAATGCCACGATTATAAGCGTCTTGAATATCAGCACGTATAGCGTCATCCCCTTGGTTTCTTATATTAGCAAAAACTATTTTCATAGAATCCCTAATACTACCTCCTCTTCCAACAACAGGAACATTGCCATTGGCTAAAGCAAAAGCAGTAGCTGTTACAGCGTTTCTTACTTGTGTAATAGGAGATAAAATAGTTTTTGAATATTGAGAAACACCTTTTGCCTTTAAAAAAGTACCAAGCAAAGCTCTAGCAAGTTTAGGCCCTGCATCTGTTTCTGCGGAAATTTGTTGTGTTAAATTATTATAAATTCTTTCTGGCACAATATAACCATCTAGTTGACCCCACCCTCCGTCTCCTAAAAGGTCTTCAACTTTCTTATCAAACTTACCCAAAGTAACATTAGCTAGTTCTTGTTGTTGTCCT
>MDTB01140805.1_pt1 | contig 31315 bp, 28 predicted proteins | sample 811161 | NCBI WGS metagenome assembly MDTB01 (sample SAMN05326650, study PRJNA326480) | marine metagenome | isolation source: seawater | place: Mediterranean Sea | collected 2009 | reverse complement strand
CCTACAATTTCATTGAAAATGTAGGATTAAACCTACCAACCGAAAAATAGTTCTTGACACACAACCTGATTTTATATATAATATACGTTCAATTTCAAAAGGAGTCTTTTCGTGTTAAAAATTCAAGCACCCACAAACTGTCCTAGTTGTGATTCAATGCTTGAGTGGTCTAATGATTTGCTTTACTGCAGAAACACTCTGTGTTGTTCAAAGAACCAGAAGAAAGTAGAGCACTTCGCAAAAACTCTAAAAATTAAAGGGCTTGGCCCGTCTAGTATTGAAAAACTAGGTTTAGTAGACATAGACCAAATTTACGCACTATCTTTAGAAGATATTGAAGAAGGGCTTTCCTCAAAGAAGTTGGCAGAAAAATTATATGCAGAAATTGAAAACTCAAAATCAGCACCTCTGGATGTAGTGTTACCGGCTTTCAGTATTCCCTTGATAGGCAAGACAGCTACTCAGAAACTTTCTCTTGTATGCCGAAATATAGTAGAAATTAATGGAGAAGTTTGTAAGCAAGCAGGTCTTGGCCCGAAAGCTACTGAAAGCCTTTTAACCTGGATTCAGAAAGATTTCTTATGCTGGTATGACGGCTATTTACCGTTCAATTACGAATTTATCCATAAATTGGAAATACCAACTATAAAAGCCAAGGTATGTATTAGTGGCAAATTAAATAGTTTTAAGACTAAAGCAGAAGCCACCAAAGCCTTAGAAGCTGCAGGATACGAAGTAAAGAGTTCCCTTACTAAAGATGTAAGTATACTCATAAATGAAAGCGGTACAGAATCTGCTAAAACAAAACAAGCCAGAGAATCTGGTAAAACAATCATTAATAATATAATGGACATTTTGGAGAACATAAATGGCATTACCTAAGTGGACCGAAGATCGCACCGAAGAGTTGACAAACTTTGTAGGTGACGAATCTCCTATTTCTCAAGCTACTGTTGCAGAAGCCGCAGACCAGCTTGAAACATCGACCCGATCAGTTTCTAGTAAACTGCGTAAAATGGGTTTTGAAGTAGAGCTTGCTTCAGCAGCATCTACTCGTACTTTTAGCGAAGATCAAGAAGCTACTCTTGCAACTTTTGTTCAAGATAACAGCGGCGAGTATACTTATGCTCAAATTGCTGAAAACTTCGAAGGCGGAGCTTTTTCCGCTAAATCAATCCAAGGAAAGATTCTTTCTATGGAATTGACGGATCACGTTAAACCAGCTCCTAAAGTAGAAACTGTACGCACTTACTCTCCTGAGGAAGAAGCTACATTTGTCGAAATGGTAAATGACGGCGCCTACGTAGAAGCTATTGCCGATGCGCTTGATAGAAGCGTAAATTCTGTTCGAGGAAAAGCTCTTAGCTTGCTTCGATCAGGTGAAATTGACGCTATTCCTCGTCAAGAGCATACCAAGGGTGGCGCAAAGGAAGATCCTTTGTCAGACCTTGGCGATATCTCAGGAATGACTGTAGAAGCCATTGCTGAAGCTATCGGTAAAACTGCTCGCGGTGTAAAAACTATGCTAACGCGTAGGGGTCTTGTAGCAGCTGACTATGATGGTGCTGCAAAGGCCGCAAAAGCCGCCCAGTAATATATAAAATCATTATGAATAGTGCCATTCTTGCCAGGGGTGGCACCTTCAATACGGGGAGAAGAGTTGAATATTGCGAGTGCATTACTCAAGCAAGTGCTTGTGCTTCAGGATTTTGAAACCTGGACTTGTGTTCGTAAAGACTATTTACCTAATGAGTACCATAGTTTATTTAGTGCCATAGACAAACACTGTGACACTTTTCATGCTCTTCCCACGTTTGAAGATTTAAAATTTGAGATACGAGACCCAGCAACTTCGGAAAAGCTTTTTGCTATTCAAAGTGTTGAGGTTGAAGCCGATGCTTTCATGTTGCTTCAGTATCTTAAAAATGAGTATGCCCAAAAAGAGATTCTCAACTCTCTTGAGGACTATATTGATAACTCTGTAGCTTTTGAAGATGCAGAAGAATCAGTAACTCATCTTCATCAGATAGTTCTGGATGTTGAGAAAAAAGTTGATCTCGAACTGCCGCAGGAAAGTATGCAGCGAATCAATTTATTTGAATCTGATGAGGAACTTGGCAATTACCTCTCATTGGGGCTAAATGCCGCGTATGACCATGAAATACAATTTTCACCCAAAGACCTTGTTCTTATAGGGGGTCGTCGCGGGGCAGGTAAATCTATGACCTGTGCAAATATAGCTCACAATGTATTTGAGAGTGGTAGATCGGCTATGTATTTTACTATTGAAATGGATAGTCGGTCTATTCTTCAACGACTCTGTTCAATTGCCACCGGTATACCCCACGCTAGACTAAGAACTAAAAATCTTAGTGTAACTGAGTGGGAGCTTATTGCTGGGTGGTGGGCTAACCGATTTAAGGAAGGACAGACTAAATTACAAGAATACAAAGAACATAGAAACTTTGAAACCTTTCATCATACTTTAACAACTTCTTGTGAGCTTCTCCCGTCTCAACAAGTAGATGTAATTTATGATCCTGCTTTAACTCTGGCAAAAATTAAAGCAGAAATGGATAAGAAAGTAAAAGCACTTAATGTTGGAGTTGTTCTGGTTGATTATATTAACCAAGTAAAGAAGTCTGTAATTCCTACTCGGGCCGGTCAATACGATTGGACAGAGCAAATTGAGGTAAGTAAAGCCCTCAAATCTATGGCGCAAGAGTACAACTGTACTGTTGTTTCGCCATATCAAACCGACGCTAGCGGTGAAGCGCGTTTTGCCAAAGGTATACTTGATGCAGCGGATGCAGCTTATGCTCTTGAAACTTATGAACAAGAGGATGCTTGTATTACTTTTAATTGTGTAAAAATGCGTAACGCCGCTCAGCGTTCCTTTACGAGTACTATGAACTGGGAGAGTCAGAAGATTGGCCCTGATAGTACTATGAATCCGGCAGAAAGAGCACAAAACAGCCAAAAAACTGGAGAAGATATAGATGATATCTAATCGGAAGAACCCGAGCAGGATGCTTTTTATTTAAGGATAAGTAAAATATTTCTTGACATCCTTGTTGGTTTCCAGTATAATAGTATATCAAACTAAATGGGAAACCAACAATGATTGTGAAAGGAAGTATGAACTACACCACCTCAGGCAGAAAAAAGAAGATATTTAAATCTTCAAGAAAAAAGCCGCCGCCCTTCGTTCCTTTGAAGCGTGAGCGCGCTAATTTTAGACCTGTTTGGTGGCAAGAGCAGTTAACTAAACAAGCATCCGCCCCATTCAAACCTTACGTGCCTAGGCCTGTGGAAGATACTTCCTATCGGCAAGAAGTTAGTAAGAAGTATACAATAAGTATTCCGTATAACAAGGGAGCATATCAAGTTGTTCCAAGTGACGAAGTGGGGAATATCGGTCGATGAATTCGCAAAGACACAGAGCACAGAGACAAAAACAAGTACAGTATTATCACGCCCGAAGGAGGGTGCAATTTAGAAATGACAGTAGAGGAGTTATTGAAACAGAAGGGGATACAGTTTCTTCCGAAGGGAAAGGACTTTGTAGTCAAGTGTCTGAATCCAGATCACGAGGACAACAATCCCAGTATGAGAATCGATCAAATTGATGGTCGATTTAACTGCTTTGCGTGTGAGTTTAAGGGAAATCTTTTTTCTTTTTTCGGAGAAACAGTCTCCGGCCTTCAGCTAAAAAGAGATATTCTTAGGAAGAAAATACAAGAAAAAAGAGCAGAAAATGTGGGGCTACCTTTTCCTGCAGGGTATACTCCTTACATAGGAAACTGGCGAGATATAACCCCAAAAACCTATAAGAAGTTCGAAGCATTTGAACACGTAGGAAAAGATTTTGTTAGTAGAATAAATTTTCCTATTCGAGATATATCAGGGAAAATAGTAGCTTTTCAGGGCAGGCACACCTCTCAGGGGGTTCCCAAGTATAAGTTTAGTCCTCCAGGAGTGAAACTGCCTCTTTTCCCACAAGTAACTCCTAGAAACGGAGAAGTAATACTTGTAGAAGGTATTTATGATGTAATTAATTTACATGATAAAGGTCTTACAAATACGGTATGTTGCTTTGGAACAAGTAACATAAATGAAGATAAACTGTCAATGCTAAAAATGAGCGGGGCAGTAAAAATAGCAATATTTTTTGATGGAGATGAGCCAGGGCAAAAAGCTGCATCAAATATAAAAGTAATGTGCGAGAAAGTTGGTCTCTTTGCCAGAAATATTCATTTAAATGATTTAGATCCTGGTGCACTTACTGAATCTCAAGTAAAAAAGTTGGAGAATAAATTATATGCCTAAAGTTGCATTAGTAGAAACTAAACCAAGCCGAACAAACTTTTCTCGGGAGTTTGATGGGGCTTTTGAGTTTGATCAGTATCAATTATGTTCTGATCCTACCCTCAAGAAAGTATTAAAACGAGATTGTGATATTTCAATAGATACGAATGAGTATGACTGGGTTGTGCTTGTTGGTAGTGATGCTTTGAAGTATTTTACAAAAATAAATTCAGTTACAGAGTACTCAGGTAAAAAAGTAGAAGGAAAGTTTTTACCTGTGATTAATCCATCTATGCTTGCTTTTAAACCGGAGGCACGTAAGACATGGGAAGATTCTAAGAAAAATATTGTTGCTTATATCAATGGTGAAATAGAAGATATAGTTATTGATGATAATATTGCAAGAGGTATACAAGATACCGCAGAAGCTAAAGCATGGATACTTAATGCTTTGGCTCATGAAGGCGAGTACATTGCACTAGACTCAGAAACAACAGGACTATACCCTCGCAACGGACATATGATTGGTATTTCAATGTCCTATAACGGCCAACACGGAGTTTACATAGATACAGAGTGTTTTGATGATGAGATAGAATCTCTTCTAAGAAAGCTATTTTTGCAGAAAAAAGTAATCTTTCATAATGCAAAGTTTGACATAGCTTTTTTCCAATATCATTTTGGCTTTGAGTTTCCTGACTTTGAAGACACTATGCTGCTCCATTACCTCATAGACGAGAATCCCGGAGGGCACGGTCTTAAACAATTATCTATCAAGTTTACACCCTATGGTGATTATGAAAAGCCTATGTATGATTGGATAGATCAATACAAAAGAGCAAATGGATACAATCAAGAAAGTTTTCAGTGGGACATGATTCCTTTTGATGTTATGAAAACGTATGCAGCCATGGATGCTGTATGTACTTTTCTTCTTTATGAAAAATTTGTAAAAATTAAACAAAACCACAAACTTAAGTGGGTATACGATCATATTCTAATACCAGGGTGCAGATTTTTAATCTCTGCGCAGGATAATGGAGTGCCCTTTGATAGAAAAAGACTTCTTGTATCTCAGGGATTAATGCAAGATGATATTGATGATGCTGTAAACTCTTTGTATACATATGAATCTGTAAAAAAGTTTGAAAAGCATCAAGAAAAAGATTTCAACCCAAATAGTACAGTTCAACTCAGATCACTACTATTTGATTTTATAGGCATGAAGCCTACAGGAAAAAAGACGGGTACTGGAGCACATTCTACAGATGCTGAAGTACTACAACAACTCGGTGAGAAACATGAAGTTCCTAAGCATATTCTGGAAATACGTCAGAAAAGTAAAATCAAGAATACTTACCTCGATAAAATTATACCTCAGCTTGATCGTGATAGCAGGTTACGAACTAATTTTAATCTACACGGGACTACTAGTGGTCGCCTTAGCAGTTCTGGCAAGCTAAATATGCAACAGCTACCTCGTGATAATCCGATTGTAAAAGGATGTATCAAGGCAGCACCAGGACATAAAATTGTTGCAATGGACTTAACTACAGCAGAAGTATATGTTGCTGCAAAGTTAGCACAAGATGAAGCACTTATGGATGTATTCCGCAGCGGCGGTAACTTTCATAGTACGATTGCTAAAACCGTTTTTCGCTTACCATGCGAAGTAGAAGAAGTTGCAGAGCTATACGGTACTCAAAGACAAGCGGCAAAAGCCGTTACTTTTGGTATTATGTACGGTGCTGGACCTTCAAAAATTAGTCAACAAGTTACAAAGGATTCGGGGAAAAATTTTAGTGTATCAGAAGCTAAAGAAGTTATTGATGATTATTTTGGATCTTTCCACAAACTTAAAGCGTGGATTGAACGAAATCAAGAATTTATTCAACAAAATGGGTTTGTATATTCGTTTTTTGGTAGAAAACGACGACTTCCCAATGTCGCCTCTGAAGATGCTGGTATTCGTAGCCATAGTATTCGTTCTGGCCTTAATTTTTTGGTACAATCTACTGCTTCGGATATTAATCTCTTAGGTGCAATAGACATGCATAATCATGTGCAGTCTCATAACATGAAAGCAAGAATTTTTGCATTAGTACATGACTCAATTCTTGCAGAAGTTGCAAATGATGAAGTAGAGGAGTATAGTAAGCAGTTACAAAATTATATTCAATTAGATAGGGGAGTGTCTATCCCCGGAGCCCCAGTGGGTTGTGACTTTGAAATAGGAGAAGATTACTCGATGGGGAAGTTTGAGAAAAAATATGGCGTACTCTGATAAAGTAATAGATCATTATCAAAACCCCAGAAATGTGGGTAAAATGGATCCAAAAGATCCAAACGTTGGTACAGGCATGGTTGGAGCGCCTGCCTGTGGCGATGTTATGAAGTTACAAATAGAAGTGGTAGACGACATAATAAAAGATGCAAAGTTTAAAACATACGGCTGTGGAAGTGCAATAGCCTCTTCATCTCTACTTACTGAATGGGTAAAAGGAAAATCCTTAAATGAAGCCCATGAAATAAAAAATGTAGAAATAGCAGAAGAACTGGCCCTTCCTCCTGTTAAGATTCATTGCAGTGTACTTGCAGAAGATGCAATTAAAGCTGCAATAAGTGATTATAAGGGAAAAAATGTTGAATATAACTGCGAGTGCCAAGAAGCATCTTAAAGCAAAATGCATTGAGAACAATAAAAAGTACATACTCTTAGACCTTAAGCCTAGCGGCTGCGCGGGTTTTGAGTATGCTTGGGGCTATTGTGATTCGCCTTCTGTGCAATATGATAGAGTAGTGGATGATCTAATCGTAGTTAGTTATGAAGCTCAAAGCGCAGTATCGGGAAGTACAGTAGATTTTAATAAAGAATTAGTAGGATCTTATCTTACCGTAGAAAATCCGAATATTCAAAGTGCCTGTGGGTGTGGAATTAGTTTCACCCTATAATACCAAGGAGTAAAAAGGTGGTAGAAAAATTTTTAGAAGAACACCCTTTAGTGTCCTTCACAGTTATGCCGTGTGCAATAATTACAGTGGCAGGAGTTTTTATGGCGATAACTATATCGATAATTCAAACCGCTGTCTAGTGATAACTTTTAGAACTATTAACAGGATTACATTTCCTGTGTATATTTTAGGCTCTTCAAACTGGGAAGAGCAAGATGGACTCCTTTTTGTAGAAAATAGAGTAGTAGACGATAAAAATATGCCAGGAAAAAGTCTGGGAATCAGGAGGCTTCAAACTCCTTTCAAAGACTTATATCCGTTAAGGTCCTCAATAGAAAATCTTTTAGGAATTATAAAACAATCACAAACATCTTTTATTGATACCGACGGGACTCCGTTTACCTACGAAAAAACAGAGTCTTGTTCGCTGCGCTACTATAAAATAAGAAAAATAGAAAGAAAAGATATAGCATCTGTTTTATGGCTAAAAGATATAAATTTTCCCTTTAAAATACCCAGACCCCCGTCCGAAGAGCTTACTTGGACAGGAGTTTTACACAAAAATAATATCCCTTGGATGATATATGAGTACTCCGAACATAAAAAGTCGGATACTAGAAGAAAAGTTTAATATGGCAAAATCTAAACAAAAAACTTTGGCTGCAGCAAGCCTTAGCCTACAAGAAATAGAACCTTTAACACAAAATCAATTAAAAGCATTTGATAGTGAAAAACACTTAGTTCTTCATGGTGTAGCAGGTACAGGAAAAACCTTTATATCTTGCTATCTTGCCTTTGACGATATGATAAAAAATTTATATGAAAGATTTATTATATTAAGAAGTGCCGTTCCAACTAGAGATATCGGTTTTTTGCCCGGAACAGAAAAAGAAAAAACAGCAATTTATGAAGAGCCATACAAAGATATATGTGTAGAGTTGTTCCAGAGAGGAGATGCCTATGAGATTCTAAAAACCAAAAATTTAGTTAGTTTCATGACAACTTCTTTTATACGAGGAATAACTTTAAAAAATTCAGTAATTTTAGTAGATGAGTGTCAAAATATGACTTTTCATGAGCTAGACTCTATAATTACACGCGTAGGAGAAAACTCAAGAATTATTTTTTGTGGAGATTTTCGGCAATCAGACTTAGCAAAAAACGGATTACAGGACTTTTTTCGAATACTAAAAGCAATGGGGCAGTTCAATCTTATAGATTTCGAAGTAAAAGACATTGTTCGTAGCGGGTTCGTAAAAGATTACATAACAGCCAAATTGGATTTAGGTTTGTGAATAAAGCATTAATAAGTAATAGAATATATTTAAATGTAACACAAGAGTATAAAGACTTTTTAAATAAAGAATTAACCTATACTATACCTAGTTACAATCCAAAAGATCCGCCTCTTGTTATAAAAAATATGAAGCGAATAAAAACAGATCTAGTGAGTATTCCTGTGGGAAGAATGGATTTAATCCCAGAAGATTACGAAATAGTAGATAAACGTGTGCTCTCGCAAGTTGATTTTCCAAACTTTAAGTTTGATTTACGAGAGAGCCAAAAAGAAGTTTATGATTCAATAGAAGATAACTCTATAATAAACGCATGGGTAAGCTGGGGTAAGACTTTTACTGGTCTTGCAATAGCTGGTAAACTAAAACAAAAGACACTTATAATTGTCCATACTGTCCCTCTGAGAAATCAGTGGGCAAAAGAAGTGGAGAAAGTTTATGGATTTAAGCCAAGTATTATTGGAAGCGGTAGCTTTGATACTTCTAGTCCTGTGGTTATTGGCAATACTCAAACTCTTTACCGTAATATTCAGCGCATATGTAAAATATTTGGCACAGTTATCTTGGATGAAATGCATCATGTTTCGTCTCCGACGTTTTCTAAATTAATAGATACAAACTACGCAAGATATAAGATAGGGTTATCAGGGACTATAGAAAGAAAAGATGGTAAACATGTAGTGTTTAGAGACTACTTTGGAAGTAAAGTCTATAAACCTCCAAAAGAAAACTTTATGACGCCTTCCATACATATTTTATCTTCGGAAGTTAGATTTATAGACTCACGTATGCCGTGGGCAAATAGGGTTACTGCACTAACAAATGTTGAAGAGTATAGACATACTGTAGCCATGACGGCTGCTGCATATGCGACAAGAGGTCATAAAGTTTTAGTAGTAAGTGATAGAGTACACTTCTTGAAAGCATGCGCCGAACTAGTTGGAGATAGAGCAATATGTATTACGGGTGAGGTACCACATGAAGAAAGAGAACACTATATGTCTAAAATTAAAGAGAATAAAAAAGATATACTTTTTGGTACTCAAGCAATTTTTTCAGAGGGTATCTCTCTAAATAATTTAAGCTGTTTAATTCTAGGAACACCAATAAATAACGAACCTTTGCTAACGCAGTTAATAGGAAGAGTTGTAAGAAAGCATGAAAACAAATTAGATCCCGTAATCATAGATATTCATCTAAAAGGAAACACTGCCAAAAAGCAAGCATCACTTAGAATGGGTCACTACATGAAAGAGGGATATGCTATTAAGCAGTTGTAAAAAAATAGTTCTTGACAAAAATCTTAAATTTTGAGATAATATATGTTCTTATTTGACTGGACGAAAATTTATATTGCGTCACACGGCAATGCCAGGGAAATATATCGTATATTTAAAATGCTTGTTGAAAAACAAGTACCTGTAAACCGAAAAGATCCAATCTATAAATATTCGCAGAAAAACTTTACCGGGGACAGTTTCATGCTGCACCCTGAAGTTCTTCTACACCATTCTTATAAGTACAAATTTGTCGAAATAGCACAGTATATTGCCTTATGCTCTTATAGACCTACAGGTGAGTATCTAGCAACCCAAGAGGTTCGCTTAGATAGTATACTTGTGCCGGCAACAATAATACAAGTAATTCAAAATAACAGGCTACTCTACATATCAGAAGATGATGGATATCTTCATTTTATGTACGAAGAAGTCAATTCAAAGGAGATACATTAATGGCAATTCAATTTAATCAACACAAAGGTGCAGCGCAAAAATCAAGTATTACTTCTTTTCAGTATACTGATGGAGATAATAAATTTCGCTTAGTTGGTGATATTCTTGCTCGATATGTTTATTGGGTGAAGGGAGAAAATGATAAGAACATTCCTCTGGAGTGTCTGTCTTTTGACCGTAACCATGAGACATTCAATAACAAAGAAAAAGATTGGGTACGTGAGTACTATCCTGATCTAAAGTGTGGCTGGAGCTATGCAACTCAATGCATTGATAGCGGTCAAGTCAAAGTTGTAAATCTCAAGAAGAAGTTGTGGGAGCAAATCATAACTGCCGCAGAAGATTTAGGTGATCCAACAAGTCCCGAAACAGGCTGGGATATTCAGTTCAAAAGAGTAAAAACTGGACCTCTACCCTACAATGTAGAGTACCAATTACAGGCACTAAAATGCAAGCCTCGCGCTCTTAGTGATGATGAAATGGGACTCATTTCAGAACTTAAGTCTATGGACGAAGTTATGCCACGTCCAACTCCAGATGCTCAAAAAGAGTTGTTGGACCGTATTCGTTCAAATGGTGGAGACGAAGTTGATGAAACTATAGAAGACGAGTTTAAGATCGCATGATTTTATTTACCGCGGATTGGCACATTAAACTAGGACAGAAGAATGTTCCAATAGAGTGGGCAATAAAAAGATATTACGAGTTTTTTAGTCAAGTACATCAACAAGCTGCCTCCTGTGATATGCATATCATAGGAGGTGACTTATTTGATCGTATTCCTTCAATGGAAGAGTTAGCACTATACTTTTCTTTTGTGAGAAATGTTAAAAAACCTACTCTAATTTTTGACGGTAATCATGAAGCTACTCGTAAAAATAGAACTTTTTTCTCTCAACTAAGACAACCAACTAGAGATATAAATCCACTAGTAAATATAGTAGATATATCTTATGTTGATGAGGATTGGGGATTTGCAGTACTCCCATATGCGGAGTTGCATAAAAAAGATAGTATAGAGCACTTTGATAGTAACAAACCTTTGTTTACTCATGTTCGTGGAGAAATTCCACCCCATGTAAAACCCGAGGTAGACTTAGAGCGTTTCAGTGATTTTCCTGTGGTATTTGCAGGAGATCTGCATGCTCATAGTAATACACAAAGAAATATTGTGTATCCTGGGAGCCCGATGACCACATCCTTTCATAGAAAGGAAGTAGAAACTGGATACTTGCTTATTAACCCTAAGGACTGGAGCTGGAATTGGTGGCCTTTTACATTACCGCAACTAATTAGAAAAACGGTTAATGATCCAAAAGACATGATACCAACTACTTATCATCATACGATTTATGAAATTGAAGGTGACATACAAGAACTAGCTGCTGTTGAAAACTCGGATCTGCTTGATAAAAAAGTAGTAAAAAGAAATACAGAAGCCTCTTTAGTAATAGATAAGGATATGACTCTCGAAGAGGAGCTAGTAGAGTATTTAAAGTATATTTTAGAAATTCCAGAACAACAAGTAACTAATATTATAGGAACGTATAATGATTACGCTCAAACAGCTCAAATGGAGTAACTGTTTTAGTTATGGCTCTGACAATGAGTTACTATTGAATGAAAATACTGTAACTCAAATTATAGGAACTAACGGTATGGGCAAATCGTCCATACCGTTAATTATTGAAGAAGTTTTATACAACAAAAATTCAAAAGGAATAAAAAAAGCAGATATTCCTAATCGGTATATAAACGACGGATATACTATATTTTTATCTTTTGAAAAAGATAATAATGAATACAGTATTTCAGTTAATAGAAAAAGTAATATAAAGGTAGTACTTACAAAAAATGGAGAAGACATATCTAGCCATACTGCGACAAATACTTATAAGAGTATACAAGAAATAGTTGGTATAGACTTCAAAACATTCTCACAATTAGTGTACCAAAATACAAATGCTAGTTTACAGTTTTTAACTGCAACTGATACAAATAGAAAAAAGTTTTTAATTGATTTGTTACACTTAGATGAGTACGTTCAGCTTTTTGAAATATTTAAAGAAGCGTCAAAAGAGTCCTCGGGTAAGATAATAGCAATAGCATCAGAAATTTCTACTATTGAAAAATGGTTGGATTCCAATAATCTTGAGGGTGCAGAACTACTACAACTATTAAATTTTGAAATTAATACGGAAGATGATGAGAAACAGTTCCGTTCTCTTTCAGTAGAACTTGAAAATATTTCAGAAAAAAATAAAAAAATTATAAAAAATAATCACTATAAAGAAATGCTAAATAAGATAAATCTTGATGAAGTCAATAAAATTGAAATTACTGAGAAAGAATCTTACGATGAGCAACAAAGAGAAATAGGGCAACTTGATGCTGCAACAAAAGCTTCAAAAAGAATGTTAGAAAAACTAGAAAAACTTGGGGATGTTTGTCCTACTTGTGAGCAGGAAGTTGACTCAGAGTTTAAAAACAATCTTATCAACGAAGAAATAGCATTATTAGCTTCAATGGATATAAGAAAAAGAACTAATGAAAAAGTTATTAGTAGAATCAAAAATAATAATGCTTTATTCGATAAGAAACAAAAAACTCAAAAAGAGTGGGAAGAGTTATTTAGGAGTGTAGACAGGTCTTTACCTGCAGAAGTTATAAATAAGGAAGAACTACAGAGTAACCTAGAAAAGGTCGCTAAGAAACTCAAAGAGGCAAAAGCAAAACTAGCAGATATAGCCCGTAAAAACGAAGAAATAACAAGAAATAATACTCGTATTGAAATAATACAAGCTCAGACAGATGGATTTATAGAAAAATTAGAGACGGCAAAAGAAGTATTGAGCCAACAAAAAACTTTAGATTCAAATCTTGAAATTTTAAAAAAAGCATTTAGTACAAATGGTCTTTTAGCTTACAAAATTGAAAATTTAGTAAAAGAGCTTGAAGAATTAACAAACACTTATTTAGCGGAGTTATCTGATGGACGTTTTACACTTGAGTTTGTTGTTTCTAACGATAAACTTAATGTTCAAATTACTGATAATGAGAATATTGTGGACATACTTGCTCTCTCCTCAGGAGAGCTTGCAAGAGTAAATACAGCCACACTTATAGCTATTCGTAAACTTATGAGCAGCATTTCAAAATCAAGAATAAATATACTTTTCTTAGATGAAGTAATAAATGTACTTGATGATAGTGGTAGAGAAAAAATGGTAGAGGTATTACTAGAGGAAGACTTAAATACGTATGTAGTATCTCATGGTTGGACTCATCCTTTATTAGAGAAAATAGAGGTTGTAAAGAAAGGAAACGTAAGTAAATTAGAATGGTAGACGAAAAATTACAATTAATTTTGTTTAACGAAGAACAGAGACAAAGCAATCAAATAGAACTTATAGCAAGTGAAAATTTTGCAAGTGAAGCTGTAAGAGAGCTTTGTGGAAGTGTATTTACTAACAAATATGCCGAAGGCTATCCAGGAGCCCGCTACTATAATGGTTGCGATTACATGGATGCTATGGAAAGATATGCACAAAAGTTAGTTCAAGGCTTATATGGTTGTTCTCACTCTAATGTTCAGCCGCATAGTGGTGTAAATGCAAATACCGCTGTGTATCAAGCCTTTTTAAAGCCAGGAGATAAAATACTGGGGATGGATCTTGCTAGTGGAGGACATCTTAGTCATGGTGCAAAACCAACTTTAAGCGGAAAAGTTTATCAAGCATATTCTTATGGTGTTAAAGATGATGGCTGGTTAGATTATGATGAAGTAGAAAAACTTGCACTTGAACACGATGTCGACATGATTGTAGCGGGTGCTAGTGCATATTCTAGACGTATAGACTGGTCAAGATTTAGAGAAATTGCAAAAAAAGCAAAAGCTTATTTGCTTTGTGACATGGCTCACTATAGTGGATTAGTTGCCGCAAAACGATATCCCAGTCCTATACCTTTTGCAGATGTAGTAACAAGCACTACACATAAAACCTTGAGAGGACCTAGAGGCGGAATGATTTTATGGAGTAATCCAAATTATACAAAAAGAATTAATAGTGCTATTTTTCCTGGTACACAAGGTGGGCCTTTGATGAATATGATAGCTGCAAAAGCTCAGTGCTTTTCAGAGGCATTAAAACCTTCCTTTGGTTGGTATATAGATAAAGTAATAAAAAATGCTAGAACAATGTCAGATGTGTTTATGAAGGCAGGATATAATGTAATTACAGGAGGAACAGACTCTCATATGTTTCTTGTTGATTTAAGTGATAAATCCATAAGCGGAAAAGAAGCTGCGGATAGACTTGAAGCTAATGGTATAACAGTTAACAAAAATGGAGTTCCTAATGACCCCCGTAACTTCATAGAAACAAGCGGTATTCGTATAGGCACTGCAGCAGAAACTACAAAGCTAAGATCAGATTTTTGGTTTAAAGATTTGGCCAGTATGATGGTCGAAATATTGGAGAAATAATGGTAGATTCAAGAGCAAAAGGAGCTAGGGGAGAGTATCTTGTAAGAGATATGCTAAGAAATGCTACAGGTTTTCAATTTGAGAGAGTGCCTAGCTCTGGTGCGCTTGAGTATCTGAAAGGGGATTTATACGTTCCTCATGAAAAAAATAAATATTGCATAGAAGTGAAAAACTATGAAAAATCTCCTTTATCAGATCAAATATTTACAGCCCCTAAAACTAATAATTTAATAAAATGGTGGACAAAGCTAGAAAAACAAGCAGAACAAGGAGGACAAAAGCCTTTATTATTCTTTAAATACAATAGATCCCCCGTATTTGTTTGTGCTGCGAAAAAACCAGAGTGGGCAGAATTTATGTATATTTCTAAGTTAGTTTGTTGGGTAATGTTAGCAGAAGAGTGGTTAAATAAAGAAAAGGTGGAGTTTTTAAGTGGCATTTAATTTTACAGATAAGTTAATTAATGAAGGAAACTGCACTTTAGTAGTTGATGCATTAAATTTAGCTTTTAGGTGGAAACACCAAGGAAGAACAGATTTTAGATACGAATATGAAAGAACTATTGAATCTTTAGCAAAGTCATATGACTGTAATAATATTATAATTACAGCAGATTGGGGGTCCTCAGAGTATAGAAAGTTGATTAGCCCCGACTATAAACAGAATAGAAAAGAAAAATTTGCAAATCAGTCAGAAGAAGAAAAAATAGCTTTTGAAGAATTTTTTGAAGAATATGAGGCAAGCCTTGATATTTTGAAAGAAAAACATAAACTACTTAGATTTAGAGGGGTGGAGGCGGATGATGTTGCCGCACACTTAGTAAAAAATAAGAAAAGTTATGGTCTTGAATACATATGGCTAATCTCTAGTGATAGGGATTGGGATTTGTTAATTCAAGAAAATGTGGGGAGATTTTCTTATGTAACAAGAAAAGAAGTTACACTTGAGAATTGGTCTGAGCACTATGAAGTATGCCCAAGTCAGTATATATCTCTTAAATGTCTAACTGGAGATAAAGGAGATAATGTTCCAGGAATTCCTGGTATAGGGCCTAAAAGAGCACTAGGATTAATACAAGAATATGGATCCGCCTTAGACATATATGATGCTTGCCCTATAAATAGTAGATACAAGTATATTCAAACATTGAATGAAAACGCAGGCCAACTTCTTGTAAACTACGAATTGATGGATTTAATGACATATTGCGACGACGCTATAGGATCTGATAATATATCAGAAATAAGGGGTATTTTGAATGGAAGTTAACTATAAGCGCGATAAGTATTTATCGGAATTTAGTATTAAAACTTTAGAGGATCGGTACTTAGTAAACGGAGAAAAATCTCCTCAAGAGGCTTTTGCAAGAGCAGCAAAAGCATTCTCTGATGACGATGAACATGCTCAAAGACTGTATGACTATGCTAGTAAACTTTGGTTTATGTTTTCTACTCCTGTGCTTTCTAATGGTGGAACAACTCGTGGCTTGCCTATTAGTTGCTTTCTTAATTATGTTGAGGACAGCAGAGAGGGAATCACATCCCATTACACAGAAAACGCTTTTCTTTCTTCTGTTGGTGGCGGGGTTGGTGGCTGTTGGAGCGGGGTTCGGAGTGTAGGCTCGAAAACGAGCAATGGCTCCGAAAGTACGGGTGTAATTCCTTTTATGAAAGTTGTAGATGCAGAAATGCTTGCATTCTCACAAGGAGTAACACGTCGTGGAAGCTATGCATCTTATTTGGACATATCTCACCCAGAAATAGAAGAATTTTTAGATGTTCGCAAGCCTACAGGAGGAGATGTAAATAGAAAATCTGTTAATCTTCATCATGGTGTTGTAATTACAGATGATTTTATGCAACTTATCGAAAATGCTACAAGAACGGCAGGATTCGATGATAGTTGGCCTCTGCTTGATCCGCATACAGGAGAAACAAAAAAAGTAGTATCAGCAAAAGCACTTTGGGTAAAACTTATACAAAATCGTGTCGAAACTGGGGAACCATATATAATGTTTAAGGATACGGTTGATGAAGCGGTTCCTGAGTTCCAAAAACAATTAGGATTAGAAGTACATCAATCAAATTTGTGTTCCGAAATTACGCTACCTACAGATAAAGACCGCACAGCGGTATGTTGTCTATCAAGCGTAAATTTGGAAGAATATGATGAATGGAAGGATGATGATCAGTTTATACCTGACCTAATTTGTATGCTCGATAATGTTTTGGAATATTTTATAGAAAAAGCCCCAGATCAGCTATCTAGAGCAAAGTACAGTGCCATGCAGGAAAGAAGTATTGGATTGGGGGCAATGGGATTTCATGCTTATTTGCAACGACACAACATTCCTTTTGAAAGTGCTATGGCAAAGGGAAGAAACTTACAAATGTTTCGAAGAATAAAGGAGGAAGCCTCACGTGCCACAAAACTACTTGCAGAAGAGCGAGGACAATGCCCAGACTCACAGTGGTATAATGGAGGTGTTCGAAATGCGCATCTTTTGGCTATTGCTCCTAACGCTAGCAGCTCCATTATTTGCGGCAATACTTCTCCTAGCATTGAGCCTTATCGTGCTAATGCTTTTACTCAAAAAACTAAAAGCGGTAGTAGTTTACTTAAAAATGAATATCTTGAAAATATTTTACAAGATTTGGGGAAAGATACAGAAGAAGTTTGGAAAAGCGTAATTACTAATAACGGATCAATTCAACATTTAGATTTCTTAGATGAATGGACAAAAGATGTATTTAAGACAGCAGTAGAGATTGATCAAAGATGGATAATTGAAATGGCGGCAGATAGACAAGAATACATATGTCAAAGTCAGTCGTTAAACGTATTTTTTCCTGCAAATGTCTCAAAACAAGAACTCCACGCTACTCATATGATGGCCTGGAAAAGAGGAGTAAAAACTCTGTACTATTTACGTAGCGAAGCCTATAAAAGAGCAGAAACTGTTTCAGATGAAGCTCTTCGACAAAGAATATTTGAAAGTATAGATGACGATGGATGCTTGGCCTGTGAGGGATAGGATCTGGACAATCTGGAAATACACAATCGGAAGTTTTAGCGATGAAAAAACAGCAGAGCATGATAATATCGTAGCCATACTACGAACTTTGATTGTTCTTGTCAACTTTATGACCTGTTTTTTCATCATGGCGAACGTAGTTCATAATTGGTGAAAAAGAATGAATTTATTGCAGGAAAGAGAATTTTATAAGCCTTTTAATTATCCTTGGGCTTTTGAACACTATAAGACTCAGCAACACATGCATTGGCTTCCAGATGAAGTTAATCTTGCTGACGACCTAAAGGATTATCGGGAGAAAATGAGTGACACTAATCGAAAACTTATCTCAAGTATATTTCGATTCTTTACTCAAGCAGATGTAGATGTATGTTGTGGATATGCCAAACACTACTTACCTACATTTAAACAACCAGAGGTAAGAATGATGCTTTCTGCTTTTGCAGCTATGGAAGCTGTGCATCAAGAAGCATATTCTTTGCTTTTGGAAACCCTTGGGTTCGGAGATGATGAATATCAAAAATTCTTTGAACACAAAGCTATGCTTGATAAGCATGAGCATTTAGGTAATTTTGGAATGGAAACTCCTATGGATATTGCTAAAACAATGGCAATCTATTCCGGATTTACTGAGGGAGTTCAATTATTTAGTAGTTTTGCTATTCTATTGAACTTTCCACGACATAATTTAATGAAGGGTATGGGACAAATTGTTACATGGTCTATTCGCGATGAGACTCTCCATGTTGAGGGAATGTCACAACTGTTCCGCACATACATTAAAGAAAATCCAGAGCTATGGAATGATGAGCTGAAGTATGAAATTTACTGTGCAGCAGAAAGAACCGTAGAGCTGGAAGATGCTTTTATTGATTTGTGTTTTGAAGGGGCAGAAGTTCCTGATCTAACACCGGAACAAGTAAAAGCGTATATTAGATATATTGCAGATAGAAGACTTCTTGGTCTAGGTATGAAGAAGATTTTCTCTAGCGATAATAACCCTCTACCCTGGCTTGACTATATGTTGAACGGAGTAGAGCATACTAATTTCTTTGAAAACCGTGCCACTGAGTACGCACGTGCAAGTACTACAGGTAACTGGCAAGATATCTTTAAATAAGGACCTTAAAATGGCAGAAGCAACAGAAATGCAGGAAGAACCAGCAGTTCTAAACTTTAATGGAGCACAGTATCCTCTCGACTCTTTAAGTGAGCCGCAGAAATACCTTATTGCTCAAATTCAAGATTTAGATGTGCAGATTAAACAAGTACAAGCTAGGCTACATCAAGCAGAAGTCTCTAAAAAAGGATTTGTAGAGCTACTCGAAGCAGCTTTAGCGGTACCGGAGGAGACTCCTCCCGCTGAAGAAGATGAGACACTAGTAACTGGTGCATAAAAAGAAAGGGGCTTACGCCCCTTTTTTATGATGACCAAGCCGGCATATTTGAGGAGCCTAAAATTCCTCTATAATAGTCATGTATTTTTTGCATATTAGTTGTAGATAAAACAGTATCATATACAAGAAGCGCTCTAACATCGTGGGGCTTTCTATAACTGTTAGAAGTATATCCATTAAATACCGTGCCACTAGGGAATACGGCCCCTGACATTATAGCAGTATTATACTTAGCTTGATCCTCGGCATCATATGCTTGATCTCTATTAGTCACAGCGGTACTACCGTTAACATGAAATGCTATACTTTCTCCGCTATGAGCACTAAAGTTAGCACTAAGGTCGCCAGTATTACCGTCTTGAATTACAAACCCCCATATTGTTGTATCAGCGCTCCAGAAAAGAGTCGAATTAGATCCAGTCGGTGTATGATAAATTAAAATAACAGTCTTAGCTTTTCCACTTCCTGTACCCATAAGTGAACTAGGAAACGCAAAATTTGAGTTTCCTACACTCGGTGTTGCAAATTGCATTGCGGCTACACTATGAGAGGTTGTACTAGAAGAGTATGTTCCAGCAGAAAAAGTTATATTATTACTATTTGAGCTAATATCAGTCCACGTTGAACCGGATCCTCCATAACTACTAGAGTTTCCGAAGTCCCACCAACCTACTAATCCTGATATACTATCAGGTCCAAAACTTAAAGTAAATGTTGAAGAGGCACTATTGGTTCTTACACCATCAAAAGCTTTAAATCTAGCAGTAAATGTTCCGGCATTAGAACTATTAGTAGTAGGAGTTACTGTAAATGTACCCCCACTTTGAGTAATTGTAGCTTGAGCTTGGTTAGCTGGAGTAGTATCATGACTATAAGTAATTGCAAAACCTTCAGGATCAGTAGCTGCTACTGTAACAGAAGTTGCTGTTCCGTCGGAGGCAAGGTTATAGCTAGCCGCTGGGCTAGTGGTAAAGGACGGAAGTGTATTTTGTCCACTAAAAATTCTATCCCATTCTGTACCGTCCCATCCGTAGAAAGCTTTTACATCCGTTACAAAAGCTAAATCTCCACCAGTATTTCCAGACGAAGGAAGAGCTGCTATATTTGCATATGTAGTGACTCCCCCGCTGTTGCTGACTATCAGCCCAGCTGCCGCTGCTGCTGCGAGTTCGCCTTTTACAATTAACTTAGTCGCTGAAATAGCGAATCCTGCCAATACTGAAGGAGATCCTGCACTTGTTGAGAGTGTACCATTATTTTGTATGTAATACAACTGTCCAGCAGTTAATCCAGACTGAGCATCATCTACAGAGCCAATAAGTTGAATTGTGGCAGTAGCAGAATTAGCATAAGCTGCATCGGCTACTCCTATGTAGTTACTTGCTGTAAGATTTGTTGAAGTTGAACCTGCCGCCAGTAGTGCAACAGCGGTTCCACGATCCGAGTTTCCTCCATCTTGATAAACAAATACTGACCTTTCTGCATTTGAATCATATGTGCCTCCCTGGTAAAAAATCTGGCCACTACCAGTATTAGCATACACAAATGGAGTACCAAAACTAATACTTGTGCCTGATACTGTACCGGCTACTACGGTTCCATAACTAGAATTTCCCGCGTCTGCATAGCCAATTACAACTTTATTTATATTTGAAGCAAAGTGAGCTGAAATATAAGTTGCGTTATCCGTTTCAAATACAACCTCACTTCCAAGACTAATACTTGTACCGGATACTGTGCCTACAACTGCTGTTCCCTGGTTCGAGTTTCCGCCATCTTGGTATATAGCAACAATTTTATCATTGCTCGAATCATGCACAAGCTGCATATATCCATAAGTATTATTACTATTAAGAGTAGTTTCGCTTCCAAAACTAATACTTGTACCAGACACTGTACATACTCGTATTCTAGTTTGATCATTTGAATGGGCTCTATAAGCAAGTATAACTTTATTATTAGTCGAATCAAAACAAAGCGCATTGTAAATAGCAATTCCATTATAAAATTGAGTTTCGCTTCCAAAACTAATACTTGTACCCGATACTGTACCTACAATTGCATTTCCAGGAGAATTAACGTCTCTATAAGCAAATACAACTTTATTTGCATTTGAGTCAAAGGTAGCTGCTAGCGAGCTAGTACTTCCTCCGCTATTAAATACAACTTCGGTCCCAAAACTTATACTTGTACCGGATACTGTACCTACAATTGCTGTTCCCCGATACGAGTTTCCCGCGTCTGCATAGCCAATTACAACTTTATTCGAGTTTGAATCAAATACAATAGTAATCTCTATAGTCTGTGCAGCCGCAAATTCAACGGGAGTACCAAAACTAATACTATTACCAGATACTGTACCTACAACTGCATATCCATACTGATTACTGGCATGTGAATAAGCAACTACAACTTTATTTGAGTTTGAATCAAACGCGGCTCTAGGATATCTAGTAGTATCGGATTCAAATACAGTCGCACTGCCCGCACCAGCACTAGTTCCTGTCTGCGCAACAGCACTTACAGTACCATCGGTGTTTACTATAACCATATCTCCATTGCTTAAAGCACCACTTGCAGTAGCTGTGATACTAGGATTCGCGGCTGTAGTAGCAGTGATCTCCCAAGTGGAAGTACTACTACTATAAGTATAGGTTCTGCCGTTTGCTGAAATAGTAGCTCCATTACTCGGGCTATCTGTAAAATTGATTGCCATTTTTATTCTCCTAGATCATTTATATAAATGATAGTTCCATCTTCTTGAACTTCTGATTGTGTTTTTAAAAAATCTGTATCTGTAGTATTTCTGGTATCTAAATACCTCTTTGCCGCTGTATTATTATTTAATAGCATAAAATTTATTCTAGTTATAGAATTTTCTTTATGAAAAGACTCTCTACAAGTATCCCAGTCTGGATCATAAATCCATGCTTTACTATTATTAGAGTCTGGCCCAATTAACATTATGGTATGAGTTAATACTCCACTTTTAATAAAGCTACCAAAATAACATACAATCTTTAAATCTTTTGTTATTCTACCTACCACCCTTTCTGAATCAGATGCGTATAGTTTGAATAAAGACCGCAAAACTTCCTTTTTTTCTTCTTCTGTTGTGGCTTCGTGCAGGCTCCAAGGAAAAGAATCTTCTGATAAAATATCTGCTTTACATCCTTCCCATAGAACATTGAAATCATCGTTGTGAATATGAGAAACAAAAGACATATTATAATTACTCATTAAAATCTACCGTCGCCGTACTTCCATTGCTGACCACCCAGCTTGCTAATGCACTATTGTAAGTAGCAGAAGGCCCCCACACCCACATTGTTCCTCCCCCAGGTTGTGAGTGACTTGCAGTAGCGCTTGTAAGAGTTAAAGAACCTACATCTACTGACGTAAAAAAGCTTTGAGCACGTGCCCCCTGCATTATAACTGTAAAACCCCTTTGATCTGGGCTACCTTTTACGCCAGGGTTGTAAGTGGTGTATAACCCCGTTATGTTAACAGAATCATACTGTGAAGGAGAAATGCTACCATAAGAACCGCTAGCAAAGCCTTGACTTAGACCCGAGTTGCCAAAAGTAATAGTAATAGTTACGTCAGCAGAAGAAGAGCCCGCAGTGCCTGCGGCCGTTGAATAAAAATTAGAAACTTTTATAGTACCACTTGCAGGAATATTGGTAATAACTCTACCGGTATATCCTGAAGTTGCCGCCACAAGAGTGCCACCACTATAATACTCAGAAAGTGAGATAGGATTAGTACCTCCCCATTCTGTTTGTATTTCACTAAATTTTAGCTGACCAGAAGATGTCAAAGCCATTATCTATCTCCTTTTAGTTCCTCTATTTCTTGTTTGAGTTCTTTTACTGCTTCTATTAGTACAGCGACCATTTTTTCATATCTTACTGCTTTTGTACCATCTTTTCGCTCTGCAACTAACTCAGGCAGTACTTTTTCAACTTCCTGTGCAATTACACCGCTATCGTGCTTTCTATGAAAATAATCGTCTTCTCCGCCTTGGGACTCTAAGTATTCATCCTTCCAATCAAAAGTTACTCCACGAATCTGTTGTACTTTACTAACAGCATCCGGAATTATTTGCACATTTTCTTTTAGTCTTTCATCCGAAGAATAGTAAGCTACTACATCTCCGTCTGCTCTAATTTCTGCTCCATAGTGAAGAGCAGTAGTATTCATAGTAAAATCGACGCCAGGAATTCTTACATTATTTATTAATCCATCCCCTGACGCAGTACCAAAAGTCATCTCATTGTTTGTTGAGGTGCTAGTTGCTTCAGCATTATAGCCTATAAGTATATTATTACTACCATTTGAGCCTGAAGTATTATATGCATAGGATCCAATTATAATATTCTTTTGGCCCGTAGTTAATTCATTTCCGGCAAATGTGCCAAAGATAGCATTATGATGTCCGCCAATTATTTTATCACCGGCTGAGTTGCCCATTATACAATTAGACCCACCACCAGTAATATCATTACCCGCACTATAGCCTACTATAGTATTGTAGTCTCCAGTACTAATTGCAGCCCCTGCATTAGCTCCAACCACAGTATTAGTTGAAGCTCCAGTTCCAGCAGCCGCTCCCGCACCACTACCTATATAAATACTTAAAGCATCATCCACAGTAACTACATCAGACAAACCATTAAGAGATGTAGCGCCTGCAGAAGCAGGAGTAGTCCAACTTAGTACACCAGATCCATCTGTTTTTAATACCTGATTTGCACTACCATCATCATTCGGCAGTGTTAGGGTATAAGAAGCTGCTGCACTATGAGGAGGTCCCTTAATAGTAATACCGTGACTGTTTTGTTCGCAGTTAAGTACAAACTGACCAGCACCTTTAGTTGAATTACCTTTAAATACAACCTTACCTGATCCATTTGGATCTAGCTCAATAGCCCCGTTGCTCGTAGAAACAATATCTTGTCCATTAACATCTAATGCACCCCCTAACTGTGGGCTTGTATCTGCTACTACAGAAGCTATCCCTCCAGTCCCTGTTGAGTCTGCGGCGGGAGCCCATTCGCTCCCACTCCACTTCAATACTTGACCACTACTTGGGCTTGTACTACTTACATTTGTTAAGTCTGCCAAATTACCTGATACAGTTCCTGAGTCAGGATTCGCAAATTCAACCCATTGATTACTACTACCATCTGCATAATAAATATAGGGTGTTAGAGAAGCAGAGCTCCACCATAGATCTCCGGATGAAGGACTGCCTGGAGCGCTATCCGAAACTGTTACAGAAGAGCCTCCGCTGCTTTGTGCAGTCCAACTTAAATTACCAGAACCGTCTGTTTTTAGTACATAATTTGCAGTGCCATCTGCAGTAGGCCAACTTAATCCGTCAAGTATAATTTTTCCTGAGCCATTTGGAGTTATGGAAATATTTCCATTACTAACAGAAACAATACTTTGTCCATTTACATCTAAAGAGCCCCCAAGCTGTGGAGTAGTATCTGCAACTACAGAAGCTATTCCTCCCCCAGAAGTAGAGTACCCATAGCTTAAGATTTTATCTTCAACTGCCGCAGAAGTCATTATAGAAGTATCATTGTTTGCAAAAGATTCAGAACTTAATTGTATGGAATTTGCAGCAAACTCCGATACTGTTAAATCTGCCACATTTAAAGTAACACTACCTGATGTTCCTCCACCAGAGAGTCCTGTTCCTGCTGTTACTCCTTCTATATCTCCAGAGCCTCCCGCAGCCACAGTAGTGTGCTCCATTAATACTTCTGTTGCTGATATAGCAACGCCTAATTTTTTATTAGGACTTGTAGAAGATGTGCTTAAATCTCCATTCGAGGCCACATAATAGGTTGTTCCAGCGGTAAGACTAGATTGATTATTATCTATTCCTCCTATAAGATTCACAGGACCCGAAGCACCGTTAGAAATAGCTTCATCAGCTATCCCAACAATATCATTAACAGTTAAGTTTGTTTGAGTTATTTCATTTTGTATAGTCCATACTTTGGATCCTATACTATTTTCAGTTCCATTTGTATTAGTATGATACCTATAATATGTAAAACCTTTTTGGGCAGTATCACTAAAAATAACTCCTCCAGGATTTTGGGTTGGGCCACCACTAAAGCTGGAAAGTCGGGTGGTCGATTGACTAGCAATTGAACCATTAGCAGCTATTTGTACTTGTTTAATATCATGATACCGTAGAGTATTATAGCTTGTCCTATCCTGTATTAAGACCGTATTACTAGCATCGTCAACAACCATTGATTCAGGTCCACCAGATATTGCATTAGAAGAAGTAATAGCTGATTTATTTGCTATTGTTACGGTTCCATTTGCCTCTATAACTGCACTATTAATACCTATTGGCCAAGTTCGATTACCAAATCCATAATCAAAAGTATAAGAGTATATCATGATAAACAAACTTCGAGTCGGAAGGAATACTATATTAGCCTTTGCTCCGTTTGCATTCTTACTATAACTACCATACGTTGTATTTGTTATTTCTGTCTCGGACCCTTGAGTTATAGTTCCACTTGAAGAAGTCCATTTTCTGTAGTATACTTTTGAGCTTGTTCCGCTTCCATCCCCATATATAACTAATCCTGCATTTCTATTAGTATCGTAAGCAATAGAAGAGCCCACAAGACTGGCTTTAAGAGTAACTGTAGAGCCCGCAGATAAGCTATCATTAGAACTATCATAAGTAATAGTTCTCATCACCCCATTTGTACTTTCTTCGTAGACTATTACCCATTTTTCATCGTTCGTATCATAAACAATATTATTATTGTTATTAAAAGTACTAGTACCTGTCCATATTTGAGTGTTACTTGCTTGCCAAGTCACAGCACCAGTAGACGTATTTATAGTGCCCACATTATAGCTAGTATTACTTCCAACCGTTCCTAACAATACTAATTTATTAGAAGCCGCTAAAAACATTATACCAACAGGATAAGTACTTGGCATTGATCCTGTACCAGAAATCGAAGCAGTATTATTAGAGTTTAAAGTAACCCATCTATAGTAATTTGTACTTGATTCAACTGTTTTTATAAAAATTTTACCGCCATAAGCCGGAACTGCGATCATTTCGCCAAAATACCTATTATTCGCCGTTCCTAGACGAGAAATAGCAGAGCTTCCAGTAGCAGTAGCAGAGTTTTCACCCGTAATGGAGGCACTTGTAGTTGTAATCCCTACCGGTTTATATGCTGAAGACGCTGCTTCATAAACAATTACATCACCAGCACTTGCTGCAGACCCCATAGTAAGGTTTGTTTGAATTGTTTTTACTTGATCGACAAAAGATAAAGTACCGCTACCATTACTTTGCAATATTTGATCTGCATTTCCGTCATTGTTCGGAAAAGTAAGAGTATAAGAAGCACCAGCACTATGAGGGGGTCCCTGTAACTTAATTCCATGAGAGTTTTGCTCACAATTAAGAGTTATAGAACCAGAACCTGCGGTAGAATTACCGCGTACTTTAAATAGTCCCGAGCCATTTGGATCTATTTCTACGTGGCCATTGCTTACTGACGTTATAAGTTGTCCGTTTACATCAAGTCCTCCGCCAAGCTGGGGGGTTGTATCAGTAACTATATTTGGAATAATATTAGCACTGCCATCAAAAGATACTCCACCAATGGTTCGGGCGGTTGTAAGGGTTGCAGCAGAACCGGTAGTATTCTGATTTCCAGCGGTGTTTACTCCTGGTAAGTCTATATTTGCGGAACCATCAAAGGATACCCCTCCTATAGTTCTAGAGGTGCCTAAAGTAGCTGCAGAGCCACTAGTATTTTGATTGCCAGTAGTATTTACTCCAGGTAAGTCTATATTTGCAGAGCCATTAAAAGATACTCCACCAATGGTTCTAGCTATAGCAAGTGTTGTAGCCGTAGCGGCATTTCCGGTGGTATCTTGACTCCCCGACGCGTTTACTCCTGGTAAATTTATATTTGCAGATCCATCAAAAGCTACTCCACCAATAGTTTTAGTGGCAGCTAGCTTTGTAGCTGTAGCAGCATTTCCACTAGTATCTTGATTACCTGCTGTATTAACACCTGGTAGGTTTATATTTGCGGAACCATTAAAAGAGACTCCACCAATAGTTCTTGGGGTTGTTAAAGTAGCTGCTGAAGTAGCTGTGGTAGCTGTGGTAGCATTACCTGACGTATCTTGGTTTCCTGCAGAGTTAACTCCAGGTAAGTCTATATTTGCCGAACCATTAAAAGAGACTCCACCAATAGTTCTTGGGGTTGTTAAAGTAGCCGCAGACCCAGTAGTACTTTGATTTAAGGTCGCTACTGTTGCATCAATAGCACCGTCTCCCGCATCATCATATGCGAAAGATATACCACTATGAGAACCATTAGTTACTAGCTGAGCTCCAACTAAATCTTGAACCTGTTCATTACTTAGGCCACCCCCACCTCCGCCTCCGCCTCCGGAAGTTACTTCCCAGCGAGATTTACTAGAGTTAAACGTGTAAGTTACTCCTCCGGAAGTAATTGTGTCCCCATTTGAAGGAGAGTTTGTAAAGTCTACAAATGCCATTTATTGCTCCTTTATGCCCATCTTTGCGGCGGGGCCGAAGATACCGCTATTTGAGGCGGAATCACAGCTAACTTAACAGCTGTAGCCATTATAACAGGCTGAATAGTAGTAGTTGTAGCAGCCGTTTTAACAGCTGTAGCCATTAATGTTGGTTGAATTGTTGATTTTGTTGCTATATCAGTCATTTATACTCTCTAAAATGCTACATTATTTTCTGGAAATGCAATACACCCGTCCCTAGTAGCTGAACCCATAACATCGTCTCCGGTTTTAAAACAACGAATTACTCTATAATAATCACTTCCGTGTTGGAATCTTTCGCCGTGTGTTTGATTATCTGTAGTTCTATAGACATTCATAATTCGCGCTATTCGAGGATCTCCATATCCATCTGTTGGAGTATAACTATTATTGCCCTGATATGTCATAGGAATTAATTGATGAATTTCTCCGGAAGCAACCTGAGTAGATTGAATTCCCATCTGTGCGTAAGGATACCACTGAGGAAAGTAGTGTTGATAAGAGTTGGATCCGCCATAATGATATTGAATAGTATCATTTATTTGTCCCGTTCTAGTATTTGTACCTGCAGCATCTAGATACTCATGCCTAAATACTCCGTACCAGTGTGAGTTACTAGTACCTGCTGCACTATTATTGTCTTCCAACAAAGAATTAGCTACATAAGACCACATAGTAGATCCTGGATACCATTTTGCATTTTGGCTATGCATATAAGGATCAACGGCGGAGTCGTACTCATGGTCTGCCACACAAACACACGCGACATCCTGATTAGCCGCAGTGTCAGTAGATTTATGTATAGACAGGAAAAGAGTGGTGTCATTTCTAATTATATGAATTTCCATAGATGACATAAGGTAGCTGATCTGACCATAAGAAGCATTCGTTGAGGAAGTCCATGTATGACTAGTGCTAGCGTAGGGCGTTTTATAAGTCCCTGTAGAATCAACTGCATTCCATCTAAATCCATAATCGCTCTTACACCTAAAATTAGTTCTCATTGACGGATCATAGCCCGAAGTTTGATTTTTTGAGTAAGGATATTTTGTTACTTGAAAATTAAAATACCAGTTACTATAGCTACTTGTGGTAGCGCTTGCCAGAGAATTTACAGTGTATATTCCTGCAGTAGCATCCGTTCCTACCTTGTAACTAGCACCTGTATTAATAACATCTGAGTAACTGCTTAGATCAGAAATACTTGTAGCTGTGCCTCCCATAATATCTCTTAAAGCATTACCGACCATTTGCATGTTCGCGCCAGTATTCGAATATTCGTTTGTTTGTATTTTCCAATATGCCATTATTCTTCTCCTGTAAATTCTGTCCAGACACCGGCAGTATCTAGCTTACTGTGGCTTCCAAAAACTAGAAGTTCATACTTTCCTAAACCAAGCAGTGTTCTTGATAATATTTCAGGATCTTCGCTACTTATATCAAAAACCGTAGAAATTTGCATTTGTTCTAAAGGTGTTGTTTTAAGAGTTCTATATATTGTTAAAACTCCTCCCCATTTTGAATCAAATTCTGAGTCTGTTTCATGATGCCACTCTCGTAGTTCTGTTACTAGTGCGGCCTGTGCTGTTTTATCTAATGCCATTTTATTCTCCTTAGAATGTATAAACTATTAAAAGCTGTAAATCTCGTCCCGCTTCGGTTGAACCTACTTGAGTTACATCTAACGTTAAGTAGTCATCTGCTCCTAGAGACAGACTTGGTGAGGTATTCTCAACTTTAGTCTGTCCTGCAGCAATAACTAAATTAGTTGTAGTTGTACTTCCGCTTGAAACTTTATTTAATGTTAAATTCATATTTGCCCCTGTAGGAGCAGTGTTTACTCTTGCTACAAGTTTAGTTACTGTAGCAGCGCCCGGTGGATACCACCGTGCAGTTCCTGTTTGAATATTTACTAAGCCTTCTACTCGTAAATATTGGACTCCTCTTGAAGGAGGATCGCCCCAAGCAAGAGTTCCAGAGCCATTCGTTATAAGTACCTGATTTGCTGTGCCGTCTGTTTCTGGTAGAGTAAAAGCACCCACTTGAAGCGGAGAGCTAATAACTACTTTGCCAGTACCGTCTGGAGCAAGAGTTAGATCTCTATTTGAAGCAGTAACTATCGAGTTAGTTCCTAAGTCTAAATTTCCTCCTAACTCTGGGCTTGTGTCTTCTACTACATTATTTATACTTACCGCTTGCGCTCTTGCATCGGTGTAGTAAAGATTTGTAGAGCCTTCAGTAATTTCATCCGTATTATCTTTTGTTGCAATTTGAGAAGCAACATAGGCTTTAACAGATTGTTGCGAAGGCGCTCTAGTAGCACTATCTGACCCCATTGCGTCTTCGTCGATAATATTGTTAGCAATTCTTGCATCTGCTCTTGCATCAGTATAATATTTATTATTTGTTCCTTCACTTAGACTATCAGTATTAAATCCACTCAAACTAACTGCAAAATCTACTGTTCCATCCGAATCTTCATAAGTTACTGCAATACCGCTTTCAGTATTACCAGTAAGCATTGCTCCGACAATATCTTGAACTCTCTCTGCATTTACAGTGACGGCTCCGCTTGAAACAGTAAAATCTGTAGCGTCAAAAGATGCTATACCCTTATTGGAAGAAGATGCATCTTCAGCAGAAATTGTAATAGCATTATTGCTTACTGCTGTGTCAATACCTTCCCCGCCTGAGAAAGTGAGAGTATCTGTTCCAACAGTAACGTCATCATTACTACCAGAATCAGCAGCAATGGTTAAGTCACCCCCACCACCGCCACCGCCACTTACTGTAACAGTTTTTGTAGCTCCAGTTCCTGTTACTGTAACACCAGTGCCTACAAAATTTAAGGTTGTTGCATCGGTTGAGAGAGCAGATCCTTCATCCTGAATTGTTAACCCAGAGCTAGTACCTCCTCCTGGAGTGAACTCTACCCATTGGTTACTGTTGCCATCATTGTAGTACATGTATGGAGTTAAATCACTTGGATCAAACCATAGAGAGCCCGCAGAAGGGCTACTAGGAGCACTCTCACTAATACTTACTATAGGATCTCCAGCAGAACCAGAACCTCCCGAAGAAGTAAGATCTATTTCTCCATTTGTATCATCATATGATGCACTAACAGAAGTATGATTTGAATGTGTAAACATTGCAGCAACAGCATCTTGCACTGCTTCTGTAAGATTTATACTTGCAGATCCATCAAAAGAATGATCTGTGCTTCCTATAGTAATATTTCTAGGCGTTGATAAAGTAGCAGCACTAGTTGCGGCACCTGTCACAGTACCTGTTACATTACCTGTTAAAGTACCCGTCAAGTTTGTAGCTGTTAAGTCACCGCCAACAATAATTCCATTAGAATCTGAAGATATTGTTTTCGTGCCTACAGTAATGGTACTTGCAGCAAACTGACCCTCTTCTACAAATATTTTTCTAAATTTATGTGTTGCAGAACCAATATCATAAGCATCATTTGTGTCTGGAATTATATGAGCTTTTACAGCAAGAGT
>MDTB01118106.1_pt1 | contig 31321 bp, 44 predicted proteins | sample 811161 | NCBI WGS metagenome assembly MDTB01 (sample SAMN05326650, study PRJNA326480) | marine metagenome | isolation source: seawater | place: Mediterranean Sea | collected 2009 | reverse complement strand
TTTTTCATAATTATCTCCAGAAATTTACTTATAAGTAAAATATACAACATAAGGCTTAAGTTGATTAGATGTAATTTAAAATTTATAAAAGAAACTTAAGAATAGATTCTTGCTCAAATTGAGTGTTCAAGGTTGGGGTATGACCAATACCCTTAATTTCATGACTAACAAAGTTCTTCATTGCATGCATCTTTTTTAAAGTCTCATTCGACAACAAAGTTGAAAGCTCGCCCTTAAAAAGCAGTATCTCAGAAGTTATTGCCTCCCAGATTGGCCATAAATCTGTTGCCGATGGGCTCGCTGCTTCAAAGAGCACTCTAATGCTTTGATCGTAATCAAATTTCCAAGAGCCATCTTTATTTTCTTTCATATTAGCAAAGATATGATCATTCCATTCTTGATTTGAAAAGTTTGGAAATGCCGGCATATGTCTTTGCTGGATAGCTTTAAATGCATCTTCTTTAGACTTAAAGATTTCACCTTTTCCTAAATAAGAAGCAATATTATTCACACCAGTGCTGCCAATTTCAGGACCGCAATCATTGAGGATGATTTTTGGAAATAAGACAGGATCAAAGGCTGCCATGGTCATAGCCATAAACCCACCCATTGAAGTTCCAACTAGATAAACTTTTTTCAATCCTAAATAACCAATTAAATTTGTCATGTCGGTAAGGTATGTCTCGGGGCTATATGCCATCGGATCTTTGAGGTATGAGCTTCTTGCCCTTCCTCTCTGATCTACGGAAATTACATAAAATGATTCTTGAAGGAATTGCGCTAACTGGTGAAAGTCATTGGCATTTCTAGTGAGCCCATGCATACAAAGAACTGGTTGATTGTTTGGATTGCCGTAAGATCTAAAATATAAAGATCCCCCGTCAGGACAGTCAAAGAAAGATTCTGTGAAGCCTGATTTAGTTGCCATACCTAAAGTTTAGCTTAAGAGCTTGCTAAAGGTATTTTTTTCTTTGGTTTCTGAGCTTTCTTAGACGGCGGTACTCTTCTTGCGTTCGCCTTTCCACAATTGCTCGCTTCATATGGCGTCTTTTACGAGCAAGCTCAGATTTTAATAATCTTTCAGCTCTATTCATTCTTTATTAATACTCCCATAAGTATTAATAATTTTCAAGAAAGGTTAAAGAATGCTAAGCAGAGTAAAGCTTTTGCTCAGGAATGCTTGATTTGATGCCAGTAATATTGTTTTCTTCATCAAAATAAACAAGAACGGGTTCATGTGCATCAGCTTCAATCTCACTAAACTCACCGTAAGCACAAATAATGATAATGTCTTTTGGTGAAGCTTTATGTGCAGCTGCACCATTAATGGAAACAGTTTTTGATCCTGCTTCAGCTGCAATTAAATATGTTGAAAACCTCTCACCATTGGTAACGTTGTAAATATCAACCTTTTGATACGGTTGCATGTTACCAGCTTTGATAAAGTCAGTGTCGAGTGCACAAGAACCCTCATAATCAAGCTCGACCTCAGTGACATTGATGCGATGAAGCTTTGAGATTAACAGTGTTTTATTCATTTCGACGATGAGTATGATGGATTCAACTTAAAAATCAACAATTATGTTATCTATTAACCTTACACCCTCAAGTGTTACCGCTGATGCAGCAACTATCGGCTTAGATGTAGGATTACAGTTGGTGATATCTAATTTATCAAATATTTCAAAGTAGTCATATTCGAAGCCTGCAACCAAAATCATGGACTTGAATTGTTTTTGAATTTGCGGAATTGGTGTGTCTGGGAAAAGATCAACAGATTCTTTTAACATTTGATAAAACTTTGCAGCATGAGATCTTAGATCTTCTGATAAAAGATTATTTCTTGATGACATTGCTAATCCACTTGGCTCTCTCACCGTTGGAACTCCATGAATGGTAATATCGGGGTGATGCTTGGTAACAAAATTTTTAACAATAAATAGTTGTTGAAAATCTTTTTCACCCATAAAAACATGATGTGGCTTAAGTGTATTAAAAAACCAATTTAAGATTGTAATGATGCCATCAAAAAATATAGGTCTTGATTTACCGCACAGTATTTGACTAAGCTCTGGTGCACACTTTAACTCAACTATGTCATGATAGAGATCATTATTCGGCGTAAAGACATAATCACAACCTAATTCTTTGAGCGCATCTAAATCTGCTGAAAGAGTTCTTGGATAGCTATCAAAATCTTCGTTTGCACCGAACTGAAGTTTATTAACTAAGATTGAGCAAACAACTGGGATATCAAGTCCCTTTGCAGTTCTGATGAGCGATAAATGACCTAAATGTAAATTACCCATAGTAGGGACAAAAGCAAACTCATTGCCTTCAAGAGCCTCTATTAAAGATTGCGCTTCGCTGAATTGAATCACTTGAAAAAAGTATGCTCTTTAGCTGGAAAAGCGCCGCTTTTTACATCCTGATCATATTGCTTAATTGCATCTTGAATCGATGCAGAGTTAGCTAGAAAATTTTTAACAAATTTTGGAGGCTTTTCAAGACAAGAAATGCCTAACAAATCATGAATGACCATTACTTGGGCATCTGTTGTGTTTCCAGCGCCAATGCCAATTACCGGAATATTTAACTGTTCTGTTATTTGCGTTGCGAGCTCAGCAGGAACGCACTCTAGCAATAGAAGTTGTGCACCTGCTTCTTCAAGTTTTATAGCTTCAGAGATCATGATTTCATGTTGATTAGTATCACGACCCTGAACAAAGTAACCACCAATGCGGTTGATTGATTGGGGAGTTAAACCCATGTGAGCACAGACAGGAATGCCTCTTTCAGCAAGCAATGAAGTCAACTTGCAAATCCATTCACCGCCCTCAATTTTGATTGAATGAGCACCGTTTTGCATTAGCTCAGTGGCATTATCCAATGCCTTTTCATCCGTTGAGTAACTCATAAAAGGCATATCTGCCATGATATGTGAGGACTGATTGCCTCTTGCGACGTTTGCAAGGTGATAGATTAGATCATCCATTGTAACTGGCAAGGTACTATCATGACCTTGGATTACCATGCCTAAGCTATCTCCAACTAAAATTACATCAACTCCTGCAGCACTAATAACCTTTGCCATAGTGGACTCATAAGCTGTCAAGCAGCTAAATTTTTTACCGTCATCTTTTAGTTTTTGTAATGTGGCCACAGTCGTTAATGGCTTATCGGTTTGAAGTGACATGATCAGTGCAGAAGTGAGTCTTGATGGATGTAATTTAAGATTTGATGAGCAACCAAAATTTTTGAGGCCTTGGCCAAGGATTTGGTTTTATCTTTGCTAATGATCAAAACTTCATTTTCAGCTGCATTAAAAGCTATATCATTTCTTGAGACATCATTTGCAACAATAAAATCAAGATTTTTAGCAACAAGCTTTTCGCGGGCAAAATCTTCTACGTTTTCAGTTTCAGCACTAAAACCAATGATGGTTTTGTTTGAGTAATTTTCAGATACAAATTTTAGGATATCTGGGTTAGGTTCTAGCTCGAGCAGTAGATTTTCATTAAGATTTTTTTTAATTTTTTGAGAGTGTGTATTCACTGGTGAGTAGTCTGCAACAGCTGCACATCCTATGAATATATCCGCAGCTTCTATAGACCTCTTGACTTCAGCGAACATATCCTTCGCCGTAACAACATCAATTACCTCTATGGAAGATGATGCTCTAAGATTAACTGGCCCTGAAACCAAAGTCACAGATGCGCCTGCAGCTTCAGCTGCCTCAGCTAAAGCATACCCCATCTTCCCAGAACTGTGATTTGAAAGATACCGAACTGGATCAATTGGCTCCTGAGTGGGCCCTGCAGTAATTAATACTTTTTTTCCTCCTAGTAAGCTGAGAGAAAATGCCTCCAAGGCAGCAAAGATCTCTTCAGGCTCCAACATCCTGCCAGAACCGATATCACCACAGGCTTGTTCGCCCTCGCCCGGTCCAAGAATTTTATGCCCAAGTGAAGATGCTCTGACCACATTTTCTTGAGTAATTTGTGCATTCCACATTTGCTGATTCATGGCCGGAGCTAAAAATACTTTTGCTTCACTTGCTAAGATTACTGCTGTCAGTAAATCACCCCCAAGACCTTGTGAAATTTTTGCGAGAGTATTGGCAGAGCATGGAGATACAACAATTGCATCAGCCCATTTAGCTAATTCAATGTGCCCCATTGCAGCCTCAGCTTCCATATCCAATAGATTTGAATGAATGGGATTACCGCTTAATGCCTGCATGGTAATTGGAGTAATAAATTCTTTTGCAGCATCGGTCATAATGATCCTAACCTCAGCTTCAGATTTTTTAATTAATCTTACCAATTCAGCGGCCTTGTAAGCAGCAATGCTTCCGGTTAGAGCAACGATAATGTTTTTATTTTTTAGCACAATTCAACTTTAAAAAAGCGAATCTTACCTTCTTCATATCAAAAAATAAAAAAAAATTACAAAAAAAAGCCGCTCAAATAAGCGGCTCGATGGGTTCATAAAGGGGGTTTATGATCCTGAAACTACTGTTGTATTAGTAAGCGAACCTGATACAGTTTTAAGTAGGTAACATTTACCTGCAGCGGTATCTAAATTAAAAGCAACTGCCTTTGATTTTTTTTCAGCCAATGCTTTGCAGCCTGCAACAGATGTATATTTTTTGGTTTTTTTAACACTTAAGATTGAGCCTTGAAGTTTAACGCCCTCTGAAACAGTAAGATTGGCATCAATGGGTAAGGCAGCAAAAATTAGTACAAATATGCTTAGTGGAAAAATTGTTTTCATATTTACTCCAATGGTTAATTATGTATATGCAACTTAAATGCCAAAAAAGTTTACACCGTTAACATTTAAGAAAATCCATCTTAGAGATGTAAATCAACACTTAAGAAAAGGTAATGTTAAATGTTTGTGTCAAAAAAATAGTAGGCAAAAAAAACATACTAGTATGCATACTGATACTAATTATAAATTTAGCTCCTCTTATTAAACTAATTTGATAAAATTAATCCATGAATATCAAAGTAAAGAAGCTCGAGGAGATGCTTCTTGATGCCCGATCTAAGGTTAAAGATATCGATCCATTCAGCATCATCGGAAAAGAAGATCAATACACTATCATTGACGTAAGAGAACCTGGCGAGGTTCAAGAGAGTGGAATGGTTTCAGGTGCACATAACATACCTCGTGGACTGCTTGAATTTCAGTTAAAGCCCAGCGAGGGTTTTCCAGCAGATACCCCGATTTTAGTTTACTGTGCGGTGGGTGCTAGAGCCGCTCTTGCTGGAGTTACACTTAAAGAGTTGGGTTTTACAAATGTGAGAAACCTTGGAGGTTTCAAAGATTGGCAAGATGCTTCAAGACAGTAAGCTATCTTAATTTTCCGAGCAAGACAGCAAGATGTTTGTCGGCTGCATATTTATATTCTGAGCTTGCGCCTGCCATAACCTTGCCTTTGGTTGCACAAGATTCATAAGCTGCCCTTCTGGCCTTAGGATCCGAAAAATCTAATTCTATATTGTTAGGATCATAAACTTTCTTGGTCACGGCTGAGAGCTTGAGTTTGCAGTTCGCCCAGCTGTAAGCATCCGGATGTAATCTTAATGGAGCCTCTGCATCAAACGAGTGGAATGCATTAGGATATAGTTCAATGTTAGCATTACCCCCCTCTTGATTGATCACTTTGACCAGATCAATACAAGGTGCTGCAGGAGTCCAATTATCTGCTTCCCCGATATAAATTTGCATATGATCTGGATCCCAGTCGTTCAAGTCCGGTAATGCCAAACAGCCCGGGTACCACATTAAATATCCAGCAAAGTCAGCTCCCTGGTCGTGAATTTCATCTTGCAGTGGAATCCATCCATTAAATAAGCTTGCAGTGCCCCCCAAACTCCATCCTGCCGCAAAAATTTTTTGGTTATCCACCCTTGAATCCTTGCTCATTAAATTCAAGGCTTGTGCCATCTCATAAATGACTGTCTCACTGGTGACATTGATTTGGTTCCCAACAGTACTTGAGACATCTCTTGAATCAAATGGGTGGATTGCAAAAACTAAATAATCTGCCTGCCTCATTTGCTCAAGGTATCTGCGATGGTGATCTCTCCAATTAGATGAGCCATGCGATGCAATGACTAATGGATATTGTCTAGATGCATCATAATCATCAGGAAAATGCAGGACGCCAAAAACATCTTGATCTGCTTGGGAGGTGATACGTCCATCAAAGAGATTTTCAAAGCCATAGATATTCTTTGATTGATAGTTAATTGTCTCCTTCAAATATGCATCGTTCGCTTTGTTAATAGAGATTTCACTGCATGAAAAAGCGAATAAAAATAATGAAGATAAAAATAAGTTACGAAACATAAATCCCCTCAAAAAAAATTTAATCTTTCACAAATAATAATGTCATACGATCGCTTTCACCGATAGAAATATACTTTTCCCTATCTTCATCACCTAGCCTAAGGTTAGGGAGTAAGGTCCATACTCCACGTGGATGATCTTTTGTATCATTTGGATTTGCATTTATCTCAGATGACGAAACTAATCTAAAACCAACTTTTTCTGCAACTTCAATTGCAAGAGCTTGACTGACGTATCCACTCTTTTTCATATATTCAAGTGATGCTGCATCATCCGCGCGATGCTCAACCACTCCAAAGGCACCTCCAGATTTAAGTGCATTAAAAGCTTCCTCCATTACGTCTTGCATTGCATCCCGGCTTAACCAGTTATGCAAGTTTCTAAAGGTTAAGACCATGTCAAAAGTTTCAGCCTCCACATATGCTTTCTTTGGAGGAACATGAGTGGTAACTACTTTTAACTTATCAAATCCTGGATGTGAAGCCACTTTATTATCAAAATTCTCTCTGGATCTTTTTTGATACGCTCCTGCCTCAGGATCATGATGCGTGACAACTAGTTGACCTGAATTATATAAAAGAGGTGCGAGAATCTCAGTGTACCAGCCTCCGCCTGCTGAGAGTTCAAGAACTTTCATGTCAGGCTTGATTTCAAAAAAATTTAATGTAGCAGCAGGATTTCTAAATTTATCTCTTTCAGTAAACTTTATTGTTCTATCTGTATTTTCAACAGCATGCTGAACTGGATCCTTGGTGACTAGTTGTGAGCAGCCTATGAAAAATATTAAGCCACAAAGAATTGCTACGCTAAGTTTATATTTATTCATTGAATTCCCCTTGATATGATGCATCTAACAAATGATAGCTTACCATGTTAAATAAACTCGATGATATAGGCATTTTTGTTGGAAGATCCTTTCTGGGATTGTATTTTCTAGGGCCTGGAGTAACCAAGGTCTTTGATTACACAGATTATGTTGCAGTCATGCAAGAAAATGAGGTGCCATTGACATTGGTTGCCTTGCCTACCGTTATTTTAATTCAGGTCATTGGCGGAATTATGTTGATTTTAAATCAAAATGTTAAAGTTTCAGCACTGTCTTTACTCGCCACAACAATCGTAATCAATATTTATATTCATGATTTTTGGACACTTGCAGACGGTATAAGCAAGGCACACGAAACACAAAATTTTGTAAAAAATATTGCGATTTGTGCAGGACTGCTTGTGTTAGCTTCTAGAGAGAAGTTTGTAAAGTTAGGATAGGGCCAATCAACCCAAGCCAACCAAAATACGCAAGCCTGGCATATCTTTTTTTCTGATGATTGTGAAGTCCAAGAGCACCAAAGGCACCGAAGGCTCCAAAAGAAGGAAACCAAAATCCGCCTAAGCCAATAAACCCCAATAGACCCAATAACCTGATTGCTCCTCCATTGGATGAAGGATCAACTCTATCCACCAAACCAATTAAGCCTATTAGACCAAAAAGACCTAACAGACCGATGTATTCCATGAATTATTTTGGTTTAGATTCGTTAACCACCAATTTTCTGCCATCAACTTCAGCGTCATTGAGGGCAGCAATTGCTTCCTCGGCACCTGAAGACATTTCAACAAAACCAAAGCCCCTTGAACGGTTTGTACCTCTTTCCATAATTACTTTTGCTGAATCAACAGTACCGTGCTCTGCAAAAAGATTTTCAAGTTCTTGATCACGAATGCTCCAAGAAAGGTTCCCGACATATATATTCATATTTTTCCTACAAAAAAGTTTAGAGAAGTTTAACCTATTTAAGCCTGCAAGGAAGAGGAATCAGCAATTAATTAAGGTTTATTTTGAGAGAAATTTTTCGGTTTGATTCCCAAAGTCATTCCACCAACCCAAACCCATATGATTTACCCTCTCTAAATTAGATTTTGAATTGTCATCCATTCGTCTGTTTACCCTTCCTAATGGGCTATTGATTCTTAAATAATCGTTGCCAATGAGATCAGTGATGATTTCGTGATACATGCTTGATTCAAGCATTACTCCTAAAATATCATGCCTCATCCAACTCAATGCCCCCCATTTTGCAGACCTGGCACCACTAATTTTTTTTCTGTTGATTCCAGTGCCAATGCTAAGGACCTTAATTCTGGAATTTGGAAAAAGTTTTTTTGCCTCACTGTAGGCAATCAAACAAGGATTGTTTGCAACAATCCCTCCATCAATCAACCATGACCCATCTTCAATTTGGTAAGTTGGATAATAAATTGGAGCGGCACTTGAGGCTATGACCGCGTTTTTCACACTGATTTCAGGTGAGGCATATGAACTTAAAATTCGTGGCGTTCTTGATTCAATATCATAGGTCAAAACCCCCATGGGATTTTTGGATTCTCCTAATGTCTGCTCACCAAAATATTCACTTAAAACTTTCTCTTTCCCTTTTGAATCATATTTGGGTTTTGTTTGTAAAAACGAGGCATTATCCCAAAATGATTTTGACATGGTTTCTTTGAGGTTTTCCTCACTCCAGAATCCAAGAATATCTTTAGCTTCCATCTCTCGTGCTGCCAGGCATGCAAGATTGGCAGAGCCAGCACTGGTACCTAGAAAAAAATCAAAAATTTCATGGGTTGGTTTATCCATCGAGCGCTCAAGTTCTTGCAAAAAAATTACTTGAGCAATGGCTCTCACACCCCCGCCATCAAGTGACAAAACTAACTTGGTGTCATTAGTCCCAAGAAAACTTAAAACTTTCTTTAGGGTCTTCATCCAGATAATTCAACTTCTAGCAAAATAGCCAAACGTGCAATTGCAAGCGCAAACCTGTCAATCACAATAAATCCATGAGTTTTTAGATAACCTTCATCAACGTTTTGTATTCTATTGTCTAAATATCTTACTGAGTCAGAAACGGCTATCTTTCTACTTTCATTTATCCAAGGATAGACGTCATCATTGTAATTGAGGTTACGCTTATATTTTTTTGCTAAGTCATCTATTTTTTTACGCACAACTTTTTTGCCTTGTGTTTTATATAAAAACTCTAATATCTCTCCATCCCAAATCGAATGCATGTTAGATTTCTTTTTCCCATGAAGCGTCAATAGATGATCATTCCCGCCTCGGTCATACCCAAATCCAGTATGCAAAGGCTGATGAATATCAGCAACAAAATGACCTATAAATCTTATAGCATCTTTTTTTTCAGCATCACTACCTTTTCTTAGTAGACTAAGTTGCTCTTCATAAGCACTCATAATGCAGCCTTTTTTTGGACAACTCTCGGGTGTGATTGTATCTTTTCCTGGTGGCGAATTAATGTAATGCCAGGGACCGGTTTCTCTGCGTTCCACCTGCTTAATAACATCTGGCCAAACACAACCCTCTCCATAGTCATCACTTTCAAGGATTGAAAATAAATTAGCGGACGTATTAGCACTCATTAAGTTTGCAGCTTTATTGCATACAAGGCTATGACCTTCATCCCACCAAGAATATCCTTCAGATATAAAAACTAGGCAGATTATCAGGAATACGTTTTTTAAATTCATAAATTAGCGGCAGCACTTGCAATGGTACGAAACATTGAGACATGAGCAGCCTTGGATTCCTCTTTCTCTGTAGTAAATCTATGATTGGATGAAGTTTTAGCAATAACAACTTTATTTTCTGGATCAATAAAGATGTATTGATTATAAACTCCTGATGCGGTGTACTCAGTACTAGGAAAACCTGGAACCCACCATTGATATCCATAACCCCAAACACTTGATGAATTGGGATTATCGCCTGGCACTAAGTGAACTTCGTCTGTTACGTGGGATGCGTCTACCCAATCCGCAGGGACCACTTGTTTGCCATTCCAATCACCTCGATTTAAATAAAGCAATCCAAACTTTGCGTAATCTCTTAATGTTGCGTTCAGCCCCCCAAGCGCAACCTCCATGCCGCTGTCATCAACCATGTAGTAGGCATCATCTTGCATGCCAATCTTATTCCAAATGTGTTCTTGCAAACTTTCAGTTACAGATTTACCGGTAACTTCTTGTAAAACCATTGCCAGCATCTGAGTATCAATACTTACATAGTGATGATAAGTACCAGGTTCTTTTTCATTTTCGAGTGACTTTGCAAAGTCTCTCATTGGTGTGCCAAATGAAATGGTTCTACCAAATCTATTAATATCAGAATTATAGTCAGCATAATCTTCGTTAAATTTAATTCCAGAAGACATTTGCAGCAGATCTTTAATAGAAACTCCCTCATACCCCGTTCCCTTAAAATCATCCAAGTATTTCGTCGCGGGATCATCGATACTGTCAATCAGGCCTCGATCAACAGCAATACCTATAAGTGCTGACAGAAATGATTTAGCCACCGACCAAGAAATATGTTTGGAAGTCTGGAAATTGTTGTGCCAGTAATTTTCGTAAAGTAAATTGTTGTTTTTTAAAACAATCAGTCCATCTGTCTCATAGTACTCGAGTGCATGTTCTAAATTTTCATCTTTACCTAGATGTTTAAAGGTCATAGGCAATGAAAACTCATCGCTCATATTTTGAAAACTATGTGGAGAAGCCGAAGCTTTAATTGTCGGACCAGCACGAAAGATCTTATCCATATTGATAAAGTTGTAAGCAATTTTGTCTTTATCGTAGAGATGAATCATTTTATTTACTCTAATAGCTTTGGGTGCGTAAATTAGAGACAAACCAATAATGACTATTCCAATTAAGATTAAAATTGTTTTAAAAGCCATCATCCTTTACCTTTATTGATATTTTGCTTGATCAAAGGCAGCAATATACTCATCTGCAATATGTTGGATGTGCTCCTCGTAACCCTTGTGAGTAAAGATATAAAAATCGTTATTCTCGATGCCTTGAAATATTGCTTCAGCAGCTTGTTGAGTTGAAATTGGAAAAGATTTGCCTTGCGCATCATCCGCAGCGACCTCCAGCATTTCACGAGGATCTTTATCCTCTACCTTTTTTTCTTTCTTTGGAGCCGCTGACTCACCTTGATAAACACTGTTAACAATATTGGTATCCACTTCTCCAGGACATACAATGCTTGCTTTAATTTTTGTTGTTTTCAGCTCCTCTCTGAGCGTTGCCATGAATCCGCGAATTGCAAATTTTGAAGCAGAGTAAAGACTAAGCATCGGATAGCTTATAAATCCAGATGTGGAACAGGTTGCAACTATGTTGCCCTCTTCACCACTCTCAAGCATTCGAGGGAGAAATGCATTCACTCCATTAAAACATCCCCCCATGTTGATATCCATTAACCAATCGTACATTTCACGAGTGACATCTTTAACAGGGGCCGGCCCCAATACTCCCGCATTGTTAAATAGATAATGACAGGCACCAAAGGTTTCATAGGTTTCGCCAGCTAAATTCATCATCGCATTGATATCGCTTACATCAACTGCGCGTGCTATTGCTTCAACTCCCTCTGCATTAACAATATCCAGTGTTTCATCCAACCCACCAGTATTTACATCACACAGAACTAATTGCATTTTTTTACTTGCAGCAAATTGTGCAAGCCCCCTACCAATGCCGCTACCAGCACCAGTTATTACAGCTACTTTTGATTCAGTCATAAAATAATTAAAAATTAGTAATGCAATTAGTTTAGGATAGATTTATAAATAAACAACCCTTGTAAAATTCCTTAATGACCAGAAGAACTCGTTATAGAAAGTGTAAGCAATGCAAAAGACTTACATTGCCCGATGAATTTAATAAGGGTGATAAATGGTGCAAACGCTGTCGTGACAGATTGGCACTTCAGACCCCACTAAAAAGAATTTAACCCTACAAAGTATTTTGTATAATATTTCATTATGAAAGTTTCAGAAGCAATCAAAAATAGACACTCTGTGAGAGCATTTTTAAATAATCCTGTCTCCACTGAATTAATCAAAGAATTACTCGAGCAATCTTCTAGATGTCCATCGGGTGGGAACCTCCAGCCATGGAAAATTTTTGTTATTAATAAAGATTCAATGAAAGACTTCTTAAGGTTTCAGTCTGAATGGAGTGAACCAGAAACTCCTGCTTACGATATTTATCCGAGAGATCTTAAGGAGCCCTACAAAAGTTTTAGTAAAAAAGTAGGTGAGCAAATGTACGGCAGCATTGGGATTGCTAGAGAGGATAAAGAGGCACGATGGAAACAAGTCTTCAAAAATTATGAATTCTTCGGTGCTCCAGCTGCATTATTTTGTTTTGTTGACCGTCAAATGGGTCCACCTCAATGGTCTGATCTGGGTATGTTTTTGCAAACTTTTATGCTTTTAGCACAAGAGTATGGATTGGATACTTGTGCCCAAGAGATTTGGTCAATGAAACAAGAAAGTGTCTCTAAATTCTTAAATGTTGATGATAATCAGATGATTTTTTGTGGTATGGCGATTGGTTACAAAGATCAAGAAGCTCCGATAAATCAGTTCAGAACAGAGCGCCAAAATATTGAAGATTGGTGCAAGATTATTTAGTTTATTCTTTTTGATCTTCCTTTTTATTGCGATGTCGCTGATGCTCTAATTCCATCATCTCTCTTTCCGCGCACTCAAAATAAGTATCATCCACTCTATCTCCAGCTGAATCAGGCAGCATGGGTCCTCTTGGACCTGTGTTTGTAATTCCAACGCAAGCACCCATGATTCCTCCTTGCTCACCCTCAACTCCGACAACTTGATGATTAAGAAGTTGATATTCTCTTGCTTGGCAGGAAACCAGTAAAAAAATTATTAATAAAAGCAATTTATTCATGTGCTCGTTTTTAATTATTCTTCTTAAGCTCTTTTTTTCTAAGTCTTTTTTGTTCTATTTTTTGAAATTCATTATGTGAACATTCAATAAAAGAATCGTCTGATCTTCTATAATTTTCTATTCTACCCTTTTTATCAGGGGTCTTTATGTTATTACCAGAGCTTGCCATTTGCATGCATGATCCCATAGCCACTCCTATTTGGCCTTCAGTACCATGCACTTGATGATTTACCAATTCATACTCGCGCGCCTGACATCCTAAAAGAAAAATCAAACTCAACATAGAAAAATATCTCATAGATTTTTAAATTTAATAAATTATTAAAGGCATATTTTAGAAAAATTAAATCCGTAAATTTATTAAATTCATTTATTTTACAGTATGCATTGCACACACTTTATTACCTGCTGGATCTAATAAATATGCTAAATAAAATTGCATACCAGTATCGCCTCTAATTCCAGGCGGATCTTCAATTGCTGTTCCGCCATTTGCTACCCCTGCTTCATGCCAAGCATCAGCATCTTCAGGACTCTCTGCTTTAAAGCCGATGGTACTTCCATTTCCATGCGAAGAAGGCTCACCATTGATAGGTTCTGTAATTATAAACATCGAACCTCCCAAGAAATAAAGATATCTTTTTTGGCCAGTTAAGTTTGGTGATAAAACACCAGGTTTCGCACCTAATTTTCCTAATACTGCATCATAAAATTTTTTAGATGCCTCTAAGTCATCTGCACCAACCATAATGTGACTAAACATATTAACTCCTAAAATTATTTTCTATCTGGACTAATTATACTCAAAGTTTATTTTGATCAGATGATTTGTGTCTACCAATCAAAAAATCTCTTTTTCCAAGATGTTTAGTTTTTCTTCCATAAACACGTTTTCTCCATAAATGATAAGAGGAACTTTTCATATTCTTACGCATTAATTTCTTAAGGGCATCTTCATTCAGTCCGAATTGTTTTTTGATAGCATCAAAAGGAGTTCTGTCCTCCCAGGCCATTTCTATGATTCTTGAGATATCATTTTTATCCATTTCAATATGATAATACTTACTTTTAAGATTGTGAGTTAATATGTATTCATGGATAAAGAAAAAAATATTAAAAAAGATTTTAAAGTTTTTCAGTTAGTTTATGTTTTTGCATATTTAGGTTTGGTTGTTGCAATGGTAGTAATGTATCTTTAAGGCATACAAATATGAGCCTAACGACTTATATTATTGGTAATGTCTTCTTGATAATTATGCTCTATATAGTGCTTAGAAATACTAAGAAGTGATACCTTTCCCTTGGAGCTAATTACGGAGCGAGGCCAACAATAATTGAAAGAACAAATCCTACAAGAATTATTAAAAAGTAATTTGCAACCTTAGAATTAAATAATTTGTAGTCTAGATTAATACTAAAAATTTTCCTGACCATAAATAAACCAATTTTAGAAGAAAGAATAAAAATTAACCCTAAAATTGGTGCAAGGACTAGGAAGTCAAATAATAAGTCTTGCCATTGATTAAGGGATTGATAAAAATTTCTAAATTGCTCTAAAAACTGCATAATTATATTTGAGCATAGTTATATATGAATATAAAAAAAATCTTATTATCCATCTTAATACTTATTTTGCAGCAGGATTTATTAGCTACAGAAGCCCTAATTATAGATGTCAGAACTGATAGTGAGTGGAAGACCGGCTTTGTTGAAGATGCAAAACACATCCCGATCAATGACTTAGAAAAAAGGTTGAAGGAAATTCAAGCATTTAAAGATGAGCCAATATTTACTTACTGTGCAGCTGGCAAAAGAGCTGAGAGAGCAAAGAATCTATTAATTAGAAATGGTTTTACTAATGTGACAAATCTAGGAGGTATCCAAGATGCATCCAAAAAATTGGAAAAAGATATTGTTCAGGAATAAATTATTATTTATTAGCTGTTAGAAAACAGATATGTCTTTGATCATTAAATTCACGTCAAAATCTCTTCCGTAACCTGCAAAGGCAATATTGTTGATATTTTTTGGTTTCATTTCTCTAGCGGAATATCCTGATGATTTAAGATCTTTAAAATATATTTCATACCTTTTCCACTTGTCTGTTACTTGAAAAGAGTCGCTCATGTAGGACCAAGGTGGCATTTTCATCCCCTTAAGCGTTGCGTGTATTTCATAAACCTCATCATTTCCCTTGGCTAGGAAACTTATCCCACTCAGCGAATTATCGTTGAGTTTAATATCTTGAACAAGCCTCACAAAGCCACCGTTATTTTGAGTAGTGACATTACCACGCAATATGAAGGTTCCTTCGACAAATTCAACTTGTAGATTTGATTTGCCACCCATTACCCTATCAGTAACTCCATACCAGTCATTTGGATCACTAGAAATTTCAGATTGAGTAAACAAGCTTAATCCAATTAGTAAAAGAAGGACTCCTTTCATTACCTAACTCCTGGTCTAAAGTCTTTTAAGGCTTGAAAGTATCATCTAAAACAAACATTTCCACACCCCCAGTAATTCCATCTTTCTGCATTGCTTCAGCGGTAACAGGATCATTGAAAATTCTCATAAATTCCTCAAGATCAGATGTATCTACAACTGCAATGACTTTATTGTCATCGGTTGCGCCTAGGTATGCTATAGAAATTTTTTGTTTGGAAAACAAATCTCCATGGGTCTTAAACCCTTCTCTCCAGCGGTCTACATTTTCAACTTCTGCTCTAACGGCTACCAACATAGTTTTTCTCCTTTTTTTAATATTAATTTAAACCATTCAACCACTCAAAGATTGCGTTACCAATTTCATTGGGTGAGTCCTCTTGGATAAAATGACTGCCCCTTACAGTTACCTCTTTTTGGTTTTTCCAAGTTCTGCAAAATTCTCTCTGCTTTCCAATTAAGATAGCTCCTGGTTCAGCATTGATAAATAACTTTGGCAGTTCGTTTTCAACCATCCACTTAGAATAAGAATCCACGATTTTACATATTTCGGGAGGCTCATTTTCTAAGGGGATTTGCCTGGGCCAATCAAGTGTCGGTCGACGAGCAATCTCATCATTAAAAGGTCTTCTGTACTCATTCATTTCTTCGTCAGATAATTTCCTTATTACAGATCCGGGAAGAACTGCCTCGATAAACAAGTTTTTCTTTAGAATCATTTCTTCTCCAGCTGGGGATCTAAAGCCTTGAAAAATTCCTTTAGCATCCTCATTCCAATCAAGCCACTGCATGGATTTAACAATAGCTTCCATATAACAAATACCTTTTACTTTTTCAGGATTATCATATGCCCAGTTAAAACCTAGTGCGGACCCCCAGTCATGAATTACAAGGGTTGCATTATTTTTAATACCTAATTCAGCTAAAAACTCATCAAAATATTTTTTATGAACAGCATAGGAATAAGTCATGTTCCCTTCATCTTCAAGCTTTTCACTATCACCCATACCAATCAGATCCATTGCGATACACCTGCCAAGACTATGAAGTTGAGGTATGATATTTCTCCAAAGATACGAGGACGTTGGATTTCCGTGTTGAAAAATGATTGGATCGCCCTCGCCCATTTCAACATAAGCTACTTGCTTACCCAAAACATCAATGTATTTTTTATTCAATGTCATTCTTAAAGCTTAATTCATCTTTTAAAAATAAATAAGGGGCATAAAGCCCCTTATTAAATAAATGATTTAAATTATCCTAGTCCGGATTGTACATCTTGAGACTTACTTCCATATAAGATCTTTTAAACTTGCTGTACTTCCTTGATTCTGGACTATAAGCAGCAAATTCTTTTGAAGCGTTCATACCAGACAAAAATGCCAATGCATCTTGTGGGGTATTAAAAGCAGCCCAAACCTCATGGGTAATGCCATTTCCATTATTGCCAAGATAATGACTTTGCAATCCATAGGCATTCGAAGACCATTCATACTTCTCAAGACTTTTACTAAAGTTTTTCCACAAAGGAACAAACTTAGCTGGATCAGTTACCTCAAGACTCCACCTTAAGCTAACCCCATTGTCTACAGTATTTCCTTTCAGAGTGACTCCAACACTATGAACAGTTAAAGTATCTGAGATAATTTCCACACCAATATCATTCATGGTTTTTCTAAATTCTCTTCCAGCTTTTGAAGTTGAATAAATTTGTCCAGCTTTTGCGTACTGGTCAGCATCTTTGTAATACCAGCTAACACCATGAGTTGAATCATCCCAGCCATTTTGTTGAACCGCAAAAAAATCAACTTCAAATTTTTCTTTAGCAACTTCAGGGGAATTCATATATTTATCAAATGCCGCAAAGCATCTTTCGGGTACTGGGCAATTAAATAAAAAGTTAGTCTGATACATTGAATAGTTTGCTGGTAAATGATCATCAGCACTGAGCTGGAAACCAAAAACTAAAGCAAACGCTATAAATGTTTTTTTCATAAGTCCTCTCCTAGTTAATATTTTTTTACTTTAAAGTAAAAGTTCATGAATTTGAAGGGCTCTATTAATTTATTTATAAATAGGCTTAGCGCAAAGTTAAATGTAAGATATTGAAAATGTCACAAATAGAAAAAAACAAAGAGTTAGTTCAAGAATTTTTTAATCTCTTGAGCTCTGGTTCCGATAAATATCTAGACTTTTATAACCATGAATCAGTGATTTGGACAGCAGGTGAAAACGCTATCGGGGGTTCAAGATCGAAAAGTGAAGTTGTTGGCTTTGCAAAAAATGTTCTTGATTCATTTCCTGAAGGAATCACTTTTAATGTGGTGAATTTGGTTGCTGAAAATGATTACGTTGCAGCCGAGGTAGAAGGTTCAGCAATGCATGTTTCTGGAAAGCCGTATAACAACAAATATCATTTTTTGCTGAAAATAAAAGACAATGAGATTCTTGAATTAAAAGAGTATATGGATACTCAGTTAGCAGCAAAAGTGCTGCTTGGTGAATAGTTCCTTAAAAATTTAAAGGCTTATAAAGCCATCTGTTATAACTGTTGAAAATTCCTCTTGTTTAGACAACCCAACTAAATGATCAGCGCACTGCGGATATTCATCCCTAAATTTTTCTGAGATCAAATCAAATCCTTGTGCTTTTAAAACATCCCTCTGATTCACTTCTTTAAGAAAATAACCAACGTCACAAACAAAAGCTATATCAGCAAGAGAGATAAGGTCTCCAGCAATACATTTATTTGCCTTTAATGCTGATTCAATCCCATCTAAATAAAACTCATAAGCAGACTTCATTCGGTTATATAAAACCTCATTCATTTTTTCGACACTTAATATATAAACCTGGTGTTCTCTTGAGAAAACTAAATTTACATCTAAAAAACTATCAATTCTTGAAGCCATGGCATGATCATCGCCTCCATAGAGATTATTTGGTTTACCAGATCTAGCAACAGCACGCATGATGGTATTGGATTCAAAGATACCTGACTTTGTTTTCAGATCAAAAGCAGCAGGTACTGTTCCGAAAGGATGTGCAAGAAGAAACTCATCAGTTTTGTAAAGTTCATTTGTAAAGCCCCTTCTTCCTTTTCTAATTAATGCTGAATTAGATTTATCATCTTCAGTAAGTTCTCTTGCATCATAATCCCATAACCAATTGGGTAAGTTTTTTGGCTCATCTCCAACAACTTCTACCTTTGCACCACAGAAATTTGCAGCAATGAGTGACTTCCAAACTCTTGGATTTGGAAGATATGAAAATATTTTTATACCAGAATACACAGTTTAAATAATTAAGACTTAATCCCTATTTTCTCTTCTCCAGACTTCGGGCTGCTTGAATTCTCCAGCCCACATCCCAGCTTTTACTTTTTTGGCGTAATTTTGTTCTTTCTCATACCTATCTGAGTATCTCAAGTAAGCAACCGCCATTCCAGACTTAACCATTTCAGCCTGTAAATCCATTTCACCAACATAACAAATACCTAAAGTTCTGCCGTACCTATCTTGACCCTCATCAGTACATCTGACTGTTTGATTATTAATTAGTTCTTTGAGTTTTTGCGTTGCTGCATTACCGCACTCCCACTCACGCCCTTTTCCATCGAGGCACTTTTGAGTTTTACCAAAAAAATAACTCTCGGGTGCATCACTCCCGGTAAACCTTATGCGAATATCATTTATGATTATTGTGTCACCGTCAGTCACTTCTGCTTCGCCAACAATGTCAGCAGAAAGATTCGTCAATAAAAATAAGCCTAGAAATATAGATATTAGTCGCATTAATTAAGTTTATTACAAAATTACTTGCAGGTAAGGGAAAAAAATATTCAATTTTTAAAGAACTTATTGCTTGGTTTATGATTAATTAATATGAAATTAGTTTCAAACATTAAGTTACTAGTATTGATGAGCTTTTTATTGAACTTAACAGCTTCTGAACCCTTTTCAATTAAAATTTCAGATATCCAAAGTTTTAGATGGGATGCTAATAACCAATCATTGGTATTACGGGTTGACTCAAAATATTTTGATATTCAATTTAGTTCTCGATGTTGGGATATAGAATCAGCAAAAAGGTTAGAATTTCAATCGTGGAGTAATCGAACTCACCTTTCAGTAGGCGATGCAATAGTTCCCATGTCCTATCGATGGGGTTTTGATTCACCGTCGAACTGCTTTATTAAGAATATAGAGAAAATTGAAGGTTAGCCTTATGGCCTTTTTTTTAATAAATAATGAGAAACATACCAATCATTTCCTTCATTAATGGCAAAAAATTTTGCGCATGTTAAGAAGAACATTCTCCATCTAAAAAACCAAGTTTTACCATTGCCATAGTGTTGGTCAAATAAAGATATGATTTTTGATTTATTTTTATCATGTTTCTCTAACCATTTTTGAGAGGTAAGACCATAGTGTGAACCATCAACCTTCCAAGAGGACACCACTTTTAAATGATTCTCAAAATTACTGAAAATATCTTCTGAAGGCATAATGCCACCTTCAAAAAAGTTTTTTGTCATCCAATCAGAGTCATTTTTTGTTTCATAAAGGTAGCACGCAAAACGATGACAGAAAATATGAACAAATAGTTCTCCATCTGGATTCAGAAAATCAGAGACTTTGCTGAGCAGTGACTCATAATTTCTCATATGCTCAAACATTTCTATTGAAACAACTTTGTCGAAAGTTTCGCTAAAATTCATCTCATTAATATTTTGTTGGACTGCAGTTAGATTCCTCAAGCCTCGCAGTGAAGCTTGATTATTAATAAAATTAATTTGATCTTTTGAATTACTCACTGCAGTAAATTTTGATGACGGGAATTTTGCAGCTGCAAATAAAGAAAAGCTTCCCCAGCCACATCCTAAATCAAGAATGCTTTGATTTGCCTGAATACCTGCACGATCAATGTATAGTTGCAACATACTTTCTTCAGCTTTATCTAGATCATCAGTCTTAGAGTCAAACTGAGAACATGAATATTTCATGTGCTTTCCAAGAACCAATTCAAAAAACTCAGGGGGCACCTCATAGTGTTGATCATTTGCATCAGATGTCCTCTCTGCAATAGGCCCTGATTTAAGATTATTAATCACCATTATTTTTTCATTTTCTATTGATGCAGAACTTACTCTAGCCAGACTGATCCTCTGAATAAAAAAATTCAAAATAAAGTCAGGGACCAAGCCTTTCTCGGCTAAATAGATTCCAATCTTAATCATTACAAGTTAATTTAAATTGAGTTACATCCAACCTATCACTCAGAAAACCACCGATACAATAAGCGTAATACATCTCCCATGTACGTTTAAATTTAATATCAAAACCTAGTTCTCTGACACTATTCCATCGCTTTTGGAATTGCTCATTCCAAAGCTCTAATGTTTTTGCATAGGAATCACCAAAACTTCTTACTTTTTTGCACTCTAAGGATATGGTTGAGGCGCAATTAAAAAATGCTTCGTCGGAAATAAGTTCTCCACCGGGGAATATATAGGTTTGAATAAAGTCTGGATCGACATTGTAAGTTTTGAAGTATTCATCATGCATAGTAATAACTTGAACAAGTGCTGATGATCCTGGCTTTAAAAATCGCTTGATCGAATTAAAGTATTCATTCCAATATTTTGAGCCAACTGCTTCAAGCATTTCAATTGAGACAACAGCATCATATAAACCTTCATGAACTCGATAGTCTTCATAAAGAATCTTTTGTGTACCACCTAAATTAGTAATTCTTGATGAAGCATACTCAAATTGCTCTTTTGAGATAGTCAAACCGGTAACATTTATTCCTAATTTAGAAGCATGCTCAATAAAGCCACCCCATCCACAACCTATCTCCAAAATATTGTCTCCAGGCTTTAGATTAAGGCTATCAATTATTTTTTGATATTTATTTTTTTGAGCAGATTCAAGAGGTTCTTCTTTAAGATTTTGGAATATGGCTGATGAATAAGTCATGCTGGAATCAAGCCATAATTCATAAAAAGCATTGCCCAAGTCATAGTGCGCATGAATATTTTTTTTACTTCGTGAAAGAGTATTCTCTCTCAGCCAATGTTGGAATTTAGTGATAAATTTTCTAGAGTTTCCCTTTTTAATGCTCTCAACATTACTTAAGTTTTTTGCTAAAAAGGTCATGGTTTTTTGTAAATTATCAGTTATCCAGTAGCCTTGTATGAAACCCTCGGTAAAACCTAAAACACCCCTTCGAAGAATTAAATAGATTCCACGAATTGAGGTAAAGGTAATATTGAATTGAGGCTGATTATGATCGCCAATGATAATATCTGAACAACCAGGTATTGATAATCGAAGTGATCCGTCTTCAAATGTTTTAAGTTTTTTATTAATCCAATTTTTTATAATTTGATTCAGCATAACCATTTCCATTATGACTGTGGGCTTGATTGCCCTTTCGCCATATTAATAGTGCTTGTAAATGTATTCTAGCAACTACAAAAAGAGTTGATATTATTATTCTAAAATAAAAATAACTCTTCTTCATGCCATTAAATTTATGGGTAACACCTTTTAAGACAGTATTTATCTCCAATACCTCATCATGATTAAATTCCTTGATGATAGTTTGATTCGGTTGATCTGAAATTTTAAATTTATATATTCCGCTTTTCTTTGCAAAGGGTGATACATACATCTTTTTTGTAGCCTTATAATAGATATCAGAGCCAATATCCTTTCCCAAATTATCAATAAAATAGATTTGCCTTTCACCAAAGGTATTGGTGACATCTGCAATAAAAGCTAAGACCTCATCATGCTTTTTTAGGTACCAAAAACAAACTGGATTGAAAGCCTTAAAAAAAATAGAATTTGGTTTTTTAAGTAAATCTAATTTTAAATCATGAGCATCAATTTGATTTTTATTTAAAAAAACCTTGATTGCTTTTATAGTTTCTTTAGTTCCATCATCATTAAAATCCAATGAAAAAATCTTGCTAAATTTTTTAGTAACAAATTCACTATCTTTAAAGTTATAAATATCATTAAAGTAACCTGAAAAAAATTTGTATCTAAACTGATGCTTTTTTCCAAAAACTCTTTGATGAAAAATACTGCCGACGTAAACACTAAATTGCATGATCTATCATTCTGACTACATTTAATGCAGAGGTAAGGCCGTCCTCATGAAAACCATAGCCTTGATATGCACCAGTAAAATATAAATTATCTAATCCCTGCAACTCGCTCACCTTATCCTTTACTTCCTGAGAGGTAAAATCAAAAAGTGGATGCTCGTATTGCATCACTTTGATGATCTTTTGTGTTTGTATTTGCGGAAAATTACCAATAGTTACAAACAAATTTGTTTTAGATTTGATGTTTTGAAGATTATTCATCCAATAGGTAACGTACTCGTAATCATCATATTTAAATGAGTTCCATGACGACCATAACTTTTTTCTTACAGGCATAAAGCTCTCATCAGTGTGAAGGATTGTTTTATTGGTGTTGTATGAAAAATCAGACATAAAAGAAAAATCTTTATAATTTGCTAATAATTTTGGAACATCATTGATATGCGTAGCAATGACTACTTGATCATAATCAAGTTCATGATTTGACGTTTTGAGTCGCCATTGTTGATTAGACTTATTAATAATCGGAGACTCTCCTGTAAATACATTATTAATGTTAGAGGTTTCTATGATTGCATCTATATAAGAAGCACTCCCATTTTTAACAAAGTGCCATTGAGGTCTCTTAATGAGTTTTAGAAGACCATGGTTTTTTAGAAAGGCAAGCATTGATTCAACTGGATACTCTCCTATCTTATCCATGGGTGTAGACCAAATGGCTGCTGCCATTGGCAAAACATAATCATTTACAAATTCTTTTTTGAGATTTTTATTTTCTAACCACTCTCTAAAACTTATGCCAGCAATATTTTGTTTTGCAGCATGATTAAATTTAATGATATTTTTTAAAAAAATTAATTTTGCTGGTTTGAGAAAAGTACTTAATTTTTTAAATTCATTTGATGACCAAGAGTTATTTTTTGAAGACACCGAAAAGGACATATCAGTGTCAGCGGTATCCACTCCTAACTCATTAAAAAATTGAATCAGGTTAGGGTAGTTAAGGTCGTTAAAAACAATAAAACCAGAATCAACGTTGATTTCTTCCTCTAGCTGTATTTTGTGGGTGTGTGTATGACCACCTATACGAGTATCACTTTCATATAAATCTACGTGATGTCTTTTTCCTAAATAATAAGATGCTCCTAATCCAGAGATTCCTGAGCCCACCACAGCAATTTTCATAATAAGATATATTGTAAGTCAGTTTGCTTATTTCGAGCTCAATATCTAATATTGAATATATGAAACTGGGTTGGACATTTGGTGTATTGGTTGCAACAGCTTTCATTTTGAAATTAGTCGTGCAGATTTAAAAACTTCTTGAATCGATGAAGGACCAAATAAAAAAAGTTTTTAGAAAAATAATTAAAGAAACTCCTAGCAAGCTATCTACAAAGGCTCTGAAAAGAGCTAATAAAATCAATAAGCTCAATGCTGGTACACCACATGACTGGGAAGACTATAAAAAGTATCTTGAGGAAGAAGCTAAAAACAAAAATAAAGCCCTATAAACATTATATATATAGGGTTTTCCAAGAATTTGGCATCCCGTAGGGGAGTCGAACCCCTGTTGCCGGGATGAAAACCCGGTGTCCTAGGCCTCTAGACGAACGGGACTAGATGGCGGAATTATAAAAGTTTATATTGATAAATCAAATAGCGCAGAGCTATTTAGAAAGCTTATTCACTTTCGTTAAAAAACCCCTTAAAAAGTTCCCTTCCATCTTGTCAGGATGGAGTCTTCGAAACATTCGCTCCATTCGAGTCAGGATCTGTTTGGGGTTTGATTTATCTACTAAGCCAAGCTTAAAAGCAGTCTCATTAAAGTGCTCAATCAGATTATCGATTTCTTGATGTGTGTATTCAGGATAATCTTGCCAACTAAAGTTTTGATCGGACTTCAACGCCATATGTATTTCGTAACAAACCAGTTGCACACTCATAGCTAAATTTAAAACAGGATAATCTGTATCTGCGGGGATGATGAGATGTTCATTTGCTAGTTGAAGCTCCTCGTTGGTGAGCCCCCTATCCTCACGACCAAATAAAATTGAGATTTCATCTCCCTGCTCTGCTAAACTTTTGATTTTAATTGCAGCTTCTCTTGCTTCCACAATCGGCCAATCGATGCTTCGCTCTCTTGCAGAAGTTGCCAACACGTATTTTGAATTAGCAATTGCACTTTGAATGTCTTGATGAACTTCTGCAATTTCAAGTAAATCCACTGCGTTACCTGAGAGCGCTCTGGCATCACCGTGCGGAAATTTTTTTGGATTGATGAGGTTTAAGTTTGAAAGTCCCATATTTTTCATTGCCCTTGCAGCTGATCCAATGTTGCCAGGATGCGAGGTTTCAACCAAAACTATGTTTATAAGTTTTGCGCTATCTAACATGAAACTATTATCTTCATTTCCAGTACAATATGCGACATGTCTTTACCCGCTTTATTAAATGTAGGATTAATTGCTGCACGCATGGGCGCACGTGAGATAGAATTTGGTGTCAAAAAAGTTCATTCGTTGACGGTTCAAAAAAAGGGTCCCACTGATTACGTCACCGAAATGGATAGAAGAATTGAAACTCTCGTTTTTGAAGAAATTAAGAAATACTATCCTGAACACAATTTTCTAGGTGAAGAGTTTGGTCATGAGGTTAATAACTCTAATACTACTTGGATTCTGGATCCGATCGATGGAACTACTAATTTTATACATGCGTATCCACAGTACTGTATTTCATTGGCCTGCAAAGTTGAAGATAAGATTGAGCATGGCATTATTATTGATCCATCAAGACAAGAGGAATTTACTGCCTCAAGAGGCAAAGGTGCTGAATTAAATGGTGAAAGGATTCGTGCTAGCCAGCGCATAAACCTTAAAGATGCACTAATTGCTAACAGCTCTCATAACAAAGCAGAACAAACCTATACGTTTGAAAATATAGCTACATTTAGGGAGCTCTACACCCATGGGTTGACCATACGTCGATCAGGATGTGCTGCTTTGGATATTGCTTACGTTGCTGCTGGCAGACTGGATGGCTTTTGGGGGAATGGTTTGGGTATCTGGGATGTTGCTGCAGGTATTCTAATTGCAACCGAAGCTGGAGCATTGGTAAGTGATTTTACTGGAGACCCTAATTGCTTGGATGGGGATCACTTTTTATCTGCGGCGCCTAAATGTTTCAAACCAATGCTGAAAACAATCAAAAGTAACTTCACTGCCAATTAAGGCATATCATCAAATTCAGCTCCCTCAGGTTCGGGTATAGCCATATCCTCTTGGTTAATTGCAAACATTATGAGCATATTGGCAACGACATATATCGAAGAATAAGTTCCAATAATTACACCAATGATCAATGCCAAAGCAAAACCTCTAATTAGCTCGCCTCCAAGAAAATATAGAGCCAGTAAAACTAATAGCGTTGTTAATGAAGTGATTAAGGTTCTGGCAAGCATCTGATTGATCGAGAGATCAACAACCTCAATTGAATCAATGCCTCGCTGAGATCTAAAATTCTCTCGGATTCTATCTGAGACAACTATCGTGTCATTCAAGGAATAGCCTATTACCGCTAAAAGAGCAGCCATTACAGTCAAATCAAAATCCCATGCAAATAAGGAAAATAATCCCAGGATTATAATGACATCATGAGCGAGCGCGGTTACTGCTCCCAGTGCAAATTTATATTGGAAACGGAAGGCAACATAAAGCAGGATCATTGCCAAAGCCACCAACATGCCTAAACCTCCCTGGTCACGGAGTTCTGAGCCAATTTGCGGTCCAACAAACTCAACCCGCTTTAATTCAGTATCAGGATCGTTAGCTTGGACTAGTGCAAAGACTTCATCACCAAGTTGGCTATTGCCTGGCTGATCTGCGATCTTAATTAACACATCTCTATCGGAACCAAAATTAACAACTTGATAATCATCGAAGCCATTATTGGTAAGCATGCCTCTGACCTCTTCAAGGTTGACTGAATCTTCATAGGTAACTTCAACTAAAGTTCCACCACTGAAATCAAGCCCCAGACTCAATCCTCTAAAGCTCAAAGAGACAATTGAAATAACAAATAATGTAAGAGATGCATAAGCAGCAATCTTGCGATACCTCATGAATGGGATATTAAAATCCATACTAGACCTTTAACTCCCTAATATTTTTATTTCCATAAATTAAATTCACCACAGCTCGCGTACCCATAATTGCTGTAAACATAGAGGTAACAATTCCAATCGATAGCGTAATAGCAAATCCTTTAATGGGACCGGTTCCGATTGCATATAGAACGAGAGCAGCAATGAGTGTTGTTATGTTGGCATCAAAAATGGTTGTAAAAGCTCTCGAGAAACCTTCTTTGATGGCTTCTTGTGGCCCGAGCCCTGCTCTAAGCTCCTCTTTAATTCTAGAAAAAATCAATACGTTTGCATCGACTGCCATTCCCACAGTTAGCACTATTCCGGCAATCCCTGGAAGCGTAAGAGTTGCACCCAGTAGTGACATAAATCCTGTAATTAGGATCAAATTAGAAATTAAAGCTAGGTTGGCTGCCAAACCAAACCATCTGTAGTAGGCGAACATAAATATAACCACAGCAAGAAAACCGATCATTATTGAACGCATGCCCAGTTCAATATTTTCTTTTCCAAGGCTGGGGCCAACCGTCCTTTCTTCAACAAACTTCATTGGAGCTGCTAAAGCTCCTGCTCTTAATAATAAGGCTAATTCACTAGCCTCTTGCGGCGTTCCAACTCCTGTAATCCTAAAGCTCGTGCCCAATACAGCTTGAACTGTAGCCAAACTAATAATTTTCTTTTCAGTATAAGGAGTTTGTTCAATAATCTCCTCTCCTTGATCGTTGATGACGATCTCAGAGCGAGATTTTTGTTCGACAAATAAAACCCCCAATCTTCTACCGATATTTCCTGTGGTTGCTTTTTGAAGGGATCTGCCGCCCTGCATATCAAGGGTTATATTTACTTGCGGAAAACCGCTCTCATCAAAACCTGTGCTCGCATTGGTCACACTGTCACCTGAAACAATAACAGTTCTCTCTAAATCAGCTGTCTGTAATTCAGAGGCTTTAAAGACGAAACTCTCTTTTCTTAATCTAGATGCAGTAGATGAAGCCTCCATGCGAAACTCAAGGTTTGCAGTTTTACCTATGATCTTTTTCGCTGCTGTTGTATCTTGGACTCCAGGTAATTGGACAACGATTCTATCTCTGCCCTGTCGTTGAACGATGGGTTCGGATACCCCAAGCTCATTAACTCGATTTCGCAGCGTCATCAAGTTTTGTCCAACTGCATAATCTCTGATTTCTCTAATTGCAACATCGCTATAAGTTAGCTCGATTGTGTTAGAGAAATTATCTAGAACTAAGTCATATATAAGGCCATTGGGTGAAACATTCTCATTATTTATAATTCCTCGAGCTTTGGTGTATCCCTCTTCATTATTAAAAGTAAATCTAATCGAGGAGCCATTATTAACAGAATTAGAGTAACGAATGCCCTCCTCTCTAAATTGTTGTCGAAAAGAATTTAAAATTCCTTCAAGTCGATTTGAAACAGCACTTTCGATATCTACTTCAAGCAAAAAATGTACTCCACCAGATAAATCAAGACCTAGTTTTAGAGGCGAACCTCCAATGCCTTCCAACCATTTAGGTGTTGATGGCTCAAGATTTAAAGCCACAACAGCATCGTCCAATAAACTTCTTTGCAGGATGGTCTTTGCTCTAAGCTGATCGTCGAGGGAGGTAAGGTTCGCTACAATGTTATTTTCATCGAGCTTCACGGCAGAAGCTGTAACTTCAGATGCATTAAGAGCCTGACTAACTCTTTCAAGCAAGCTCTGATCAGCAGACATTCCTGAATCTGAATAAGCAATTTGAATGGATGGTTTTGCGGGATAAATATTTGGTAATGAATAGAGAATACCCATTAGTAAGACTGAGAGAATCAATCCATAGGTCCAAACAGAAAACTTATTCACTGTAATTATTTATTGATTGAATCAATGGTTCCTTTAGGCAAAGTGCCAGAGATTGCTGTCTTTTGTAATTTAAAAGTTATGCTTGGACTAACTTCTATAGAAACATAATCTCCTTTAATATCTCTAATCTTGCCTAAAATTCCACTCGCAGCAACAACCTCATCACCCTTTTCAAGTGCGCTTAGCATTTGTTGAAGTTCTTTAGCTCGTTTATTTTGAGGGCGAATTAGCATGAAATAAACTATAGCCAACATCCCAATTAATAAAAAAAGGGTTGGGTCAAAAAAACCCGGACTTTGAACTGCTGTTTCTTCCATGAAAACTCCTTACTGTAAGTGCTCAGGCACTGATTTTTGTCGCTTATTATAAAAGTCTTTTATGAACTTAGCGAATGATTCTGTTTCGATGGCTTCCCTTATCTGCGACATCAAAGTTTGATAGTAAAAGATATTGTGATAACTCGATAAAATTGATCCCAAAATCTCTTTAGTTTTATCCAGATGATGAAGGTAAGCTCTCGAATAATTTTTACATACCTTGCAGGCACAATCTGAATCGATTGGCTCAGAAGAACTTTTATGCTCAGCATTTCTTATATTTAGTTCACCAAAAGAAGTAATCAATTGGCCGTTTCTTGCATTGCGAGTTGGAAGCACGCAATCAAACATATCTATCCCATAATAAATAGCTTCGACAATATCTTCTGGCTTTCCAACACCCATCAGGTAGTGAGGCAATGTTTTTGGGAGTTGTGGCGCAAGATGTTCAAGAATAGTCACTCTTTCTTCATGGGTTTCACCAACACTCAAGCCACCGACAGCCATGCCATCAAAATCAAGATCCATCAATGATTCCAGTGATTGAGTTCTTAAGTCGGTATACATTCCCCCCTGAACGATCCCAAAGAGAGCGCTTTTGGACTGATGCGCATCCTTTGAGCGCTTTGCCCATCTTAAAGAGAGTTCCATTGATGTCTTTGCATCTTCATAGCTAGCGGGATAGGAAGTGCAATCATCAAAAATCATGACAATATCTGAGCCTAGGTTATTTTGAATTTCTATAGAGCGCTCCGGCGAAAGTTCTATCTTCCTGCCATCATACGGTGACTGAAAACGAACGCCCTCTTCATAAATTTTTGTCATCTCGCCTAAACTCCAAACTTGGAAACCCCCTGAATCAGTAAGAATAGGTTTGGACCAGTTGATAAACTTGTGCAGGCCACCTGCATCTTTAATTAACTCATCCCCGGGTCTTAGCATCAGATGAAAAGTATTCCCTAAAATAATTTCTGATCCTGTTTCTAAGATATTCTCAATCTCAAGAGCCTTAACGGTGCCGTTCGTTCCTACTGGCATGAATGCAGGTGTCTGTATTCCACCCCTTTCAAAGTGCATAACTCCTCTTCGAGCAAAACCTTCTGTTTTAGAAATATTAAATTTCATTTTTTTGTGAGTAGCATAGCATCGCCATAGGATAAAAATCTGTAGCGCTCTTTTACTGCTGTTTGATAGACTCGATGCATTTCCTGATTACCAATAAAAGCGCTCACCAGCATCAACAAAGAAGATTTAGGTAGGTGAAAATTTGTAATCATTAAATCGACAACTTTAAATTCATAGCCTGGATAAATAAATAAATTTGTCTCTCCATTATATTTATCAGGAACATCCTGGAAGGCAGTCTCTAATGCTCTTACCGAAGTGGTGCCAACAGCTATTACCCTTCCTTTTTGTTTTTTTGTTTGTTTGATTTTTAAAACAATATCTTCAGTCACCTCTATTTTTTCATAATGAATTTTATGATCTTTAATATTCTCCTCTTTGACTGGCATAAAGGTGCCTGAGCCGACGTGTAAATTTAGGGTTGCGGTTTTGATGCCTGCATTTTTTAGCCTTGTTAAAAGTAAATTATCAAAGTGCAATCCTGCTGTCGGTGCCGCAACAGAAAATTGTTTGTTCATGTTTGCATAAACAGTTTGGTATCGACTCTTATCACTATTATCTGCATCTCTATCAATATATGGAGGCAAAGGAATGGCGGCATTTTGTTGAAAAATCTCTTCGGCTTTACCCCTCCATTCCAAAATGAAAAAGTTGTCCTGTCTTCCAAGCACTTTTGCAGAAATTTTATTATTAAGTAATGCAAAATTAATAATTGAATTTTCTTTTGGAGATCTTGAAGATCTTATTTGAACAAGCGTTTGCGATGAAGATAAAAATCTTTCAAGCATGACCTCAACTTTTCCCCCTGTTTCTTTTTTACCAATTAAACGAGCAGGAATGACTGCAGATTCATTTAAAACCAGAAGATCATTGGGTTGAAGATAGTCCAAAAGATTAGAAAATTTCTCATGTTTGATCTGATTATTGTTGAAAACTAAAAGACGAGAGTCAGTTCGATCTTTAGGAGGATACTTAGCAATTAAATCTTCCGGTAAATCATAGTTAAAATCACTGATCTTCATAGGGGGCTCATTCTAAAAGATGTTGATCTCAGCTACAATGACATGCTGGCCCCATTGGCGGAATTGGTAGACGCGCGCGATTCAAAATCGCGTTCCTTCGGGAGTATCTGTTCGACTCAGATATGGGGCACCAGTTAATAGTTACAG
>MDTB01175609.1_pt1 | contig 31325 bp, 30 predicted proteins | sample 811161 | NCBI WGS metagenome assembly MDTB01 (sample SAMN05326650, study PRJNA326480) | marine metagenome | isolation source: seawater | place: Mediterranean Sea | collected 2009 | reverse complement strand
TATGAATCTTTTTTCATCATCAGTTAATTTTTCTTTAAATTTGAACAAATTATTTTTTGTAAAATTCAAATCAAAATTGTCATTAATTTTTGGATCAATATTCAATCTAGAACAAAGTATTTTTTTTTGATTTTCAAAATCTAGAAAAAAATTTTCATATTTAACGTGTATTACATTATTATTTTCAGAAAAATTGACTTTTTCCATTACTGATTTATACCATTTTACGAATAGTTTAATGTTATGACCTGGATATGCCAGAGATTGTCTTCTTTTCATACTCCAGTAGATTGCTTTAGGGTCTCTAGTAACAACTATAACTTCTCTATCTGACCCATAGTATTTTGTAGACTCAATTGGGTTAAAAAAATTACCACCTTGTTCAATTACAATATTTTTTTTCTCTTCAAACTTATCGCTCAGTCTGAAAATTTCATATAGATATTTTCGAGACTCTTCAATAAAGTTTTCTTTACTAACAGGAATAATCATTTTTAATAATTCAATATTTTTTGCATCTTTTTTCAAAATAAATCTTTTAAAGTAAAAATTTATTTTTTTTAACAAATTTATTTTATCAAAAAAAAATTGAGGACTTCCATTGTATTGGATTTTTATTATTTGGTTTATAAAATATTTTGTTAAGTTGAGAAATTGTTTATTTAAAATTTTATTCTTATTGTTATAATTTGAGTAGAAATAATTCTTTGTAAATATATTGAAGTTATTTAATTTGTTAGCTGAGCCGTTTATACTAAAATCATTATAAAGAGTGTTAAATAACTCATCTAAACCATCTGGATCATTAACAAGTCTGAATTCTTTGCCTTTGAATGGACTGAAAAAATCATCACGTGAGAGCAAATAATCATGTATAGCTCCTGCTCCACTATTTCCCGATCCTAATACAATAAAAATTTTCATATTAAATTATTCTATTATTGATCTTAGACTATAATGACAATAATAAGACAAATGACTAATAATTATTTAATATCATATAAGTGCAATTTTCAACAAAATCAAAAAATTTAGAAATTTTAAGAAATTTAAATCTAAAAAAATCTTCTATACCTGAATTTATAAGTGTTAAGGTTTATGAATGGAGTGAAAATAGTCAAGCTTTTAAAAATTTAAAAAGAAAGTTAAAAGATAGAATTACAATAAGATCATCATTTTTTTTAGAAGATAATAAATATTCTTCTATGGCAGGAGAGTTTGATAGTTTCACAAATATTAAAAATAATAAAAAAAACATATCCTATTATGCCAATAATTTAATAAACCAATATAAAAAGAAAAGTGTTTTAAAAAAACATTACTTACAAAGTGAGATATTATTTCAAAATTATATTGGAAACTCGTCAATTAGTGGTGTCGTAACAAATAGATGCTTGAAAGATGGTACCGATTATTATGTTATTAATTATGATGATGAAACAAAAAATACCTATTCTGTAACATCAGGAAATGAAAAAGGATCAAGGGTCTTAAATGTTTTTAAAAAAAATGTAACAGGAATAAGGTCTTTAAAATTTAAAAAAATAATCAGCGCTGTTAGAGAAATTGAAAGTAAATTTCCAAAATTAGCATTAGATATCGAATTTGCTTTGGATGATAAAAATTTAGTAAATATTTTTCAAATTCGTCCGCTATCAACTTCTAAAAATTGGAAGAAAGTTTCTGAAAAAATTATTTATAAAAATTTAAATTTAAATAAAAAAAAATTTAATAAAATTATGGAAAATAATATTAAATTTGGAAATTTACCAATATTTGGTTTGATGCCAGACTGGAATCCTGTTGAAATAATTGGTTATCAGCCAAATCAACTATCATATTCAATTTATAAAAAAATAATCACAGACAAGAGTTGGAGTATAGCTAGAAAAAATATGGGTTATAAAAATGTAAACAAACCATTGATGTATAATTTTGCCGGTAAACCTTATATTGATACTCGATTAAGTTTTAACTCAATGATACCCAATACAATAAATAAATATTTAACAAAAAAATTAGTTTCATATTGGTCATCTGAATTAATCAAAAAACCCTATTTACATGATAAAATAGAATTTGAAATTACAGATGGTAGTTTTGATGCAAGTATTTTAAAAAAAGTTAAAAAGAATTATTTATTTTTATCTGCGAAAGAACAATATGATTATATTAATTTATTAAAAAAGTTTACGAATAAACTAATTAAAAATTTTAAGTTAGATTACAATCGTTTAGATAAAAATTTAGATCATTTAGAAAATGAAAGATTAAGATTTATTAATTCTTATCTTCACAATAAAAATAATTTAAATAAAGAAAATATTTTGAGATTTATCTCTAAATTGAAAAATTTTGGTACTGTTCCTTTTGCAATATACGCCAGGCATGCATTTATAGCTAAAAAATTAGTTAGATCTCTTGTAAATGAAAAAATCATTTCAGATAAAACATATTCAAAATTATTAAATTCGGTAGGGACAATAACTAACGAGTACATTAAATTAAAAAATAAATCAAAATTAAGCATTAAAAATAGAAAAAATTTTCATAATTATTTCTATCATTTAAGACCAGGCACTTATGACATTAATATCAATAGATATAAAAATAAAATTTTAGAGTACAAAATTGAAAATATGGATCCACTTTTTTCAAAAACAAAAAATTATTGTAAATTTTCTAAAAAAGAGTGCCAAAAGTTAAATAATTTTCTAAAAAAATATCAGTTAGAATTTACCGAAAGGCAGTTGATAGATTATTTTTTAACATCAATCAAAATGAGAGAAAATTCTAAATTTGTTTTTACAAGAGCTTTAAGTGACTTAATTGAAATTTTAAAAAAATTTGGTGAAAGTTACAATCTGTCAGCAAGAGATTTATCAAAACTAACTTTATCAGAAATCTTAAATTTAAATAGTTTTAATAGAAGTAAATATCTAAAATTTATGACGAGGAAAGATTTCCAGAACGAAATAAACAAAAAAATAAAATTACCTTACTTGATAACAACTAAAAATGATTTTTTTATTTCCTCAATCTTACAATCTAAACCAAATTTTATTACAAAAAAAATTATAAAAGGAAAATTATTTGAAATTAATGAGAAGGATATTTCTAAAAATATTAAAAATAAAATTATATTAATTGAAAAAGCAGATCCAGGGTTTGATTGGATATTCTCAAAAAAAATCAAAGCACTAATAACCAAATATGGTGGCGTAAATTCTCATATGTCAATCAGATGTGAAGAACTAAATGTTCCAGCTGCTATTGGTATAGGTGAAGATAATTATAATAATATTAAAGACTATTCAGATTTAATTTTAAATTGTAAAAATGAGCAACTAATAAAGAATAATTAATGCAAATATTAATTTCTTCAAATTTTAGAAAACACTATGATACTTATATAGATTTTATTGATCATTATTGGTTAAATTTTTTTAATAAAAAAAAAATTGATTTTACTCTTCTTCCAAATAAAAAAAAATTAGCCTTACAGAAAATAAAAAATTCCAAAAAAATAGATTTAATAATTATCCCGGGAGGGTCTGATGTTTTTAAAGAAGATAAATTATCAAAAATTAGGTTTGATATAGAAAACTTATTGATTAAATATTCAATTAAAAAAAAAATACCTTTATTAGGAGTTTGCAGAGGTATGCAGCTTATAAACCATTACTATGGCGGAAAGTTGATTAAAGTAAAAAATCACATGAAAATAAAAAGCAAAATTTTTTTGAAAGATAGTATGTTTAAAAAAAAATTAATGACAGTAAAATGCTATCATAATTTTGGGATAAATAAATCTAATCTAGGAAAAAATTTGAAAATCAAAGCTGTTGACAACAATAGCAATATAGAAATGTTTGAACATAAACAGAAAAATATTATTGGAGTAATGTGGCATCCTGAAAGAGAAAGCAATTATAAAAAACTAGAATTAATTTTTAAAAGATTGTTAAAAAACAAATGAAAGCCGTAATACTTTGTGCAGGCTTAGGCAGCAGAACTGGTTTAAAATATCCCAAATGTTTATTTAGATTTAATGATGGTTCAACACTTTTGAGCAAGAATATAGATAATATTAAAAAATATGGTTTCAAAAATGACGACATCATTCTTGCAACAGGTTTTAAAAGCTCATTAATAAAAAAAGAAACAAATAATTTGTTCAAATATGTAAAAAATCTAAGTTATGCAAAAACAAATATGGTTTATTCATTTAATGAAGTTCTAAAAAAATATAAGGATCATGATTATTATATTTTTTATGCTGATATAATTTTCGATGCAAAAAATGTGGGTTTTATAAAAAAATCTAAACAGGATATTTCTACAATTATAGATTCTGATTGGTTAAAAAAGTGGAAATTAAAAAAAAATTATTTAGATGATTTAGAGGAACTGAAAATTCACAAAAGTAAAATATTAAAATTAGGAAAAAAAGCAAAGAAAATTGATGGTATAGATGGAAGATTTGTTGGTATCACAAAATTCTCAAAAAAAATTGTTAAACAATTTATAAAAAAAAAAATTCTAAAGAATATTCTTAAAGAAAATAAGAAAATCGATTTAACAAATTTTTTAATGTATTTAATAAATTATAATTACGAAGTTTTTCCAATTATAAAGAAAGTAAATTGGTACGAATTTGATGAATACAATGATTTTAAAAATTTTTTAAAAAGATAAAAAAAAATTATGCTCTTTAATAAAAAGGAAACCCATATTCTTTAATAATATTTTTAATTTGAACATCATTAAAGTTTTGTTTTAGATTTTTTTTAAATAATCCTGTTTTTATTTTTTTTATCATAATAAACTTTTCGTTGAATTCTGAATAAATTATTTTTTTATTATTTAGTTTGACCATCCAATTTAACCAGATGTCATCATTATGTGGACAAAGTTTTTTAAATAATTCCTTATTTGTAACATCTTTAAATAAAGATTTTGGTGGGTAAAGTACACCACCGACTCCAGTAAAAAAATTTAATTTACTATTTTCAAAATTATTTAAATTCCAATTATTATAACTGTCTGCTGTTTTATTAATAATTTTAATTTTATGAACTCTATTACCTATAACGCAATCTGGATGTTTTTTTGATTTGTTTACAAGCTGCTCAAGTGTTTTTTCTGGATAGATTATATCATCATCAAAAGTTACAATATACCTATCTTGATTTTCACATAAGGTTGGAATTATTTTTTTATAGGAAAAAAGATCGTTTTCACAAATTTTAATATCAATATTTTTAAATTTTGAAATATTTTTTGGAAGAAATTTAATATCTTTGTTTTCAATCCATAATTCAATTTTATCAGGCTTAATAGTTTGTCTTTGAAGCGAGTCTAAAACTAAAGGTAAAGTGCTAAATCTTTTATTATAGGATGTTAAAGAGACTACCAACTCTTTATTTAAATCGTGTTTTTTTATTAATTGATTTTCTTGATTTATCTTTGAATAAATTATTTTTATTTTTATATAATATTTTGCATTTATATAGGTATCAATTAAAATAGAAAATAAAAACTTTTTATCAAAATATAAAACTAGTTTTTTTAAATATGCAAATATCATAAATAAATTTTGGATAAAAAATTTAATTATATTTATTTATTTATTATAAATAAAGAAACTAATAAAAACAAAATTTTACTATGAGAATTTCAATAATATCAAATTCTGCATCACCTTCTAAGAATGCTAGCAGTCTTCAAACGGCAAAACTTTGTGAGTCCTTATCAGAAATTGGTCATGATGTAACTTTAATTTTACCTAGTACTGGATATAAAAAAAATTTATATAATTTCTATAATATTAAATCAAAATTTAAAATAATTAGATTGAAATTTTTTAAAAAATTTCCGGTTGGTATTAATTATTATCTTTTTTCACTATGGGCAATTTATTCATCTAATTATAGAAATCAGGACTTTATAATTACAAGAAATTTTTTTGTATCATTTATATTATGTATATTAAAAAAAAAACACATAGTAGAAATTCATGATGATTTAAAAATTGAGGGAAGGATAGTTAGATTTTTAGTTTTTTTTACAAAATTTTTAAATAGTAATAATATTTTAAAATTGATTACAACAACTAGTACTCTTAAAAAAATATACTCTACAGAATATGGCATTTTAAAAAATAAAATACAAGTTTTGCACAACGCATCCTCATTAAATGTTAAATTTAAATATTATAAGAATATGAAAAAAAAATTAAATGTAGGATATTTTGGCTCAATATATAAGTCTAGAGGTTTAAACATAATTACTAAATTATCTGAAATTGATAAATATAATAATTATTACGTATATGGTGGAGAAAAAAATGATGTAATAGAATTAAAAAAAAAATATAGAAATTCAAATATTTTTTTTTCAGAATATATTCCTTATATAAAGATAGAAAAAAAGTTAAATAAAATAGATATTTGTATTTTGCCTTATACTAAAAAAATTACAGTTTCAGGAAATGTAGGAGATATTTCAAATTATACATCACCATTGAAAATATTTGATTATATGAAAACAGGAAAACTAATAATTTGTTCAAATTTAAAGGTAATAAGAGAGGTTTTAGAGAATAACAAAAATTCAATTTTAGTAAATGATTTTGATAAATTAAATTCTTGGCTTACAAATATTAATTTAATTAGATTGAATAAAAATAAATTCAATAGAATTAGAAGAAATGCTTATATTTTTGGAAATAAATATAACAATATATGGAGAGTTAAAAGTATGTTGTCAAATATAAATTTTAAATAAAAAATTTTGAAAAATTTTATTTATGATTAAAAAAATTGTTAAAGATATCCTAAAACTTTTTAATTATAGGATTATCTCTGAAAATGATTGGAACAAAAAAGTTGAGAACTTAATTGTGGAAGCTTCTGATCATGAGCTTAAAATGTTTGAAAAATTAAAAGAAATTTCTCTTACATCACTTCCTAACAAATGGTCTTTGTATCAATCTTTATCTTATATTAAAGAAAATAATATAGAGGGAGATATTGTTGAAACAGGTGTTTTTAAAGGAGCAAATTTAGTTTTGATTAACGAATTTTTAAATAAATTTGATATTGATAAAAAAATTTATGCATATGACACATTTCAAGGACAACCAAAACCCTCAAATTTAGATTTTGATTATAAGGGAAATAGTATGATTAAAAAATTTTCAAATTTAGATAAAAAAGATACTAATTCAGTTTATTGTTCTTTAGAAAATGTGAAGAAAAATATAGAAAAATACAGTAATAATAATTTGAATAAGATAATTTTTATAAAAGGTAAAGTAGAAGAAACGTTAAATTATGAAAAAAATGTACCTTCAAAAATATCACTTTTAAGACTTGATACAGACTTCTACGACTCAATTAAAAAAAGTCTAGAAGTTCTATATCCAAAATTAATTAAAGGGGGTGTTTTAATAATAGATGATTATGGACATTTTAAAGGAGCAAAAATTGCTGTGGACAATTATTTTCAAGACAAGAAGTCAATTTGGATGCACAGAGTAGATTACACATGCAGGCTAATGATAAAGCCTTAGTTTTTTTCAACTATCACTATTGCTCCAGCTTTACTTGTTTCTTTATTAATAACTTTAGGCGCATACTTTATATTTAACTTTAAATTATTGTAATTTAAATTTTTTAAATTTTCTTCTAAATTGTAAGTGTGAAAACTAAATATTAATACATCACAATTTTTCTTAATTTGAAAATTATTAGAATTGAGTTCAGATAGAGGTTTTATGGGTCTGAAATTATTTGAATATATATTAACCAATGGATTAACATAATTTAATATATTTTTTCTACCATCATCGTTAAAATAAACATTTGAACCCTTACATTTTTTATTAAATGTTTTTTTTATAACCCATTCAATATTTTGTTCCGAGTAAGTGATATTTTTTAAGTAAAATTTAATATTAATAAAAGTTGCAATTATCAAAAAGATAACAAAATAAACTTTGATAAAATTTTTTTTAAATAGAATATTAGCAAATAAACCACCTACTAAAGCCAAACTAGGATATATCACTATTAGTTGTCTAAAATGAATTATTGGAAATACCATTAGGCTTACTATTAAAATTACAAATAATAAGATTATAATTGGTACTATTTGCCCTAAAATATTTAAGTAAGCTTTATCTAAAAAAGATTTAAAAAAATACTTTATGTTTAAACTGTTTTGATAATTTAAGTAAATAATAAATATACCTGAAAAAAATAAAAAAATTGAGGCATTCAAAGTCCAAGTCATAAAAGCTCTCACAAACCAAAGGTGAAATTTTAAATAACTAAATTTCGACATAACCTCTGAATTAGTAATTTGTAAAAAATAAGAAAAGAAAAAAACTAAAAATAATACAACTATAAAGAAAATATCTATTTTTAATTTATAAAAATTTTTTTGATAGCAATTAAGTATTAATCGATAACTTAGAATACTCATTGATAAAGTTAATCCATAAATATGAAAAATAGAAATAATAATTGAAGAAAAAATAAATAAGTATTTATGTTTTTCCTCCAAAGTATTTGTAAGATTTAGTACACTAATTAAAAAAGTGAAGCTCAGTAATAAAAAATATGGTCTTAAATCTAAAATATAATAAATAAAATAATTACTTGAAATTAAAAGAATAAAAACGATGTTAATATCAATTTGGGACTTTTCTTCCTTAAGTATTTTGTATGAAAGTAGTATTGGAATAAAGCCAATTAAGTTTGCAACTTTTAATAAATAAATTTTTTCATCTATATTTAAATTAAATGTCTTTAATAATTGTTCAAATAAATTTAAAAAAATATAAAAAAAGGGTGCATTAGCATCTTGTGTAAAAATTTCTTTTAAATTTAGATTTGAAATTTCTCTTGCATAATGAATAGACAGTAATTCATCCCACCAAAAAGATTTTGTAAAACCAACCCAATATCCGTATATAATTATTAATATATTGAATAAAAGGAAACCTTGTATAATTTTTTTTGAGGTCATCAAATCTATTTAAATAACATATTTTTAATAACAGTAATTAATTTATTAAATATTTAAAATTTTAGTAAAAAAATATTTTAACTTTTATAAAAATAAATATTGTATAAAAAAAACCATTAATTAAATCTGTCAATTTCATTTTAGACGAACCTGAAAATCTTTTTGGTAAAATTACAGGTATCTCAGAAATTTTATATTTTTTCAAAGAAAGTAGAATAATACTTTCTGAAAAAAAAGAATAACTATTGTTTTTAGATAATAATATGTCCGTTAAGTTAATTTTCTTAGTATTATAGCATCTAAAGGCTCCAGAAGAATCTAAATCGATATTTAAAAGAAATTTTATAAATTTGTATCTGAATGTAGTAATAAATTTTCTAAAAAAATTCCAATTTTTTAAAGAGTTTTTGCTTTTAAATCTATTTGTAATAACTAAATCACACTTCTTAGAAAGCTCAACCATTTTTTTTAAATATTTAGGATCATGCGTTCCATCACAATCCATAGTTATTATGTAATCATATTTTTTTTTATAACCATAGCTTATACCAACTTTATGTGCTGAACCAACTCCTAGTTTTTGTTTTCTGTTAATTACAGATATATTTTTTGTATTTATACCGTTTATAATTTCTTTTGTTCCATCATTAGAGTTATCATCGATAAAAAGAATATCATGTTTCTGATTAAATTTTTTATTAATTTTTCCTAAAATTAAATTAATATTTTTTTTTTCATTATAAGTTGGAATTAAAATTAAATATTTACTTCTCATAAATCTTTCTTAATTCTTTAATTGCTATTAAAATATTTTTTTTTGTCTTCCAACCCAGTTCTTTTTTGGCTAAAGAATTATCACCAATTATATAATTTTTATTTTTATTGAAAGGTATTTCTATTTTATTTTTTGAAATAAGATTTATTATATCATTAACTTTAGTAATTTTATTTGATGATAAAATTAAATTATCAAAACATTTATTTTTTTTTATTAGAAGATAGATTGCATTACAGATGTCCTCAGCATGTGAAAAATCACCAATTATATTTGCTTTATAAATTTTTTTTATAAACTTTAAGTTATTTATTTTCACTGCTTGAATGATGCGGGGAAATAAAAAATTTTTATTTCTATAAATTGAGTCATGATTGAAAAGAATTAAATTTGTAAATTTTAATTTTTCACTAGTTTTCATTAATTTCATATATTCGTATATCTTTATTCTAAATTTTGTATAAGAGCTTGAAATAATAAATTTATCATCCTCTGTCACAATTTTTTTTTTTTTAAAAATCTGGGATGAATTTGCAAAAATAAATTGAATTTTTTTATTAATTCTAAGTATTGCATCTATAATATTCTTCGAGCTAACAAAATTTTTTTTAAAAAAATTATTTTTATTTTTAAAATTTGGATTTGAAGATCCTAAATGTATTATATGTGTTGGATTAATTATTTTAATTTGTTTTTTAATTTTATTAAAATTTGTCAAATCAACTTTTTTATATTTAACTTTATCTAATTTAGATTTATTATTTAAATTTATAAAACCATAAACTTTAAAGCCTTTTTTTATCAATAATTTTGATAAAATTTTACCATCTTGGCCTAATGCTCCAGTAATAATTATTTTTTTATTACTCATTGTATTTGATTATTGTATATAAATATAAAATTCACAATCAAAATGAAATTAAAAAACTGTAGATCGTGTTACTCAAAAAAATTAATAAAAGTTTTTGAATTAGGTAATCAAAAATTTTCTGGCATTTTCCCTAATAATATTAATCAAAAAAAAGTTCCTTCTGGAAATCTTTCAATGATTCACTGTAGAAAATGTAGTCTATTACAATTAGAGGAAACTTTTGATCCCAACTTAATGTACGGTAAAAACTATGGTTACATGTCTTCTTTAAATAGTTCTATGCTTAAACATCTTTATCAAAAATCATTAGATTTAAGAAAAATGTCTGATTTATCAAGGGGAGATATTATTATTGATATAGGGAGTAATGATGGAAGTTTTCTTAAATTTTTTCCAAATAAATATAATTTGGTTGGTATTGATCCAACAATTAAAAAATTAGGTAAGTTTTATAGGAAAGACATAACTAAATTTCCAACTTTTTTTAGCAAAGAATTTATTGAAAAGAAATTTAGGAAAAAAATTAAATTAGTAACATCAATTTCAATGTTTTATGATTTAGACAATCCAATTAAATTTGCAGAAGATATTTATGATATTTTAGATAGAAACGGATTGTGGCACTTAGAGCAAAGTTATATGCCAATGATGTTAAAAAATAATTCTTATGACACTATATGTCATGAACATTTAGAATATTATTCATTGAAATCAATAAAATATATTTTTGATAAAGTAGGATTTAAAATAGTTGATTTGAATTTTAATGAAATTAATGGAGGAAGTTTTGCTTTAACCGTTGCAAAAAAAAACACTACGAAACATCAAGAAGCAAAAAAACTAGTTGAATGGTTAATCAAAAAAGAGGAGCTTTACAATTATAATTCAATTAGTACGTTAAAATCTTTTTTTAATAATGTTGAAAAGCATAAAAAAATTTTTAGAGATCTTTTATTAAATCTAAAAGATATGAAAAAAAAGGTAATTGGATATGGTGCATCAACAAAGGGAAATATTATATTACAATATTGCAATATTAATTCATCTTTAGTTCCTTATATTGGTGAAGTGAATAAATTTAAGTTTAATAGATTCACCCCAGGTTCAAAAATAAAAATTATTTCTGAAAAAAAAGCTCGTGATTTAGACCCTGATTATCTTTTAGTTTTGCCATGGCATTTTAAAAATTTTATTATTCAAAAAGAGAGAAAAATTTTAAAAAAAAATACAAAATTAATTTTTCCACTTCCAGACATTGATATTATTTAATAATTAATTTTTTTTTTATTAAATTTAGTAATCCATAAAAGAAACCTAAAATTATTGAAAAATTTATAAGATAAACCCCCAATATAGAAAATGGAATATAACTCATATCATACAATTTTTTAATAAATTTAAAAAAATTAAACTCTGTAAATAAGTTTAAAATAAATAAAATTAAAATAAATATATTATTAATTTGCAAAAAAAATGAGAAAAAAAATAAAGTTATTTGAGATAGTGTTAAAAAAGCCGAAAGTACCTGAGTATTTGTTGCAAAAGCACCCTCACTTTCAAATTTTTTTCTTTTGAGAAAAATAGGCAAATAATTTGATGTTCTATATATAATTTTATTACACCTAATTAAAATATTTTCATAATAAGTGGAATAACTTGTTTTTTTTGTTAAGTAGTTCTTTTTTTTTGATTTTAAAATTCTATGTCCAAGCTCAAATTCTTCTCCGCCAGATTTTGAATAAAACTTCCATCCCCCTATATTTCGCAAAAAAATTTTATCTATAATACAACACTCAGAATGAATAGCTGAAAATTCAATGATTTGAGATTTGTTTTCAAATCCATAACAAGTTTTTGCACATACAAATTTTGAAGTGTATTCACTGTTTAAATTTTCATAACTTTGTAAGGCACCCAATGATCCTACATTTTTAGATTTATTGAATTCTTCATATAATACATTTAGTGTATTATTTTTAATAATAATGTCAGAGTCAAAATAAAATAATTTTTTAAATTTGCTTATTCTGGCTCCTACCTCTCTAGCATATCCGACTCCTCTGTTTTTTTTAAGATTTATTATTTTAATATTTTTTATTATTTTTATTATTTGGAAGTCTATTTTTTTTCCTCCATCATTAATTATTAAAATTTCAAAGTTAATTCGTTTTATTTTTTCAAAAAATAAAATACTTTCTTTTATTGATTTTAATGTCTCAACAATTTTAAAATCTGGATTAAATGTTGGAATAATAATAGAAAATTCTATATTCTCATCGTCCATACTAAATTCTTATAATAACGATGGCCAATTTTTTTTATCATAGACTGTACTAATTGCATTCGCACACTCAAATGTGCAGCTACAATTTTTTGCAATTTTTGCAAATTCTTTTGCTTTTTTTGAGTTCAAAACATCAACAATGTCAAAATGTTTTTCTATCTTTCCTATGGCAGAGATATCCCATAATTTTTCTACTTCACACCCTCTAACTAATCCATCGGGAAATACTTCTACAAACCTCGTACCAGCAACACATTTTGAATGGTTTTCATTTTTTTCCAATCTTTTTAATGTTTCTTTATAGAGTTTTTCAAAAATTTTACCGTTAAAACTTTTTCTCCAATTTGGAGAAGATTTTTCTTGCTGTTTCTTTGAAAGTTTTTCATACATATCTTTCAACTTTAGTTGTTCTTCGTCTGGTACATCTCTCAACATAATTATTTCATGGAAGTCAATTGACCACTTGTCTGTTTCATCTAAAAAGTCTGGCAAATAATCTTTATTGTCAGCAGTTATTACTGAAGCTAATCTAAGAAAAAAATTTTTTTCTTTTCTGTATTTTTTCATTTCATTTACAGTATTTATAACTGAGTCATAAGCTCCTTTAAAATTTCTTACTTTGTCATGTATAAATTTTGGACCGTCAAGTGATATTGATAAAGTAAATTCTGTATTTGGATGCCTTTTAATTAATGTTGGAACATATTCTTTAATTCTTTTCAGATAAAATCCATTTGTTTTAATACTAACTCTTGGAACACCTGAATTTATTATTATTTCACTAATTATTTCTGTTAAATCATTTCTAACAAATGGCTCACCTCCTGTAATTGTTAGGTGAAGTAAACTTTTAGCTTTTTTAAATACATTCCCCCAGTCAGCTGGTGAAATTCTTCCACTTTTTCTTGCATCCATTGCAGCATGAATGCAAAAACCACAATGCATATTACATCTGCCATCTACATATACGATAGCATAATTAGGAATCTGATTTAATATTAGTGATTTCGCAATTCTATTAGCAATATTTAATTTGTGAGATAAATTCATATAATTAAAAAGTGATTTATTTTAAACAATTTTTTAAAAAATTACATTTAATTCTTTAAGAATTTTCTAATAATATTTTTAAAACTGTTTTTTCTAGATTTTATTTTTATTTTTTTGTTTAGCTTATTGTTATTTTTTTTAAGTATTTTGCACATACCTGTTCCTTGGAAAGTAAATTCTATTTCAAAATTATCTCTATTCGCATAATAAATCTCGAGTAGAGTTTCAAATGTTTCTTGATTGTTGATTTCTCCATAAAATCTATCTTTTTCAGAACCTTTTGCATAAGGTATCCAACTTGTATCATCAATGAAGAAATAACAATTGATTTCTAAACAATCATAGTAATGATAAAATATTTTTTCTACATGATTTGCTTCATGTATTGTATCAAGAAGGATAAGATTAAATTTATTTGGAAGCTTGCTTTTTAAGAATTCAAAATTGTCATCTTTACTTAAAATAAATTCCCAATTTTGGTTATTAAATTTTGATTTATAATCAATATTATCAATAGAAAAAACTTTACACTGATTTAGTTCAGAATGTTTTAAAAATAATTCGGTCGACATTGCTTTTTCGCTGACCCCAAATTCCAGAATATTTACTTTTGAATTTTTTTTTAGTTCAGGCAAAAGAAAATTTATTAATTTATTATGATGTCTTGATTTTAGGGAAAAATTTTCAAAAAATTCTAAATTATTGCTCATTATTAAATTTTATATACCAAAGATTTCAATTTATAGAAGTAACTAGGTTGAGATATTTTTTTAAATTTTCTTTATAATTAAACCTATTTAATTTACCTAATGAGTATTTTAGTAATTTTCTGCATTTATATTTATTCTTATGATAATAAATAATTTTTTTGGATAAATCTCTATAATCTCCTACTTTAAATAATAATCCTCCTTTTCCGTTTAATAATATTTCTTTTGGACCAGTTCTGCAATTGCTTGAAATTATAAATTTTTTTAAAACCAAACTTTCCAATAAAACATTTGGAAGACCTTCATACCTTGATGATAAAATAAATAATTCTGTTTGCTTGATTAAAGGATAAGGGTTTTTTAAAAAATTAATTATTTTTACATTTTTAGATAATTTTAAATTATTAATATTTTTTTTTAAATTTGATTTTAAAATTCCTTTTCCAGCAATTATTGCTTCAAAATTTATAATTGGTTTAATTAAATTTAGTGACTTAACTAAAGTTTCTTGATCTTTTTGTTCAGTGAATCTGCCAATATTTAGTATTTTTAAACTTTTTTTACTTTTAAAGAAAGTTTTTGACTTTTGTTTAGATTTTTTAATGATGTTTTTTAAATCCAAAGGATTATATATACATGTTGAGTTAACATTAAATTCATTTTTTAAATCTTTTTTAAATTCTAAACTATTCACCATAATTTTATCAGCTTTACGTATGAAAAATTTGAATATAATCTTTTTTAAAGGATTTTTTGTCCATCCAATTGGAGCAGAATTAGATCTAACAATTACTTTAACGTTAAAAACTTTACACAAAATAATGCAATATATGTTTGCCTGAAATGCAAATACAATCAAATTTTTATCCTTTAATATTTCTTTAATAAGTAAAATAATAGATAAAAAATATTTAAATCTTCTAGATTTTTTATCCCATTTGTTTGATTTTAAGCTTATTAAATTTACTTTATTTGAAAAATTATTTTTAAATTTTTTTGAAATAGTAATAACACTTAACTTAAACTTTTGTGAAAGGTAGTTTGAAACAATAAACATATTCTTCTCTACACCACCACCCTCTATTGAGGGAATAAAAATAATTAATTTTTTTTTCATATTTTAATTATAATCATTATGTAAATAATTTATTATTTGATTATTTTTTTTTAAATTTATTGAATAAATCAAGTTAATCATACCTCATACATAAAAAAAGAAAATTATTGAAAAAACGATTAATGTAATTAAAAACTCGAATATAATCTTATTGATTAAAGCTAACTAATAATAAACTAAATTATGAGAATTTTAATAACAGGTGTTGCTGGCTTTATAGGTTTTCATCTAGCAACTGAATTATCCAAAAAAAAACACCAAATAATTGGATTAGATAATTTAAACAATTATTATTCTCCTAAGTACAAAAGTCAAAGATTAAATTTAATTAAAAAAAAGAAAAATTTTAAATTTTTGAAAATTGATTTAAAAAAAAAAAAAAATTTAATATCTATTTTTAAAAAATGGAAGCCATCAATAGTATATCATTTAGCATCGCAGCCTGGTATAATGTATTCATTTAAAAATCCTAAAACTTACATAACTAATAATATTTCGGCTACAAAAAATTTAATTGATGTATCTCTTAAATATAAAGTTAAAAAATTTTATTTTACATCCTCCAGTTCGGTTTATGGTGATAAAGAAAAATTTCCAATTAAGGAAAATAGCAAATTAAAACCAATAAACATTTATGCCAAAACTAAAAAAGAATGTGAAAAAATATTATTGAAATTCTTCAAAAATAGTAATGTTGATTTAAAAATTTTTAGACCATTTACAGTATATGGCCCTTATGCAAGACCAGATATGATTTTTATAACTTATATGAACAAAATATCTAATGAGGAAGATTTTTTTTTATATAACAATGGAAATTATGTTAGAGACTTTACTTATGTAGATGATTTAGTTAAGATTTTGTCAAAATTTCTAAAAATTGAAAAGTTAAAATACAATATTTTTAATATTTGTTCTTCTAAACCCATAAAAGTAAAAAAATTAATTGATATTATTAATGCAAATATAAATTATAAACCAAAAATCTTATTAAGGCCTTATAGAAAAGGTGAAATGATAAAAACTTATGGTTGTAACAAACTAATTAAAAAAACACTTAAGTTTAACAAATTTACAAGTTTAGAAGATGGGATCCAAAAAACTTTAATTTGGTACAAAAAATTTAAAAATAAAGATCATCTATATTTTAGAAAAGTTAAATATAAATAGTTAGTATTGAGAAAATCTAAATTAGTTTAAAATCTACCATATTTTAAGGTCGCTAAAATTGAGTATTCTATTTTTCTTTTTGGCAACCATTTAAAATATTTTTTAACATTTTTAATATTTGCACGAGTAATTATTAATTCTTTTTTTGTAATTAATGACGGCTTAGAAAATATAATTTTTTTATTATGTTTCTTAAATAGTTTTGAAATAAAATATATAGAAATTGCTTTTCCACTGCCAACGTTAAAAGTTTTATTAATTTTTCTAGTTTTTAATTTATTCAAGATTAATAAAATTAAATCAGTAAGATCGTTAATATCTATAAAGTCTCTTTTTGGAAAAAATATTTTTTCTTTTTTTTTATAATATCTTAGTTGTGGCAAGTTAGAGCGATCAAGAATTCTAAAAAATAAGCGTTGGTAATTAATTTTTTTGAGTTTGAATATATAAAATTTTTTAATTAATCCAACTATATTAAATAACCTTAAAATTATGAGGTTATCAAATCTTATTTTTTTTAAATATTTTTCAATTTCAAGCTTATTTTTTCCGTATAAATTTTTTGGGTTTTTTAAATCATTTTCATTGAAGATTGACTTGCTATCTTTGTAGACGTTTGATGAAGATAAAAAAATAAAATTTTTAATTGAATATTTTTTACAGATATCAATAAATTTTTTTGTTTTAAGTACATTGTTATTAAAATATTTTTTTTTATTCTCTTCTCCATCATTAACGTATGAAAAAGCAGCACAATGAATAACTGAATTTATTTTTTTTTTTTTAATTAAATTTTCAACTTTAGAATTTGAAATATCGATCTTATAAAAATAATTTTTAATTATGTTTTTTTTGCTTGAATATTGTAAATTGTCTATACCAATAAAATTAATTTTTTCTTTTTTTAATTTGTGGCATAATTGAGATCCTATATATCCTGCACATCCGGTAACTAGTATCATTGAAATAAGTGATTGAGGTTAACTTAATTCTTTACTATAGAAATACAATAAATAATATGAAAAAAACTGTTTACTATTGGTCTCCTTGCTTAACCCATGTTGGAACAATTAAATCAACTTTAAATTCTTCAATAGCACTTTCAAAATACAATATAGATTATGAAGTTATTTTGTTGAATGTGTTTGGTGAATGGACAGAATATAAAAAATATCTTAATGATAACGGTATCAAAGTAGTTGATTTAAGTTTTAATTTTAAAAAATTTCTCCCAAAATATGGATATTTTCAAAGTAGGTTTTCATATATTTTAATTTTTTTAATATCCTTTATACCCCTGTATATTTTATTAAAAAAAAATAAACCTGATTTTTTAATTACTCATCTAATAACATCTTTACCACTTTTATTATTTAATTTATTTTCATTTAATACAAAATTAATTTTAAGAATTTCAGGATACCCAAAATTAAATTTTATAAGAACAAAATTTTGGAGTTTATCAAAAAAAAAAATATCAACGATAACTTGTCCAACTTCTGAATTAATGAATGATTTAAAAAAAAAAAAATTTTTCAAGAAAATAAGATCACAATACTTTATGATGCTATCTTAAATATAAAAGATTTTAATTCAAAAATAAAAAATAAAGAATTTATGCCACCATTTAAAATTCCAGATAGTTTCATTCTATCTGTTGGTAGACTTACAAAACAAAAAAATTATTTTTATCTCTTAAATGAATTTAAAAAAATAGTTAATAGATATCCTGATCAAAAACTTTTAATCGTAGGTGAGGGTGAGTTAAAAGAAAAAATAGAAAATTTAATTAATCGTTTAAATTTAAGTAATAGTGTGTTTTTAATTGGTCACACAAATAATGTTTACTATTATATGAAAAAAGCTAAAGTTTTTGTATTATCTTCTTTATGGGAAGAAGTAGGTTTTGTAATTGTTGAAGCTGCCTTGTCAAATTCACTGATAATATCAAGTGATTGCAAAAATGGTCCAAAAGAATTTTTGGAAAACGGAAAAGCGGGGTTTTTATTTAATAATAATCAGGAAAAAGACCTATTTAATTCATTTATTTTGTTAATGGAGGAAAATAAGAAAAATATTTTGGAAAAAAAAATCAGAGCAAAAAAAAATTCAATTAAATTTACAATGTTTAGACATCAAATCCAACTTAAAAAACTACTTCATTAGCTTTGTGAGGACATCATTAAAAATAAATATTGCAAAAATTATATCTAGTTTAATAATTTTTTTTTTAAGAAAAAGAAATGTGCGTATAAAACGAAATGATTTGATATGGAATTTAGATTTAAATGAAGCAATTGATTTATCAATTTATCTTAGTGGAAGATTTGAGCCTTCAATTTTTTTTACCATAAAGTCGTTAGCTGAAAACGATAAATATGATTATATTGACATTGGAGCCAATAATGGTGTGCATACTTTATATTTAGCTAAAGAATTTATAAATTCGAAAATATATGCAATTGAGCCCACTAATTACTCATTTTCTAAACTCTTAAAAAATATTGATTTAAATCCAAATATTAAAAAACAAATAATTCCAATTCAAGGATTTATAACATCTAAGAAAAGTAAACCTGATACTGTTTATACAAGTTGGGAGCTTAATTCAAAAGATAAAAAACATTCACAACATTTAGGAGTAAAGAAATCTTTAGAGAATTGTGAAGTAATTAAATTAGATGAATTAGTTGAAAGAAATAATATTCGACAAGCTATTATTAAGTGTGATGTTGATGGAAATGAATTTTTTGTGTTTGAGAGTGGTTTAAATTTTTTAAATAAATTTAAGCCAAAAATTGTTATGGAGCTTGCACCTTATTTATATCCTGAGAATGGATATAAATCCTCTGATTTATTTAATTTTTTTAAACAATTTGATTATAAGTACTTTGAGGTTTCTTCAAAAAAAGAAATACATAATATCCAAGACTTTTCAGATGCAATAGTAACTGGATCTAGTAAAAATATATTTCTTGTTTAAAAAATATAAATAAAAATTATTAATATTTTAATGGATTTGATTACAGTTATTATACCTTATTTTAAAAAAAAAAAGTATATAGCTAAGACATTAAAATCAGCAACTAATCAATCACATAAAAAAATTGAGGTACTAATCGTTTATGATGAAACTTCTTTAGTAGACTTAAATTATATTAAAAATTTAGTCAAAAAAGACAAAAGAGTCAGGTTGTTAATAAATAAAAAAAATTTAGGAGCTGGTTTATCGAGAAACAAAGGAATTAAACATGCTAAAGGTAAATATATTTCTTTTTTAGATGCTGATGATTTATGGAAATCAAAAAAAATAGAGAAACAATTAGAGATTATGAAACTAAATAAGTTTGATATCACACATACTTCGTATGAGATCATTGATAAATACGGTCAAATAATAGGACATAGAAACGCAAGAGACTTTAAGAACTTAAATTCGTTATTAAAATCATGTGATATTGGATTGTCGACTGTATTAATTAAAAAATCCATTTTAAAAAAAAATGATGTATTTCCTAATATAAAAACTAAGGAAGATTTTGTATTTTGGTTAAATTTACTAAATAAAAATAAACATATTTATGGAATAAATAAAAAATTATCAAAATGGAGAAAGCTAGATAATTCACTTTCATCTTCAATTATACAAAAGCTTAAAGATGGATTTAGAGTATATAATAAATTTATGAAAATGAGTTTTATATTTTCAATTTATTATTTAATACTACTATCATTAAATTCAATTATAAAAAAATTTTATCAAAAATGATTTATTATATTCTTTATACAGTAATAATTTTTGTTATTAATTTTTTCATAAAAAAAAATAAATTTTTAACAAGCAAATATCAATTAAACCATCAAAAATTTGCTAATACCAAAATTCCTTTAGTAGGAGGTTACTATTTAATTTTTCCAATTGTTTTTTTGTTTTACAATGATTATCCAATTTTTTCTCTAGTATTTTTTTTAATTTTTTTATTAGGTGTTAGTTCGGACTTAAATATTTTATCCTCACCAAAAAAAAGATTCTTCATACAATTTATAATTATTTTAATATTTATTTTTACAAATAAGACTGAAGTTATCCCTTCAAGAATAAATTTTATTGATGAACTTTTTTTAAACACATATTGGAGTTATCTATTTTCAGTCTTTTGTTTAATGATATTAGTAAATGGGTCGAACTTTATCGATGGTTTAAACGGCTTATTATTAGGCTATTTATTTATTATATTATTAGTACTTTATAAATTAAACTTATACAGTTTTATAAACATTTCAAACGAACAAATTTATTTTTTAATTTATATTTTTTTTGTTGTTTTGATTTTTAATATCTTTAATCAGTTTTTTTTAGGTGATAGTGGAGCTTATTTTTTAAGTTTTTTTACAGGTTTTATTTTAATTGAAATTTACAACGCAAATCTTAAGATTTCACCATACTTTATAATATTATTACTCTGGTATCCTTGTTTTGAAAATCTTTTTTCAATCATTAGGAAATTATTAAGAAAAAAATCTGCTTTAAAGCCAGATAATGACCATTTGCACCAATTAATATTTATATTAATAAAGAATAGGTACCAATTTAAAAATTTGCCAGCTAATATTATTTCCGGGATATTGATTAATACGTTTAATTTAATTTTATTATATTCAGGTTCATTAAATCCTTACAATACAATCATTCAATTAAAGTTGATAACAACCGCAACTTTATCGTATATGATTATATATATTTTGATTAAAAAAAGTCTTAATAAATAAATTTTATTTAGTTAAAAACAATCTCAGCATAGATATTAGTATTAAAAAACCATCTTTTAACGCGTTAACCTTTTTTTTACCACCAATTCTTGCTCTTTCATTTGATTTGCTTGTTGAAATGAGAATTTTCTGTTTATTTGCTTTAATCGGCAACTCAACACAAAATGTAAAATCTTTATTTTGAATATTTAAATTCTTAAAGGATTCTGTTGATCCCATAACAAAAGTGTAGAGGATATCTGTTATTTTTAAACCAAAAAAAATCCTACCTAATTTTGTGAAAAGAAAATTACCAAAATAAGTTACAAATGTATCATCATCACTACTACAACCTTTCTCGTATCTACTTGCAAATATAAATTTTATTTCGTCTTTTTGGATAGTTTTGTACATATTTTCTAATTCTGATGGATTAAATGATCCGTCAGCGTTAAAAATAGAAAAATATTTTGTGCTAACACTATTAATTCCCTGAATTAAAGCGTCACCGTATCCCTTGTTATTTTGATAGAGAATATTGCAACTAAAATTTTTAATTGCATTTATTGTTTGTGTATCAGTTTTTTCTAATACTATAATTGTTTGTAAATTATATTTTTTTAACTCTTCAAGAACAATTGGAAGTGACTCTTTTTCGTTTTTTGCAGGAATAACTAGAGTTAAATTTTCCATAAAAATTTTAAATTACTGATTAACAGAAAACTTAGAAAATAGAAGTAAATTAATAAAATATTTTTATTAATTTTAATTTTATGAACGTTTAGTTTGAATTTAAAAATAGAGAAAAATATGATCAATAAAAAGGGATCAAAATATTTATGATATATTGTGTATTGAGGATTGTTAATTATTATTAATATAAATAATAAAATATTAAAATTGTTTTGTCTTAACAAAGGCAAAATAAAAATAATTGAAATAAAAGAAATTATATAAAATAAATAATTATTTTTAAAAATAAAATAGGAAATTTTAAAAAAAATACCTCCTCCACTTAAATTGTACTGATAATTAAAATTAATTGCCAAAACAAAACAAATAATGAGAGACATTATTATATTATCAATTTTTAGTATTTTTGGTGATTGAATAATTTTAGTGTAAATAAAAGGTGCTACGTAAAAAAACAATAAGGTAAAAGCAATTAGTATGTTATTAGAAATATTTATAAAAAAAATATTTTTTTCATTTAATAACCCACCAATTGCAGCAGATTTATTAATAAAATTTACATCTAAAATAAAAATATAATAAATTGCAGGTAAAGAAAGTAAAATATTTATAATTAAAATTATTAATATCTTTGTTTTAAGACCATAAAATAAAATAAAGTTAATTAGAAAATAAATTGAAAATACAGAAAAATTTGGGCTTATGTACGCAGAAAAAGCGCAGGTGATTACATTCAAAATTGCAAATTTATATTTTTTTGTATTTTCAAATTTTAAGTAAAATAAAATACTTGAAGAAAAAATAATTAATCCTAATATTCTACTGTCCGGCCATACAGACAAAGTTCTAAACGTTGGAGATAAAAAAATTAAAGCACTCAAAATAATTATTGAGATATTGAAATTTTTAAATTCCTCTTTTTCCTTTAAGATTTTAAAAAAAACAAATGGCAAAAAAAGACATACATGCAGATGAATAAGTCTTATAAAAAAGTCTGATAAATTTATTTTCTCTAAAAATGAAAGTAAGATTATTAATATAGGCGAATGTCTAGATGAGAAATTTTCATAATTTAAAAGCGTATCAAAAAAATTATAAGCAAACTGCTTACTTATATTTTTTTGATTGTAATAATCTAAAATAGCTCCACCTGTTGAATTTTCTGAAAGTATGAAGCTTAAAATTAAAGATAAGTATAAAACAAAAAAAAAGACTATTTCTTTATAAGAAAAATTGTTATCAGGTTTATATTTTTGCATTAATTCAATAAATGATTACCAATAAATACAGTGCCTGAACATATAATTTTTATATTTTATATTATCCTATTTATCATTTCCACTATTGGACATGGTGAGATTTTTTCAAGAATAATTTACAGAGATTTACTAAAGTTAAATATTGGAATTTTAGGAATTATTGGTTTTTTTTCGTTATCAATTTATGGAACATTATCTTCATTTTTTTTTGCTCACAATTATTCTCACAATATAATTCTACATATAGTTGGTTTGATGGGGTTTATTTTTTATCTTAATAGAGAAAAAAAAAATTATCTTGAGGTTAAAAATATTTTTATTTTAACATTAATATTTTTAATTGGAGCTTATGTATATAAAAACCATGATGATTTTCCTTATTATCATTTAACTTATGCATTAAATTTATCTGAGAACAAATTTATTATAGGTACTGGAATATTTAGTCATGGGTTTAGAACATTTTCAAGTTTATTCTACTTTCAATCACTTCTATATATGCCCTACATTAAATTTTACCTTTTTCATATTGCACCATTTTTAATTTTAGTTTTTTTTAATTACATCATTTTGTTCAATTTTTTAAAAAATAAAAAAAAATTCAATATTACAGATTATTTTTCGTTATTATCAATTGTTTTTGTAAATATTGTTTTTTACAGATTAGGTGAACATGGCACAGATAGATCTGCTCAAATTTTATTATTGTTGATTTTTTTATTTTTTATTCAACTTATGTATTACGAAAAAAAAGATAAAAATATCTTTCTCTATTTAAATTGTTTGTTAATTTTTATTATTTTAGCATCATCTATGAAAGCGATATATTATATGTACTTGGTATTGGTTCCATTAATATTAATTAAAAAAAAATTTTTTAAAAAATTTTTCGTTAAAAAAAACTTTTTAATTATTTCTATCTTAACAATTAGCTTATTGGGAAATATTTCAACAAGTTATCTAAGTACAGGTTGCCTTCTTTATCCTGCTGAAAAAACATGCATTGGAGATAACAAATGGTCGATACCAAGTAAAGAAGTCAAAAGAATGAAATTACATTATGAATGGTGGGCGAAAGCTGGTGGTGGACCTGGTTATGCTTCAGAAATACCACGTGAAGAATATGTAAAAAATTTTAAATGGTTTAAAAATTGGGTTGATAGACATTTTTTTAATAAAGTTTCTGATACTTTGTTTGGATTAGTTTTTGTTTATAGTTTAATTTTTTTGTTTTTTATTTCTTTTCTTATAAAAATAAAAAATTTAAAAATATTTTAAACTTCAAATCGTATTTAATATTATTAATACTTCCCATGGTTTTTCTTTTAGAGTGGTTTTTGCTACATCCATCAATGAGATATGGTGGATATGTTTTAATTGCTTTGCCACTTATTATTTTAACTAGCTTAATGATTGATAAATTAAATATAGATAATAAAAAAAAAAATTCACTTGTTTTAATATTTTTGTTTATTTCTATTTTGGGTTTTTTGGGAAGAAATATTGATAGAATAAATAAAGAGATGGAGGTTTACAATTATAAGATATTAGAAAGTCCTTATTTTTATGTAGAAAAAGTAGAGTCAATTACTTTAGTGGATAAGCCAGATTTCAAAGTTTATTCTACAAAAAACAAAAAAATGTGCTGGGCCTCAAAAACTCCTTGTTCATATTTTAAAAATTTAAAATCTGAAAAATTTTTTGGCTTTAATATGGTTTACACTGATGCTTGGTAATTTTTTTTTGAAAATGTTTATGTCAATTATAAATTTAATTGATTTACAAAATAAATCTAAAATAATTAAATTTTTTAAAGATACATTTGAAAATAAAGATATTAATATTTTAGATATTGGTGCTCATAAAGGTGAAACCATTGATTTGTTTAATAAAAATTTTAATGTAGGTAAAATTTATTCTTTTGAACCAAATATTAATTTATTTAAAATTTTAAAAGCAAATCAAAAATATAATAATGATAAAATAGAAATATTTAATTTAGGTTTTGGAGAAAGAACTGAAGTAAAAGAATTAAACATATTCAAAGATACTTCTTCTTCAACAATAAATTATATTAACGAAAATACAATATATTTTAAAAGGAAAAAAAAATTTATGTCTTTTTTCTTTAATAGTAAAAACTTCCTAGTTGAGAAGCAAAAAGTTCAAATACGAAATCTCTCAGAATTTATTTATGAACAATCAATAGATAAAATTCATATTCTCAAAATAGATACAGAAGGTTATGAATATAAGATTCTTAAAGGTTTAAAGAGTGAAAATTTTAAAAAAATTAAATTTATATATTTTGAGCATCATTATGATTTAATGATAAATAAAGGATATAAGTTTTCCGATATTGATAAATTTCTTACAACAAATAAATTTTATAAAAAATATAAGCTTAGAATGAAATTTAGAAAATCATTTGAATATATTTATGAAAATTCAAGGTAAAAATTATTTAGTTAGTGTTATTATTGTTAATTACAATAATGCTCCTTTGTTAGATGAAAGTATAAAATCAATTCTAAATCAAACTTATAAAAATATAGAAATCATTGTAGTTGATGATATCTCTACTGACGATTCTATTAAAAAATTAAATAAGTACAAAAGTAAAGTTACACTTATCAAAAATAAAAAGAAAACTGTTCATGGCAGTTATAATCAAATTAATTCTTATTATAATGGTTATATAAAATCTAAAGGTAAATTTTTATTTTTTTTGGATAGTGACGATTTCTTTAAATCTAATAAAATTAATTATATAATTAATGAATTTAACAAAAATAATTTTGATTTAATTTTTGATTTACCAATTATAAAATATAAAGAAAAGGCCATAAAAAGTAGATTTAAACAAAAAAAATTTATTTTTTCAAGTTGGCCAAGATTTTCTCCGCAAAGTTGTATTTCATTAAGAAGAGATTGTGCAAAAGAAATATTTAAAAACGTAAGAATAAAAAAATTTGAGAGTATTTGGTTTGATTTTAGAATAGCTCTATATTATTTTTTAAAAAATAAAGAGATCACAGTTATAAATAAGCATTTAACTTATTATAGGCAATTAGATAATTCGGCCTCTAAAAAATACAAATTATTCTCAAAAAATTGGTGGCACAGAAGAGTACAAGCCCACAAAATTGTAGATTATTTTTCGATTAAATTGAATAAAAGTAAAAAAATGAATTTAGATAAATTTATTACAAATTTAGTTGTATTTTTTTTTTAATGAATAAAATTCTTATAATTGGAAAAAAAAGTTTTTTAGGATCAAATTTAAAAAAGTATTTATCAAAAAACTTTAAAGTTGATAATTTTTCTTTTGAGGTTTTAATAAAAAAAAATTCTATTTTTTTTGATAAATATTCACATGTCATTAATACCTCAATTCATAAGTTGTATATAAAGAAAAAGTATGAGGAAAAATATGACTTAGATATTAAGTTTATAAAAAAGTTCAAAAAAATTAATTTTTATTATATTTTTTTCAATACAAGAAAAATATATTTTTTAAAAAAAAATATAACTGAAAAATCAAAAATTAGGCCTCTAGATAATTATGCAACTAATAAATTTAAAACTGAAACTTTTTTAAAAAAAAAAATAAAAAACAGATTAATATCTTTAAGAATTTCTAATATTTTAGGAAAAAGAATATGTAAGAATAAAAGAAACCATCATAAGTTGTTTTTTGATAATTTTTTAAAATATAGAGAAAATAATAAAATAATTTCAGTGAACAATGATTTTAAAGATTTTTTAAGTATTGATCAATTTTGTTTAATAATTTTTAGAATTATTACTTTTAAAATTTACGGAATTTACAATGTATCCATATCAGAAAAGATCTATATTTCAGAGTTAATCAGTTGGATTGATAAAAAATTTTTAAAAAGAGTAACTTTTATCAATGAACAAAAAGACTCATTCACCTTGTCAAATAAAAAATTAATTAAAAAAATTAAGATTAATTTGACCAAAAAACAATTAATGAATTTTTGCAAGAAATTAGTTTGATATAAATAGTAATTAAACTTTCTTTATTATAGATAATAAATAGAATAATAAAATAAATGAAAAAAAAAATAGCTCTCATTTTTGGAATAACTGGTCAGGATGGTTCTTATCTAGCTGAATTGTTATTAAAGAAAAATTATATAGTAAATGGAGTGAAAAGAAGATCTTCAAGCATAAATACATCTAGGGTTGATCACATATATCAAGATCCGCATGAAAAAAATTATAATTTTAGACTTTACTATGGAGATATTACTGACTCTTTATCAGTGTCCAGTATTATAAAAAAAACCAAACCAGATGAGATCTACAACTTGGCTGCCCAGTCTCATGTTGCAGTATCTTTTGAAGTTCCAGAGTATACTGCAAATGTAGATGCTTTAGGTGCTTTAAGAATTTTGGAGGCTATTAAATTCCATAAACTGGAAAAGAAAACTAAATTTTATCAAGCTGGAACTTCTGAAATGTATGGAAAAGTCCAATCAATACCACAAAACGAGAAAACTCAATTTTATCCTTTAAGCCCATATGGAGTGGCTAAATTATATGCACACTGGATAACAAAAAATTATAGGGAGGCTTACAAAATTTTTGCATGTAATGGTATATTGTTCAATCATGAGAGTCCCAGAAGAGGAGAAACATTTGTAACAAAAAAAATTATTTCTGCTTTATGTAAAATAAAAGAAGGTAAACAAAAAAAATTATTTTTAGGTAATATAAATGCTAGAAGAGATTGGGGACATGCAGAAGATTATTGTTATGCTATGTGGAAGATATTACAGCAAAATAAACCTGATGATTATGTAATAGCTACAGGAATTCAATATTCTGTAAAAGAATTTATTAATTTAACAGCAAAAAAATTAAAATTAAAAATAAAATGGATGGGAACTGGTATTAAAGAAAAAGCTTATAATGATAAAGGATATCCTATTATTGAATGTGATAAAAATTATTTTAGGCCATTAGATGTTAATACTCTTCTTGGAGATTCAAAAAAGGCTAGAAAAAAATTAAATTGGAAACCAAAAATAAATTTAAGTTCATTGATTGACGAAATGATTAAGTCTGAGTATCAGTATTCAAATGGGTCTGAATAAAAATAGCAAAATTTTTTTAGCTGGTCACAATGGTTTAGTCGGTTCTTCTATACTCAAATATTTAAAAGAAAAGCAATATAAAAAAATTTTTACAATTGGAAGAAGTAAACTAGATTTAACTAATCAATTTAAAACAGAAAAATATTTAAAATATATAAAGCCAGATTTTGTAATAATAGCAGCTGCTAAAGTTGGGGGAATATATGCAAACCAGAATTTTAAAGCAGAATTTATTTATAAGAATCTTATGATACAAACTAATTTAATACACGCATCATATAAAGCGGGTGTTAAAAAATTAATTTTTTTAGGTTCAAGCTGTATTTACCCAAAATATTGTAAACAGCCAATTAAAGAAGAATATTTGTTAAGTGGAAAATTAGAAAAAACTAATGATGCGTATGCAATTGCTAAAATAGCCGGTTTAAAGATGTGTGAAGCCTATAATAAACAATATAAATTAAATTATATATGTTTAATGCCTACAAATTTATATGGTCCAAATGATAATTATGACCTAAAATTTTCACATTTCTTTCCAGCATTAATATCTAAAATATATAATGCGAAATTAAAAAATAAAAAATTTATAAAAATTTGGGGAAATGGTACTGCCAAAAGAGAATTGATGTATGTTGATGATTTGTCTAATGCATGTGAATTTTTTTTAAAGAAAAAAACTAAACATACATTAATAAATATTGGATCTGGATATGAAGATACAGTTACAGGTTATGCAAATTTTATTAGTAAAAAACTTAAGATTAAACTAAAATTTATTTATGATAAAAAAAAACCTACAGGCACTCCAAGAAAAAAACTTAATACAAATTTATCTAAAAGTTATGGATGGGAATCTAAAACTAGTTTATCAAAAGGATTTGATATCACTTTTACAAATTTTTTGAAAAAAAATGAAAAGTAATTAATGAGTAAATTTATTGTAGTTACAGGAGGTTGTGGATTTGTTGGTACAAATTTAATTAGTTATCTTTTAAAAAAATCTAAAAATAAAATTATTTGTATTGATGATTACTCTGTCGGGTCACAAAACAATCATATAACTAATAAAAGAGTAAAATATATAAAAGGTAATACTAAAGATATAAATAAGATACTTAAAAATTATTCTTCTAAAGTAAAAGTAATTTTTCATTTTGGTGAATTTTCAAGAATTTATCAAAGTTTTATATATATGAATAAATGTATTCAATCTAATACTATAGGCACCAATGCTGTATTTGATTTTTGTTTAAAGAATAAAATTAAATTAATATACTCGGCAACTTCAGCATCTTTAGGAAATAAAGGAAAAGATAAAAATTTGTCTCCTTATGCTTTCACAAAATCTAAAAACCTTGAATTATTAAATAACTTAAAGAAATGGTTTAATTTTAAGTATGAAGTAATTTTTTTTTATAATGTATATGGACCTAAACAAATTAAAACTGGAAAAATGGCAACTGTAATAGGTATCTTTGAAGATTGTTATCTTGCAGGAAAACCTTTGCCTGTGGTTAAGCCCGGCTCTCAATCAAGAAGATTTACACATATAAACGATACAATTAAAGTTTGTTATGAGGCATGGAAAACCAACAAAAATAGATATTATAGTATTGCTAATAAAAAAAATTATACAATTATTGAAGTAGCCAAATTATTTAAAACTAAAATTAAATTTTTATCACCTAGAAGGGGAGAGAGGTATGCTTCGGCATTAACAAATATGAGTTTAAGTAATAAAGTTTTTAAAAGATATGGTCGAATCGATATAAAAAGATATATTCAGAATTTTATAAAAACGCATGCTAAACAACGAAATTAACACATCAAAAGAATGTTTACATACACGATTAAATATGTATAACACCAATGCCGGTAATTATTGCGATGGTGTTATACCCGATCCCTTTCCGAACTCGGAAGTCAAGCCCCTCAGCGCCGATGGTACTTTGTCTTAAGACACGGAAGAGTAGGTCGTTGCCGGCATTATAAAAGTTATGAAAATTAAAAGTTCGCTTAAATCAATAAAAAAAAGAGATCTAAATTCTAAGCTAGTTAGAAGAAGGGGTCGTGTCTACGTTATTAATAAAACTAATCCTAAATTTAAAGCAAGACAGAAGTAATTTTTATGGATAATGAAGACCATAAAAATACTTGGAACAATTTTACAAAATTTGTGTTGTGGGGAAGCGTCGCAGTGATTGGTGTTTTAGTTTTAATGGCAATATTCTTAATATAAATTTATTAAATGAAAATTGTTTCTGTCTTAGAAAATCAAAAAACTGAAAAAAGGATTGCAATTACTCCAGAGATTGCAAAAAAGTATATCTCACTTGGTCTTGAGGTTGTTTTATCAGAAAATTATGGAAGTCATTTAGGAATTAAAGATGAGGAGTATAAAGCGTTAGGAGTATCAATTTTAAGAGATGAAAAAGAAATAATAAGAAATGCGGATATACTTGTACAATTGAATTTATTAAGT
>MDTB01153374.1_pt1 | contig 31345 bp, 32 predicted proteins | sample 811161 | NCBI WGS metagenome assembly MDTB01 (sample SAMN05326650, study PRJNA326480) | marine metagenome | isolation source: seawater | place: Mediterranean Sea | collected 2009 | reverse complement strand
TTATGTGTTTGCAATACTTACATGTTTATATATTAACGATGCTTATCATTTACATTAATTTAAAATAGGAGGACTTATGGAAATTGAAGCAGCAAAAGTTATCGGAGCGGGACTAGCCGTTATCGGTGTAATTGGATCAGGTATTGGAATTGGTAATATCTTTTCTTCATTCATTCAAGCAGTTGGACGTAACCCGGCAGCAAGAGGTGAAGTTTTCACAATGACAATGTTAGGTTTCGCACTTGTTGAAGCAATTGCACTATTTGCATTGGTTATTGCACTAGTAATTTTATTTGGATAATTACAAGTTTAAAATTAATGCCACAATTAAATCCAGAGTTCTATATTTCACAGCTCTTTTGGTTAGCTGTCTTTTTTTCATTTCTATTTATTTTTTTATGGAAAGTTTCACTTCCGAGAATAGCTAATGTTTTAGAAAAGCGCCAAAATAAAATCAATGAAAACTTATCGACTGCCAAAGAGCTTCAAGCACAGGCTCAGAAGATAGAAAAAAATATTAATACACAGATTAATAATGCTAAACAAGAAACTGATGATGAAATAAAAAAAACAATTCTTTCATTGCAAGAGGATGTTTCATTACAATTATCGTCTATTGATAGTGAATTAGAAAAAAAAATTTCTGAGTCTGAATTGGAAATAATAAAAAATAGAGATGATCAATTAAATAAAATAAATGATGAAATTGCAAATATAACTAAACTTGCCCTTTCTAAGGTCTCAGATTTAAATTTATCAGACAATGATATTAAAGATGCTATTAAGTCTAAAGGAGCTTTAAATTAGTGTTTGCTGATCCACAGTTTTGGGTAGCCGTATCTTTCTTTTTGTTTATTGGTGCAATATTCAATCCTGTAAGAAAAATTCTTACATCAAGCTTAGATAATCAAATTAATGAAATAAAAAATAAAATTAAAGAAGCTGAGAAAATTAAAAATGAAGCACAAAATACGCTGAGTGAACTTAAAAAAAGAGAAGAAGAAGTTGAAAAAGAAATTAGAGAACTAAAATTTAATTCTGAAAAAAAGATTTTAGAATTAAAAGATTTATCATCGAAAAAACTATCAGAGCAAATAAATAAACGTAAATTACAAGCTGAAGATAAAATTGATCAACTTGTAAGAGAGATGAATTTTTCTATAAAAAATTTTATTACTTCAGCTGCAATAGATGCAACAATAGATCTAATAAATAAAAATCTTTCTCAAGAAAAAAAGTCTAAACTAATTGGTGAGTCGATTAAAGAATTAAACAATGTTTTAAAAAATTAATTTTTAATATTTTATTTTTACAAAACCAATTGTCATATATTCAGCTTTTTCTTCTACCTCTATTAAAATATTTAATTTTTTAATAACTTCTGTGGTTATAAATTTATATGATTTATCTTCATAATTTAAATTACTTGAAACTCTAAAATATTGCTTGTCTATTAACTCATCATTTGAATTATATAAAAAAACAAAAATTGGCATATTAATGTTTTCATCTTTAGGATTTAATGGCTCAACTAAAATTAATAAGTCTACATTATATTTATTATATTCTAAATCAGAGGAGCAATTATCAACGAATCCATAATTGTTGAGAGAAGCTTTATAATTGAATTGATCTAAGTCAAAATTTTCGTTTTTACCACTGGAATAAACATTATTTTCTGACGAAAAAAACACTTTTGGGCATTCAATATAAGTAATTTCTTTATTTTGAGTAAATAAATCTGTGCATCCATAAATGTAAATAAATATAAAAAATAATAAAAGTTTTTTCACAATTATTGTATTACTATAAAAAGATCATAAATTACAATACTGAAAAAAAATATGAGCAAAAAATTAAATATTTACCTAGCAGGTCCCAGAGGATTTTGTGCGGGTGTTGATAGAGCAATTGAAATGGTTAAAAGCGCATTACGAAAGTATGGAAAACCAGTATATGTACGTCATGAAATTGTTCACAATAAATTTGTAGTTGAAAATTTAAAATCTGAAGGAGCAATATTTGTTGAGGAGTTAAATGAAATTAAAGATAAAAGTAGACCTGTAATTTTTTCAGCTCATGGAGTTCCAAAATCAGTTCCATCTGAAGCTCTTGAAATGAACCTCATCTATTATGATGCTACTTGTCCACTTGTTAGCAAGATACATAAAGAAGTTGAACATTTTGCAAAAAAAAATTTACCTGTTATTTTAATTGGGCATAGAAATCATCCTGAAGTTATAGGAACAATGGGTCAAGTAGATAAGAAAATTTATTTAGTTGAAAACGTAGAAGATGTTATAAAAATTCCTATAGATCGTGAAAATCAAATTGCTTATGTAACACAAACAACCTTATCAGTGGATGATACTATAGATATAATAAGAGAAATAAAATCACATTTTAAAAATGTATTAGAACCAAAAAAAAATGATATATGTTATGCAACTACTAATAGACAAGAGGCAGTTAAAAAAATAGCTAATCGTTGTGATTATTTTTTAGTAATTGGTGCAAGCAATTCATCTAATTCTTTGAGATTAGTAGAAGTAGCAAAAAATTATGGATCAAAAAAAGCTATACTAGTTGAAGATGTTGATTCAATAAATATGAATATATTTAATGACTCAAATAATATAGGAATAACTGCTAGTGCATCTTCACCTGAAATACTGGTAAAAAAATTACTTGATAATTTAAAAAAATATTTTGATTTAAAAATTAATGAGTCAAATTATCAAAAAGAAGATACTTATTTTAAAGTTCCACAAAAATTACAGATTTAAATTTAAAAAATGGCTGTATATACAAAATTAAGTAAAAAAGAGATTGAATTATTTTTACAGAATTATTCTATTGGTACTTTAAATTATTTTGAAGAAATTGTTGAAGGAATAGAAAATTCAAATTTCAAAATTGTTTGTAATAACATGCCATATATTTTAACAATATTCGAAAAAAGAGTTAATGAGAAAGATTTACCTTTTTTTGTTGACTTAAAATTTTATCTAAATGATAATAAATTTTTATGTCCAAGACCTGTAAATGATATCAAAGGAAATACAATAAATGAAATTAAATCTAAAAAAGCTATAATTGTAACCTTTTTAGATGGAGAAAAAATATACTACCCTACTCCAGATCATTGTGAAAAAATTGGTAAAGTAACTGCTGACTTACATTTAATATCCTCAAATTTTCAAATTAAAAGAAAAAATAGTCTTGGGTTAGATGAGTGGAAAAAAATTTTTGAAAAATGTAAAACAAAAAAAATTGAAAAATTTATTAATATTTTTGAATATTTAGAAAATGAGATGATATTACTTGAAACAAATTGGCCAAATCAATTACCCTCTGGAATTATCCATGCAGATTTGTTTAAGGATAATGTTTTTTTCAAAAATAATCATGTATCTGGAATTATTGATTTTTATTTTTCATGTTTTGATTTTTTTATATATGATTTAGCTATAATAATTAATGATTGGTGCTTTGATAAAAAAGAAAAAAAATTAAATAAAAATTTATTTAAATCATTTATTAGCGGATATTTATCAAAAAGAAAAATAAACAATGAAGAGCTTAATTCATTAAATATTTTATGTAGAGCAGCAGCAGTTAGAATCTTAGTAACAAGATTACATGATTATATATTTCATCCCAATAATGCTATAGTTGTAAAGAAGGATCCTTTTGAGTATTATAATATTTTGAAATGGCATAAAGAAAATAATTTATTGCAAGATGATTAAAATTTATACAGATGGTGCTTGTTCTGGCAACCCAGGAATTGGAGGTTGGGGTGTAGTAATAATAAATGAAGATAATTCGACTAAATTTATATGTGGAGGTGAAAAAAATACTACAAATAATAGAATGGAGCTTGAAGCAGCAATACAAGCAGTAAATTATTTTTCATCTTCTAAAGATCTTGAAATTTTTACTGATAGCAAATATCTTAAGAACGGTATAGAGGATTGGATTTTCAATTGGAAAAATAATGGATGGAAAACATCTTCTAAAAAATCAGTAAAAAACAAAGATAAGTGGATAGAATTAGACAAATGCATATCTGATCATAATATCAAATGGAATTGGGTAAAAGGTCACGCAAATGATATCTATAATGAAAAAGCAGATGAACTTGCAAGAAAATATATTGAAAAAAATACTTAATAAAATTTATATTCTATTATTTTTTTTTATTAGTACTCAAATTTATGCAAATGAAAGATGGGTTATTGATAAAAACCTTTCATACATAAAGTTTGAAGTTCCTGTACTTTTTGCAAAAAATGTTAGTGGTAAATTTAATAAAATTGATGGTTTTGTTGAAATTGATCAAGAAGATAGATTAAATAATAAAGCTATATTTTCAGTTGATATTAAAAGTATTGATTTAAATTATAATAAATACAAAGAATTGATACTGAGTGATATTTTTTTTAATGTAAATAAATACCCAATTAGTGTTCTAGATACTAAAAAATTTAGTTATGAAAATGAAGAAAGTATATTACTCAATATAGAATTAACAATAAAAGGAATAAGTAAAATAATTCCAGTTAATTTAAAAGTATCAGACTATTCTGAAGATTTTGTTCAAGTTAAAGCAATTGCATCATTTTCAAGAAATGATTTTAAAATTGGTACTGGTCAATGGAGCAATACAGTAATACTTAAAGATAAAATAAATTTAGAGTCTAATATTTTTCTAGTCAAAGAATAAACACTTTTAAAGAAAATTTAATTAAAAAAAGAAATTAAAGATTTGCTAAATTGATAAAATATTTTTATTTAAATTTTTATTTTCAGAATATATATTTTTCCAAATCTCATAACGCTTTTTTAAAATATTTATTTTATCTTCATTTGGCTTATAAATTTTATTAACTTTAATTTCTTTTATAATATCACTAGCTTTTAGATTATTAGATTTTGCAAACATTGCTAATCTAGAAACGCCTAATGACGCACTAAATTCACTTTGGTTACACACATTAAGATTTCTGTTAAGTAAAGAAGCAATTAATTTAATCCAAAAAGAGCTTTTTGATCCGCCTCCAACCATAAAAATTTTTTCAAAATCATTATTAATTTTTAGAATAGAATTCACTCCATCTAGTATACCAAAACTAATGCCTTCAATTACAGCATATTGCATGTTGGTTGCATCAGTTGTTGTTTTTATTGAATGAAAAGATCCTCTTATATGTGGATCATTATGAGGTGTTCTCTCTCCAGACAAATAAGGTAAAAAATAAGAAGAATTATTAAGTAAATTTGTATCAGCAAAATATTTTTCTACATTAATTAATGTATCACTAATTGATGAATTAGTTATACTACATATCCAATCTAAGCAATTACTTGCACTCAACATAACCGACATCAAATGCCATTTATTAGGTAAACAATGGCAAAAAGAATGGACAGCATCACTTGTATTGCTTAGAAAGTTTTGAGTTGGAGTGAAAAAAACACCTGAAGTACCTAATGAAATAAAAGATTGAGACTGTTCTGTAATACCCATACCTACTGCTGCTGCGGCATTATCACCTGCACCGCCAACAACAATTACATCATTACTAAAATTAAATTTATCTTTGATATTTTTTTTTAGTATACCTGTTTCCTCGTTACCTTCAACTAATTTAGGCATATGTTTATTTTCTAAAAAGGAACAACTTAAAAGATTTTCTGACCAATTTCTTTCTTTTATATCTAACCATAAAGTACCTGAAGCATCAGACATTTCAGAAAAAAATTCTCCTGTTAGGTAATAACGTAAGTAATCTTTGGGAAGTAAAACTTTAGCAATCTTTTTAAAACTTTCTGGTTCATTATTTTTAACCCAGTTAATTTTTGGTGCAGTAAAACCAGGCATCGTTATATTTCCTGAGATAGAGCGAACATCAAAAGTTTGTTTTTCAAATTCTATACATTCTGCATAAGATCGCGTGTCATTCCATAGAATACAGGGTCTGATCACTTTACCTTGATTATCAATTAAAGTAGCTCCATGCATATGGCCAGAGATTCCTATAGAAATAGTTTCTGAAAATTCTTTTGGTTTTTTTGTTTTTAATGCTTTAAGACACTCATTAGTTGCTTCAATCCACTCTTGAGGATTTTGTTCACTAAAACCATCTTTAGGACTTTGTAATGTTAAATTTGAATTTGATGTAGCAAGAATATTTTGATTATGATCAGTTAAAATCATTTTGACTGATGATGTTCCTAAATCTATTCCTATAAACATTGTAATATATTATTAAAAAATTATCTTATTACAATTAATTAATTTAGTTAGAATTTGATCTTGTATTCAAGACATAAATACCTGAAATACTAATAATAATTGCACCTACTAGAGTTGTTAGATCTGGTATATCTTTATAAAAAATAAATCCTAAAATAATTGCCCACAATATCAAGGTGTAGTGAAAAGGTTGAATTACACTAGCTTTAGCATAACTTAGTGCAATAATTTGAAAATATATTCCAATTGAAAAAAATATTCCAACGCCTAAAAATAAAAAATATGAAAATGATTGCATAGGTTGCCAATAAAATGGAATTATAAATATCATTAAAGTAATACCTACGATAGAAGTGTAAAACAAAGAAGTTTCTGATGAGTCATAGTCTGAAACCTTCCTTGTAACTATTTGATATAGGCTTAAAAAGAAAGCTGCTGCTAATGGAATTAACGACATAGGATCAAAAATAGATAATCCAGGTCTCATAATTATTAATACACCTAAAAATCCAAAAAAAATTGCAATCCATGTTTTTAGATTTACTTTTTCCCTTAATATTATTGCCGAAAGTGCAACAACAATTAAAGGGGTTAAAGAAGCAATACTATGTGCATCTGCTAATGACAAATACCTAAAAGATAGAACAAAAAGACCAGACTCAATAACTGATAATATACTTCTAGTAATTTGTAATTTAGAATTGTTAGTTTTATAAAAAATTAAATTTTTTTTTCTATATGACTCTCCTAAAGATAAAAATAAAGTAAAGAAATATTTTAAAAATAAAATTTGGAATATTGAATGATATATTACTGTGGTTTTTTGAATTGTATCAAGTAAACTAAATGAAAAATAAGCAAGTATAGCAAAAATAATACCGATATATGTGTATGATAGTTTCAACTTATTTATTTGAATTTTGTATATATAAATTCATAAAACAATTTTTTTAATATCGGGTTTGCATGTAAAACCTGTGTCATTAAAACAGCAGTAATATTTTTAGATGGATCAACAAGAAAATATGTTGATGCTGCTCCAGACCAGCCAAACTCACCGTTTGATCCTAAATTAGCATTTTTTTCTTTATCAAGCATAACTCTAAAACCTAGTCCCCAACCATAAGGTATAAGATCGTTTGGTATATCATCAAACTTATTTTCACCTATACTATTAATTTCAAGAGGAAGTAAATTATGATTTAGATAGTTTTTATTTATCAATTTAAGATATTCCTCACTTAATAAAATATCGTCATTTATATTTTTTCCGGTATGAAGCATTTTTGCAAACTTCATATAATCATCAATAGTAGTAAATAAACCATGCCCTCCTCTCGCATATTGGATATTTCCATTAGGATAGCCATAATTATTTATAGTTTGAGGTTTGTATGAAAATTTATTGAGAGTATTTGATTTTTGAACAAATTCATATGATGTCATAATTCTATATCTTTTTTTTTCTTCTACATAAAAAAATGTCTCATTCATTTCAAGTGGCTTAAAAATATTTTCTTTCAAAAAAATAAAAATACTTTGATTAGTTATAACTTCAATTATATGAGCCAGAACATCAATTGATACTGAATAATTCCATTTTTCACCTGGCTGAAATAACAATGGGAATGATAAAATCTTATTAACTTCATCTTTTAATGAAAGATCTTCTGAATGAAATAATTTTTCTTGTTCATATTCTTTACCAATTGGATCGTTTAAGAAATTATAAGAAAAACCTGCTGTATGTAATAACAAATCTTTAATTGTAATAGATCTTTTTAAATTTTCTAAATTTTTTTGATTGTTTATTATTTGAAGAACTTTTAATTTTTTTGCATCTGGAATATATTTTTCAATTTTATCGTCTAAAGCAATTTTTTTATTCTCCATTAATATCATAGTAGCAAATGCGATTATTGGCTTTGTCATTGACCAAATTCTATAAATAGTATCATCATGTATTGGATATTTTTTATCAAGATCCATAAAGCCAACTTTACCTTTATAATTTACATTATCTTTTTGAATCGACCATTGAATTCCTTGAAAATAATTTTTTGAAATTAAAGTCTGCAAAAGACTATTAAGCTCTTTTTCAAGCATTTTAATTTTCAGTAAGAAGATTATTAATTTTTGTAACTAATTCAGAATTTATTTTTCTAGGGCCTTTGTCTTCTCTATTTTTATGTCTTCTTTCGCCAGGCAATCTTACACCTTCTAATGATTTCATTTGCTCAAAAAACTTTTCAGCATGTTCATTCCATTTTTTGCCTGCAATTAATTCTGGAGATAATGCAATAATAAATTCTCCTCCTCTAGCAGGGCCGCCATCATTATTGTCTTCTTCTTTTGCTTCAAAACTAAAAAGATCACCTACTAAACCAGCTGCTAATAATTCTATCATCATTGCTATTGCTGAACCTTTGTAATCTCCAAAAGTTAATAAAACTCCGCCATTAGCAATTTTAGATGGATCATCTGTTTTTTCACCTTCTTTGTCTAATCCAGTACCATAAGGAACTTTATGTCCATCACGTGCTGCAACCTGAACTTCTCCCATTGCCATAGTAGATGTTGCCATATCATATACAACTGGAGTATTATTTTTTCTAGGCCATGCAAATGATATTGGATTTGTTCCAAATAAAGGTTTTTTAGCTCCAGCTGGAGCAACACTTGGTTTATAGGCAGTACAAGCAAGACCAATAAGATTATTTTCAGCAAGGGTCTCAGTTTCATGCCAAAGTGCAGCAAAATGATGTGTGTTGGTAATTGTTAAAACACCTACACCATGCTTGTTTACTGTTTCTATAAGTTTTGGCATTCCAACTTTAATAGCCATCGGGGCAAAACCATAGTCACCTTCTACTCTAATTGCATTTTGAGTTAAAAAATTATTTGATGGTCTAGAATTTCCGTTTACTTTTTTACTTTTTAGTGAAGCAACGTAACCGGGTATTCTAAATAAGCCATGAGATACACTACCATCTCTTTCGGCATGTGTAACAGTTGTTGCAACCGCCTCAGCATTGAGTTCATCACACCCATATTTTTTAAGAACATTAAACGCTAAATCATATATTTCATTTAATTTAAGAGAAGTTGTGTTCATGTTTTATAATTTTTGATAAATAGCTTATAGTAATTACATTATTATGAATAGTGAATTAATAAATTATTTAAAAGATCTTTTAAAAGAAAGAATTTCATTTTCAGAAAGTGTCAGGTTTAATCATTCAAAGGGAGAGGATGCTTATGATCCTATTATACCTAAGGCTGTTTTATTTCCAAATTCTAATGAGGAAATATCAAAAATATTAAAAATTTGTAATAAATTTAAAGTACCTGTTACAGCGTATGGTACAGGAACATCTTTAGAAGGACATGTTGTTGGAAATAATAATGGGGTAACACTATCACTGCAAAACTTAAATAGTATTATTGCTATTAATGAAGAAGATTTTGATTGCCGTGTTCAAGCAAATGTAACAAGAGAACAATTAAATGAGGCTCTTAAAGATAAAGGAATTTTCTTTCCTATCGATCCAGGTGCAAATGCAGCCTTGGGAGGTATGGCAGCTTGCTCGGCTTCGGGTACGATGGCTGTTAAATATGGAACAATGAGGACAGCTGTTTTGGGTTTAACTATTATTATGGCTAATGGTGATATTATTAAAACTGGATCTAGGACAAAAAAAACATCTGCTGGTTATAACTTAACAAATCTATTTGTGGGATCAGAGGGGACATTAGGGATTATTACAGAAGTACATCTTAGACTTTCACCTATACCTGAAAATATCATGAGTGCTGTATGCCAATTTAAAGATTTAGACTCAGCTGTTTTAACTGCTCAAGAAATTATTCAATATGGTGCATCAATTGCTAGAATTGAGTTACTTAACAAAGATCAGATGGATATCAGCATTAAGTATTCACAATTAGAAAATTTGGACTCACTTCCAACACTTTTTTATGAATTTCATGGAAGTGAAGTTTCTAATAAAGAGTCAATTGAAGTAGTAGAAGAAATTTCAAAAAATAATAATGGGAGTGATTTTAAGTGGGCTTCTACAACTGAAGAAAGAAATAAAATATGGAAAGCTAGACACAATGTTTATTACTCAGTGAAAGCTCAAGGTGAGGATGTACGAGTCTATGCAACTGATGTTTGTGTACCAATCTCAAACTTATCAGAATGTATTCAATTTGCTGAAAATGAGATTCAAAATAATGGCTTAAAGGCTCCTATGGTTGGCCATGTTGGAGATGGTAATTTTCATGTTACAATTGTATATGATCCCAAAAAAGAAAATGAATATGATTATATTAGAAAATTTAGTAACAAGTTAATAGATAAAGCTCTCGAGCTAGATGGCACTATTACAGGAGAGCATGGAATTGGACTTCAAAAAAAAGAATATTTATTAAAGCAGCATCCAGATAATGTGCCTCTTATGAGACAAATAAAGAGAATATTTGATCCGAATAATATCATGAATCCTGGTAAAGTTTTCGACTAATCTATACTAATTCTACTTTTTCACTTTTAATAGATCTGTATACAGCATCCAAAACCTTAACTGTTTTAAGGCCAATTTCTGAATTTGCGTGATTAATAGGCTTTTTATTCAAACAAATATCTACAAAAGTATTTATAGGGTTCTCTGTACTATAAGCCATAGTTCCCTGTCCTTCTTTTATTTCGTCTTTTATTTCGCTACCATCATTAAGTCTTATTAATAATCTTTCTCTCTTAATTTCCATATCTAAATATAAAGTTCCTTTAGTACCGTGAACATTTATATAAAAAGTACCTCCAAAATCTTTAGGCACAAATGCACATCCTGAAAAAGATCCTGTTGCACCATTGTTGAACTTAACAGAAATTGCATCTGTATAATCAACATTTGTGGGTGAAGGAACTGAAAAACAAAAAGCTTTTTCCGCTTGAAGTTGAGATATCTTAAATACTCCACCAAACATATGCGATAACTGGCCCCATCCATAACCCCCTCCTTTATTAGGATCAGACCATGTAGATGCTAGTGGTTGAAATGTATGGTTACTAGACTCAGTGAGAGGAATTCCTTGGAAAAGGTCAACCAAAGAAGATGAAAAGGCGGCATCAATATGTTTTATTTCTCCTATAACTCCGTCTTGAATATATTTTTCTGCTTTAGGCATAAAATCTGTAAAATTAAAACCATTTGGAACTAAAATTTCTTTGTTAACTTTTTTTGCAAGTTCATAGAGACTTTCAGCATCAGATGAATTAGTAGTCATGGGTTTTTCAATTAAAACATGACACCCTTTTTCAAGTGAAGCTTTGGCATTTTCATAATGAGCAAAATGTGGTGAAGCTATAACTACACCGTCAAGTGGACTAAGACTTAACATTTCATTATAGTCTATCGAGGCAAATTGAAAATTAAATTTATTTTTAACAAAATCTAATTGGTCTTGCTCTAATTTGCATACACTTACAAGCTCAACATCATCTCTTTTTTTAAGATTGGGTATATGATATTCTGTTGCCCACCAACCTGCACCTATAACTCCTATTTTAGCTTTACTCATAAAAATATCCTAATTAATCTAAATGCATTTGAATGGGTAATAAATAGGGAAAATTTGTTTTTGGATCAATTTCAGCCTTAAGAATATCAGACATATACTCTCCCCATTTTTTGTTAACATCACTATTAACAATATGTTTTATTGATTTTTCTAAATTTTCAGTTTCAAAATAGCCAAACAAAGTTAAGCCATGTCTAAATATATTGTAATTTCTTAAACCTGCATCATTTAGCATTTTAACCATTTCAGGCCATATTTCATCATGTCTCTTTTTGTATTCTTCTTCATATCCTGGTCTAACTTCTAACACCCATGCGTAATTTTTCATTATTACCTCCTAATTAAATGAAGTTAAGTTTAATTTACTTTTGTGATTTAGCATAAATATAATTTGTTAAAATTATAGCAATAATTAACATTGCACCTAATATAGTAAGCTGAGACTCAATTTTAATTCTTGCTACGTTTAACCCAGCTCTTAATATTACAACAATCCAAAAAGCAATAAAAGTACCAAAAATATTACCCCTTCCCCCAAAAATATATGTTCCACCTAGCATAACCATTAAAACAATTTCAAGTTCAGCACCTGTTGCCATATTAAATCTAGCAACAGCTAATCTAGAAGTGGTTAATACACCAGCCATACCACAAACTAAGCCAGATAAAGTAAACAATAACAATTTTATTCGGTTAACTTTAATTCCTGAGTATTTGGCTGTTTGAGGATTTGTGCCTATTAAATAGAGTTGCTTGCCATAAATAGTAGAGCTTAAAAAAAATCCAACTATGATAGCAAAAACAGTAAAAATTATTACTGGAATAGGAATGATGCCAACATAACGATAATCAATTCCAATAAACCAAGATGGATATCCGCCCAAAGAAAAATCACTAGCTAATGATTGAGCAATACCACGATACAAAGTCAGTGTTCCTATAGTTAATATTATTGAAGGAATTTGTAACATAGTCACAAGCAAACCATTAAATAAACCACATAAAGTTCCAGATAGTAAAGCAATAACTATAGACATGGGCATACCTATTCCTGCATTATAAGCTGTTCCAAAAATTACCGCAGTTAATGCAATCATTGATGCAATAGATAAATCGATTTCACCAGAAATTATTATTAAAGTAAGAATTATTGCTATTAGCCCATACTCTACATAAGGTGTAGCGGAATCCATTATAAAAGCTAGATCAGCAAAAAATGGAGATAACTGAATTGATGATATTATAGATATTATTAATAATATTACAGCAACCCATTCAGGTCTAACAATCCAATACCGAATTGTCGGATTCTCGCTTAAATAAATTGATAATTTATTAAACATTAATCCCTCCACTTAGTTTTTTCATTCTATAAATTATCAATTGATCAAGAGCCAATGCTACAACAATAATTAAGCCATATATTGCTTTTTGAAATTCACCTGGAATGTTTAAAACTGGTAAGGCTACATTTATAATTCCTAAAAGAAGTATTCCTAAAAATGTTCCCAAAACACTTCCAGAACCACCGGTGATACTCGTTCCTCCAATTATAACTCCAGCAATTACAATAAATTCAATTCCAACACCTGTAACACCAGGATTAACATAACCAAATCTTGAAGCATAAAATAATCCCGCAACACCTGCTAACATTCCACAAACACCAAAACAAAATAATGTAACTTTAGTTACATTAATACCTTTAAGATGTGCTGCTACGGGGTTGCTTCCAGTTGCATAAATTTCTCTTCCTAAAACTGAATGGCGCATAACCAAGTGACTTATAATTACTATTATTAAAGTAAAAATTAGAATACCTGGTATTGAGAATAGAAAAGAGGTTTGAGAAAAAGATACAACATGTTCCGGAATATCATTTCTATCTATTTGTCTACCTCCACTAACTATAAATACTAAACCTCTATACAAACTTAATGTGCCTAGTGTTACAATTATTGAATGAACATTAAATCTTGTTACGATAAATCCATTTACTAATCCCAATATTAAACCTACGATTGCACAAATTATCAAAGACAACCAAAGAGACAATCCGGGAAACTGAATAAAAAATAATCCAATAACAATTGCAGAGAATGCTAATATTGAGCCAATAGATATATCTACATGTCGGCAAATAATGACCATCATTTGCCCCATAGCCATGACTAAAATTAGAGGTATAGCGAGAAAAACTGCTCTCCAACTATCTATTGTCATAAATCTTGGATCTATTACTGCAGCAACTATTATAAAAACAACAATTATGGAAAAAATTCCTAGCTCTCTTATTCTTAAAAACTTATCAAATAATGTCATATTAATTTATTGCATAACTCATAATATTTTCTTGTGTAGCATCTTTATTATTCAGAATTTTAGTAATTTTACCTTCACGCATGACTATTATTCTATGAGACAAAGATAGTATCTCGGGTAGTTCTGAGGAAATTAAAATTATTGCTGTACCATCATTAGCTAATTGATTTATTATTTCATACATTTCAGATTTAACACCAACATCTACACCTCTTGTTGGCTCATCTAGTATCAAAACTTTTGGCTTGGAAAGTAACCATTTAGAAATTATACATTTCTGTTGGTTGCCTCCCGACAACTCTTCTATCAATTGTCTGCCTGAAGTAAGTATAATGTTAAATCTTTTTATATAGTCATTAGTTATTGAGGAAACTATTTTAGAATTAATAAGACCAATATTATTGGATATATCTTTTGGCACGGCTGATGTTACATTGTCCTCCACGGCAACTGGACCAAAAATACCCATTTGTTTTCTATCTTCAGGTACGTAAGCAAATCCTTTTTTTATCGCCTCATTAGGAGAATTATTAATAATTTTTTGACCATTATAAATAATTTCTCCATTATCAAATTTTTCAGCTCCAAAGATACTTTTAGCTACTTCTGTTCTACCAGCACCTACCAATCCAGCAAATCCTAAGATTTCACCTTTTTTTAAATTAAATGAAATGTCGCTGAATTTTTTTGACAAAGATAAATTTTTTACATTTAGAATATAATCATCATTTTTAAGAAATTCATTATTCTTAATTTCTGTCTCTTCAATATTTCTTCCTATCATAAATTTTATTATTTCTTCATTTGACACTTCATTTATTTTTTTTGTTGTTATTAGATCTCCATCTCTAAAAATTGTTACTCTATCTGATATTTGTCTAATTTCCTCCAAACGATGACTGATAAATATAATTGCCATCCCATTTGATTTAAGTTTATTGACAATTTCAAATAATTTTCCAACTTCATTGGGTGTTAAAGGTGAAGTAGGCTCATCCATTATTAAGATTTTAGAATTTTTTGACAGAGCTCCTGCTATTTCTATCATTTGTTGATCTGCAATAGATAAGCCCTCCATAATAATTTTTGGATCTATTTTTAATCCAATTGAGTTTAAAATCTCATTAGATTTTTTATTGATATCTTGCCACTTAACTCTAGAAAAATTATTTCCTTCCATGTGACCCATAAAAATATTTTCAGCAACAGAAAGATGAGAAAAAGATTGCGGTTCTTGATGTATCAAAGATACTCCATTATTTTGAGCTATTATTGGAGAAGTAATATCAACTTTATTTTGATCTAAAAAAATGTCTCCATCAGTTGGAGTATAAACACCACTTAGTATTTTAACAAATGTAGATTTGCCTGCTCCATTTTCTCCAACTAAAGCATGTACTTCACCAGGCTTTAAGTCAAAATCAACTTTTCTTAAGACATTAACTCCACTAAACGATTTTCCTATATTTTTAGTTTTTAGATCCATATTATGTTTATTTAATACTTCTAAGTTAGTTTTTTCAAAATAATAAGTAAAAATTTCAAATTATTCTTGATAAAAATACATTTTTAATGAAAATGTTATTAACAATTCAATAGGAGGAATGATGAATAAATTATTTAAAATTATTTCTGTAAGTATTCTTGGTTTGTTACTTACAACTGGTGTTTTTGCAAAACCAGTTGAGGTAGTTTATATTCCAAAAAATACTGGTAACCCATATTTTGACTCTATAATTAAAGGATTTGAAGTTGGGGCAGAAAAATACGGTTATAATTTTTCAACAGTAGCACCGGCTACAGCTGATGCTACGTCTCAATTACCATTTATTAAAGCTGAGATACAAAGAGGAGTTGATGTAATTGCTATTTCACCAAACTCTAACGACGCACTTAATACCGTTTTTGATCAAGCAAGAAAAAAAGGGATTATTATCATGGTTGTAAATGGTGATATACCTGGTAGTGAGGCACACAGAGACTTAGCAATTATGCCAGTTGATTTCTCAACAGTTGGTACTGCACAAATGACTTTAATGGGTCAATTAATTGATCATAAAGGTCAGTTTGCAATTCTAAGTGCAACTACTGATGCTCCAGATCAAAATACTTGGATTAAAGATATGGAAGACAACATAATCGGCAAAGGTATGTTCTCTGATATGGAATATCTTGGTGTTGTGTATGGAGATGACGATCCACAAAAAAGTACCACTGAAGCTGAAGCATTACTTGCTAAGTATCCTGATCTAAGAGGAATTATTTCACCAACGACTGTTGGTGTAGCAGCTGCTGCACAAGTTGTAGAATCAGCAGGTAAATGTGATCAAGTTCAAGTAACAGGTCTTGGAACTCCAAACCAAATGAGACCATTCCTAAAAAGTGGATGTGTAAAAGCATTCCAATTATGGGATCCATCTGTAGAAGGTGAAATTGCAGGTTATCTATCTGTTCAAATGGTTGAAAATGGAATGAAGTTATCAGAAGGTATGACAATCAGTGTTCCAGATCAAGGTGATGTTGAAATAAATGCTAATAATTTGATTTATGCAGCACCGATGCTTGATTTTGTTCCTGATAATATCGATAATTTCAACTTCTAATTTATTTTATTGAAGAGCAATAGCAATATTGCTCTTCATGCATTTATAAAATGGATAATATACCTATAGTTGACGCTCATCACCATTTGTGGGATTTAGAAAATGAAAAAACTAAATATTCCTGGTTAATGGTATCAGAAGGTGAAGCTTTTTTTGGAGATTATGGAGCTATAAGAAAAAGTTATTTACTAGATGATTATTTGAACGATGCCAAAAATCAAAATTTAATTAAATCTGTTCATGTACAAGCAGAGCACGATGATGATAGCCCTGTTACTGAAACAGAGTGGCTTCAAACTCTAGCCGATAACCATAATTCCAAATTACCAAATGCAATTGTTGCATTTGCAGATTTTTCTAAAGATAATGTAGTTGATATTCTCAATCAACATCAAGAATATAAAAATACTAGAGGAATTAGACAGATTTTATCTTTTAACGCCGATGAACCAAAATATTCACACGCTTCAGAAGATTTTATGAAAAATACAAAATGGCTAGATAACTTTAAAAATATGAAAAATAGAAATTTATCTTTTGATATTCAAATTTATCCTCACCAAATGGATGATGCATTTAATTTAGCTAAAGATAATGATGATATTTTATTTATTTTAAACCACACTGGTGAACCATGTTATCAATCTAAAGAATATATCAAACATTGGGAAAGTGGTATGAAAAAAATTGCAAGTTGTAGTAACATAGTAGCAAAAATTTCTGGTCTTGGAATGTTTAATCCAAATTGGACAACAGATACTACAAAAATATTTGTGGAAAAAACTATTGAAATATTTGGTGTTGAAAGATGTATGTTTGCCTCTAATTTTCCAGTAGATAAAATTTTTAATACTTTTGATAATTATTGGAATTCTTTTAAAACAATTACTAAAGACTATTCTGTTAACGATAAAGAATTGTTATTTTCATCTAATGCAGAGAAATATTATAGAATTTAATTATGACATCAAAAATTAAAGACGTAAGAGCTAAACTATATACTTGGAAAGGTCCTATTCAAAAAATACATGATAATTTTTGCACTAGTGCAGCGGACTTATTAAACAAAGAAAATATTAGTGCTGATGGCATGTCAACTTTTAAATTTTTAAGTTGGCTAGTTGTTGAAGTTGAAACTGAAGACGGACATGTTGGTCTGGGTAATGCTGCACTTGCTCCAAAACCTTGTAAGTCTGTAGTAGATAATTATTTAAAACCAGCAATAATTGGTGAGAGTATTTGGGATTATGAGCATATTTGGCAAAAAATGTATCGACAAACCTTAGCTTGGGGAAGAAAAGGGGTTGGTATGACAGCTATTAGTGCTGTTGATATTGCAATATGGGATGCATTAGGTAAAGTTGCTAAACAACCAGTATATAGACTTTTAGGTGGTAAAACAAAATCTAAACTACCTTGCTATGCAAGTAAATTGTATAGCCAACCTCTTGATACACTTGCAAAAGAAGCAAAGGAATATTTAGACCAAGGTTTTAAAGCGATGAAACTACGTTTTGGTTGGGGTCCAAAAGATGGTGCTGAAGGAATGAAAAAAAATATAGAATTAATTAAAACAGTAAGATCAGTAGTCGGTGATAACGTTGATTTAATGGCTGACGTATATATGGGATGGACGTTTGAATACGCAAAAAGAATGATGCGATTAATTGATAATGAGAATTTAAGATGGTTAGAAGAACCAGTAATTGCTGATGACATAGATGGATATGCTGATTTAAGAGCATCTTGTAGAACACCTATATCAGGAGGTGAGCATGAATATACCTTATATGGTTTTAGACAACTTTTAGAAAAAAAAGCTGTTGATGTAGTACAATTTGATACAAATAGAGTTGGGGGAATTACACAAGCACATAAAATTTGTGCTTTAGCAGAAGCATTTCAAATACCAGTAATTCCTCATGCTGGACAAGTACATAATTTTCATATCTCCATGAGTAGTATTAATGCTCCCATTGTTGAATACTTTCCATTTTGGCCTGTAGAAATTGGCAATGAATTATTTTGGTATATTTTTGATGGAGAGCCTCAAGCTAAGAATGGTTTTATAGAATTAGATGAAAATAAACCTGGATTAGGTATTGAGTTATCAAATAAATATTTAGATAACTTTGAAATTACAGAATAGATTTATTTACTATCTCTTCGCTATATGCAAAAACTGCTGGACTACCACCAGTAAACATAAAAATTACATTGTCACCTTTTTTAATTATTCCCTTTTCAACATAATCAATAAGAGCTGCAAAACCTTTAGAGGTATAAACTGGATCCAATATAATTCCTTCTTTATTAGCTAGAAGCTTCATTGCTTTTATTCCCTCTTCTGTTGTAGCTCCATATTTTTCACCTACATAATTATTGTCATGATTAATCATATCTTGCGAAAACTCTAAATTAACATCAAGCATTTTAGCTCCATCATTACAAATTCTAGCTATATCTTTCTTAATATCCATTTCCCAATACACTGGGGATATATCTTGTATTCTTGTTGGCCAATTTAAAATTTTTGCTCCTAATTCACAACCGGCTTGTGTCATATTTGCAGCAGTTACAAACAAATGATCTGCCATGAATTTTTGTTCTTTCATTTGTAAGTCAATTTCAGCCATAGCATTAGCATAACTAATTCCAGCGAGTGCTGTATCTTCTTGTCCAAAACCTCCATATATTAAAAGTGGCTTTCTTCCGTCTTTAATTAGTTGATTATATTTTTTATCTAAATGTTTTGGTATTTCCTCTAAATCTTCTCCTTCAATTACATCTATATTTGCACCTAAAATATTATATAATAAAAAGTTGCCCTGCATTAATTTACCTTTAACTCCATGCATTAAAACTAAGTAACTTTCTAAGTTTAATTTATTTGCAGCTGCAGCAGCTTGACGGCAAAAGTTGGACTGTGAAGAAGCTCCTGTTAAAATACAATCATAATCTCCATATAATGTCTTTGCCATTATAAACTCTAAATGCCTTGTTTTGTTGCCTCCAAATGCAAGTGATGTACAATCATCTCTTTTAATATAAAGATTAACATTTAACTCTTTAGATATATTTGGGGCAAATTCTAAAACAGTAGGCAATAAAGCCAAACTCACCCTAGGAATTTTATTAATTTTAGTAATTAATTCCTCAGCAGATAACGAAACAAAATTGCTACTCATTTTTATATTTCTATAAATTTAATGACTGTGTCTTTTTACTTCTGACCCACGTTTACCAACTAAAAAATCTAAGTCAGCGCCTGTATCTGCCTGCGTTACATGTTCAATATACATTTTTTGATAGCCACTCTTTATATCTGGTAAAACTGGTTTGTAGGTTTTTAACCTTTCTTTAATAACATTATTATCAACTAAAAGATTCATTGATCCTTTATCAACATCTATTTCTATAAGATCATTATTCTGTACAGCAGCAAGAGGTCCTTTGATTGCTGCTTCAGGGGCAGTATGAAGGATGACAGTTCCATATGCAGTTCCACTCATTCTTGCATCTGATATACGAATCATATCTCTTATACCTTTTTTTAACAATTTTTGTGGCAATCTCATATTCCCAACCTCAGCCATACCAGGATAACCTTTAGGACCACAATTTTTTAAAACAAGAATTGAGTTTTCATCTACTTCTAGATCAGGGCTATCAATTTTGTCGTGAAATTCTTCAATGCTCTCAAAAACTACTGCTTTTCCCTTGTGTCTCATAAGTTCTAGAGTTGCAGCTGATGGCTTAATAATCGCACCATTTGGTGCAATATTTCCTCTTAGTATTTTTATGCCTCCATCGGCAACTAGAGGATTGTCAAATTCTTTAATAACATCATTATTCCAACATTTTGCGTTTTTATTATTTTCAGATATTGTTTTGCCATTTGCAGTAAGAGAGTCTTTATCTAGTATATTTTTTTCAAGTAGCCTTCTTATAACAACAGGAACCCCACCAGCGTAATAAAAATCTTCCATTAAATATTTTCCAGAAGGTTGCAGATTTACTAGCGTAGGAATATGTTTACCACATTTTTCCCAATCACTTAATTTAAGATCTATTTCTAATCTACCAGCAACTGCTGCTAGGTGAACAACTGCATTTGTTGATCCACCTATTGCACCATTAACTTTAATAGCATTTTCAAAAGATTTTTTTGTTACAATTTTTGACATTATTAAATCTTCTTTAACCATTTCAACAATTCTTTTTCCTGACATATGAGCAAGGGCGTACCTTCTTGAGTCAACAGCAGGTATAGCAGCGTTGTTGGGTAGAGACATTCCTAGTGCTTCTACCATACTTCCCATAGTTGAAGCAGTTCCCATCGTCATGCAGTTTCCTTTAGAACGGCTCATTGATATTTCTGCTTCGATAAAATCATCCTCAGTAATCTTTCCAGCACTCAAATCAGCATCAAGTTTCCAAACACCTGTACCTGAACCTATTGTTTCTCCTCTGTGATGACCATTGAGCATGGGTCCACCAGAAATACCAATTGTAGGTATATCAACACTAGCTGCACCCATTAACAATGACGGTGTAGTTTTATCACAACCCATTAGTAGAACTACTCCATCAATTGGATTTCCTCTTATAGCTTCTTCCACATCCATGCTTGCCAGGTTTCTAAAAAGCATTGCTGTTGGTCTTAAATTTGATTCACTTGCAGAGAAAACTGGAAATTCTAATGGGAACCCTCCTGCTTCATATACTCCTTTTTTCACAGACTCAGCAATTTCACGAAAATGTCCATTACATGGAGTAAGTTCAGACCAAGTATTGCAAATACCAATGACTGGCCTACCATCGAATAAATGATTTGGATGACCTTGATTTCTCATCCAACCTCTGTGAACAAAAGTATCTCTCTTATGTGTTTTTGAGTTGTACCAAGCTGAAGATCTAAATTTATTTTTTTTTGTCATTAAAAAAGTCCGAGCAAATTTGCAATTTTTTTTGATTTTTTAATTCCATAATCTGTTGGTTTTAAAAACGGTTTACGGTCATATACATTTTTTACTCCCATCCTAAATGCACAAACTCTCTTACCGTAACATACCAAAGTGTCAATTGATTGCATTATAAATACTATATTTGGAAGAATATTTTTATATTCTCTTTCAGCGTGATCAAGTTTATTTTGTTTAAAATAGTTATAAATTTTTATAAATTTATCTGCACCATCTAAACAAGGAACAATGCCTTTACAGCCAATTTTAAAATTATCTACTATCTCTTGACCTCCTCTTCCATTAAAAACAATTAAATCTTTTGGATAATTTATTATTTCTTGTTGCATATGAATAGAGGATGCTTCACCTTTTATTGCTCTAAAGTTATTAAATTTTTTGTATAGGCTTAGAATTTGATTAGAAGATAATCCAACACCAATGTATTCTTTAGCGTTTTGAATTCCTGTTAAAGTTCCTCTTGTTAAAGGCATTATCCTTTTAAAGAAATTATAACATTCTTGATCTGTTATATTTTTTTTGATCATTGGTTGCAGAATTAACCAATCCACATTATTTGATTTTGATACATCTATTAGTTTACAATAATCTTCATATTTTTTTTCCTGTATAGTTATTGCCTTTGGAAATGCTGATGGAATTGTTTTTGTAATAAGCTCAATTATTTTTGTTTTTTCTTTTAAAGTTAACTTGTTTACTTCGGTAGCTAAACCAAGAGCAGCTATGCCATTACATTTTTTTTTAAATATTAGTGAAATTTGTTCTTCCATCAATTTATAATCAATTGAATTATTTTTATTGAAAAAGGTGTAAAGAATTGGAAAAATTCCTTTTATTTTATTAGTACTAATCACCAATCAACTACTGTTCCATCATTTAGATATGCATCAGTTGTTGGCATTATTTCTTGTTTAAAAGGATATTTTAATGCTTCTTTTTCATTAACATCTATTCCAAGACCAGGTGTATTTGGAATCATCCAACAATCATTAACTTTTTCGATAGGTGTTTTGGATATAACATCATCATACCAAGGTACTGATTTGTCCATTACTTCTTGTATTATATGGTTTGTTGTTGAAGCGGCAAAATGAAGTGCTGCGGCACCAGCTATTGGTCCATTTGGGTTGTGGGGTGCTACACCAATGTTTGCTATAGAAGCTGCAGCCGCTATGTTTTTAGCTTCTAGCAATCCGCCACAATGATTAAGATCTGGCTGAACAATATCAACAATACGATTTGATATAATGTCTTCAAATTCATGATGACCTATCAATCTTTCCCCGGTCGCGAGAGGGCAATTTATGGAGTTTTTAATTTGTAACAAAGTTTTGTCATCTCCTGGCAATATTGGCTCCTCAACAAATAGTGGATTATAAGTTTCTAATTCTTTTATGTACTGTACTGCAGAAATACCAGATGCACATCTACCATGAAAATCTACCATTATGTCAATATCATCACCTACAGTTTTTCTTAAAGAAGACATTAACTCATTAACTTTATTTAAATTTTTAAAAGTATTAGTGAAATGAGTAAATGGAATAAACACAACCTTAAATGCTTTATAGCCTTTTTCTACTAAAGCAGATGCATGATCATTTAATTTATTTGTCTCCATTGTATCTCTGTAGACAGCATTCATATCTCCCATTCCTAGGTGAGTATAAATTTTAATTTTTTCTCGAACTTTACCTCCTAATAATTGCCATACTGGAATATTAAAACTTTTTCCGAGTATATCCCAAAGAGCATGTTCTATTCCACTGACTGCAGACATACCAATTACACCTAATTTCCAAAAACCATGTTTTGTCATTATTTGAAAATTTTGCTTAATATTTCTTGGATCTTTGCCAACTAATAAAGGTTTTAAATCTTCTATAGCACCAACCACAGCTCTAGTTTTCCATTCAACAGTTGCTTCACCCCATCCATACAAATCTTTATCTGTTATTACTTTTACAAATACCCAGTTTCGCATTTCAGCATTTACAATCGTAGTTTTAATATCGACAATTTTCATAATTAAAATATTTTTTCTTTATTAACATATATTTCTACATCAACCTTATATTGTTCTAAAGCACTTTGATTAATTTTTATAGCGTGACCAATACCAGGTGGAATATCAATACATCCATTTTCATCCATACCAATATGATTTTCAGTAAGATCCCATGCTAATGATTTAAGTTGTTGAGGAAATTCTGCAAATAAACTTTTTGAGGAATTTGCATAAGATTGTAAAGAAGATGAAAGTTGTAAATGTGATGTAAAAGTATGGTTTACATATTGCACTTTATTGCTTTCTGCAAAATCACAAATTTCTTTACCAGCAAGTATACCTCCAGCAATTCCAGCATCTATTTGAATAAATTTAACTTTACCAAATCTAATCATATTTTTTGCTGACTCCACTGAGTGACAAGACTCTCCACCTGCCAAGGGTAGATTTGTTTTATCACTTAATTGACCATATTCATAAAAAGCATCAGAAAAAAATGGTTCTTCTAACCAAGTTATGTTTGCGTTTTGAAAAATATCTAATCTTTTTTGTGCTTCTTCAACATCAGTCCCCCAAATAGCTCCTACATCAACCATTAGTTCCAAATCTTTACCCATAGCATCTCTTGCAGCAACTAAGTGATCTTGATCAGTTTTAATATTTAGACCAAAATTTTGCCATCCAAATTTGATTGCTTTAAAATTTTGATTTTTTAAATTTTTAGCAACTTTAAATGTTTCTTCAGGCGTTTTACCAAATAATACTGAAGCATATGCTATTTTTGGTTTTGAATTATTCATCCCAATTAGTGAATAAATTGGACAACTTTCTTTTTTTGCTAAAAGATCTAACAATGCTACTTCAATTCCAGAAAAAGTATGTGGTGTTTGAGCAATCATTAGTGATTTGTGTTTAACAGTATGAATTATTTTTTTTAAATCATTTAAGTCATTTATGTTTTGATTAATAACTGAGTCTCTTATTGGATTGGCTGCAGAATGCGATTTAGGACAAATAAAATTTGCAATTGATGTTAAAGGTGAAGCTTCGCATTCTCCCCATCCAACTAATCCTCCAGCTTCTACTTTAACTATCAGTGCATCTTGACTTCCATCAGCCTCATCCAAGATTTCTGGCATAGATAAATAGTAAAGTTCAATATTTTCAATTTTCACTTTTATTCTGCACCAGTATCGTCATTTTCATGAATTCTTAAAGTAATACCTCCATCAACAACTATATTCGCTCCAATCATAAAATTACATTCATCAGAAGACATGAACATAATCGTATTTGCTATTTCATCTGTCGTTCCCATTCTTTTAATTGGTTGATGATTTTCTGCTTCCTTTCTTGCTGCAGTAGGATCTGGTTTTGTGTTGAAAAATCTATCAATAATAGGAGTCTCTATATAGCCTGGTGAAATTGAATTTATCTTAATACCTTTTCCAGCATAATCAACAGCAAGAGCTTTTGTTAAACCTATAACTCCATGCTTTGCAACAGGGTAAGGAAAACAATTTGGAATTATCTGAATACCATGAACTGAAGCAACATTAACAATACTGCCTTTATTTTTTTTAAGCATGTGTGGAAGAACGGCCTTACATCCAAACCACACACCATCTAAGTCTACTGAAAATGCTCTTTTCCATTCACTATCAGGCATATTTAAAGGTTCACCAAAAACATTTATTCCAGCATTATTAATTAATACATCAGGTATTCCAAAGGTATCTAAAGTTTGTGAAACCATATTATCTACTGATTTAAATTCTGCTACATTTGTTTCTAAAAAAATAGATTTTCCTCCGTTATTATTTATATGCTCAGAAACTGAATTGCCTGTTTCAGGATTAATATCTGCAACAACAACTGAGGCTCCTTCACTTGAAAATTTTATTGCTGTTCTTTCACCAATTCCAGAACCAGCACCAGTTACAATAACGATTTTATCTTTAAATCTATTAGTCATAATTAAAAGAGTACTTTACTAATTAATTAGCAAATTTAAAGTCAGCTTTTCCCTGAATATGTGTTTCAAGGGCAAACAAACTTCCTGCATGTGGTGTATTTTCTAATTGCTCATTTGTCATACCCATTCTTGCAGTTGTAATAAATAACGTTTTCAAGTCTTTACCCCCAAAAGTACAACTTGTTACATTTGGAACTGGGAGCTCTACTACACTATCTACTTCCCCATTTGGATTAAAACGAACCACACACGATCCACCCCATCGACAATTCCATAGAAAACCCTCTGAGTCAACAGTTGAACCATCTGGATAGCCTCTATCAAACTTAGCAAATTGTTTTTTATTAGAAATTATTTTATTTTTATGATCATAGTCATAAACAAATATTGAACCAGTTAGAGTATCTGAAAAATAAAATTTATCATTTTGAGGATTCCATGCAAAAGTATTTGAAATACCAATGTCATTTTCATGGTTAGTAATGTTTAGATCTTTATCAATACAATATAAGGAGCCAGAATTTTTAGTAATTTCTATATCACTGCCATCATCTGCAATATTATTTTGCATTGTACCAATCCAAAAATTACCTAAGAAATCTGCCGCTCCATCATTACATCTATTATGAGGTTTGTTATTTTCTAATCTTAGAATTTGATCAAATTTTTTGTTAATTAAACTAAAATTATTTATTCCGAAATGAGAAGCAATTAATAAGTTTTTATTATCACGCTCTGCCATGGCTGTAATCATTTCAGGCATTTCAAATATTTGATGTTTATTATTATTAAATGAATATTGATGAAGTTTTGATGGCATTGGTATATCTAACCAATAAAGAGTATTTGTATCCTGAGACCAAATAATTCCTTCTCCTAAATTATTCTTACAATCTTGAAAAATTTCTACTTTATTCACGCAGGAATAGAAACTGGTATTTTATAATCTGGATTTTTTGCTTGTTTTATAATGGCAGGAATTATTTCTTTATAAGCACCTATTAAACCTTGTCTTGGTGGTGGCATTTGATCTTTTATCATCTCATGCAATTTTGGCAAATTATAAGAAGGTACTGTTGGAAACATATGGTGTTCAATATGATATTCCATCTGCCAATATAAAAAACTAAAAATAGGGTTTAGTTTAACTGTTCTGGTTGTGTACCTATGATCTTTTTTGTTTTCTTCAAGGCCAGCATGTTGGGTCAAACCAAACAATGAAATTAAAGTTTTTCCATAAAAGTTTGGCAAGACAATGTACAACATTGGAAGCCAAGATTGAAAATAAATTGAGGCAACAATTGTAGCAACCCAAATAAATACATGGCTTCTTGCTGACCATCTGCACTTGGATCTTTGCTTTTCAGGAATACAAACTTTCATAACTTCAGTTGTAATTCCAAAAGCATGTTTTAATGTTTCCCAATGAAGGGATTTGGTAAAAAATACAAATCCTGAGAAAGGAACGAACCATGAAAAAAACATCACTACATCAGTTGGCTTTTGAACATGTATCTCAAAATCAAGTGGGTCTGTAAAAATAGTATGGGTGTGATGATGGTGATGCGAATGCCTCCATCTAATTGGTTCAAAATTATCCATGAAACTTGCTATGAAATAAAAAAAATCATTCCAAAACTTACTTTTGAAAGCTGTTCTGTGACCAGTTTCATGCCAGAGTGCGTCAGCACATCCCCATATATTTCCATAAATTAAGAAAAAGACAACACACCACCAAGTACCCCAGGTAATGTAAGCCAGATATCCTGCAATAAATAATGAGGAAAAATAGATAATCATATGTTTAAAACCTTGCCAATCAGATTTCTCACAGAGCTTTCTCAACTCTTGCTTATCAATTTTGCATTTATACCATTTATTAAGATTAACTTCCATTTTCCTACTTTATAATTCTATATAATATAGTTATTAAAAAATTAGATAAAGTCAAAATTTTTCTGATAATTTTATAAATTTCTCAAATTCATTATTTTTTATATCTACAGTAATTTTTGGGTCATTGAAGTTTTTGTTAATTGTATCACTATGAAATTCTTTAAAAGCAAGAATTCTTTCTTTTTGAAGTTTTGCATATTCCTCTTTGAAATTTCTATATATTCTTGCATGTCTGGGGGTGTGACCTTCAGTATAACCAAGAACATCATTGGCGAAAAGATATTGGCCATCACATCCTGATCCACTACCCATGGATAAAGTCATAATATCAACTTTTTTAGTTATAACTTCAGCTACTTTTGGAGGAACAACTTCTAGCTCAACACCAATGGCTCCTGCTTCTTGAAGTTCTAAAGTATGTTTTAATACACCAATTGCCTCATCTGCAGTTTTTCCTATTGCTCTGAAACCACCTATCCAGGTAGCTTTTCCTGGTACTAGACCTACATGACTGTTAATTGGAATATTTTCATCTCTTAATCCTCTTATTATTTTATAACTCCAGTTACCTCCATAAATTACATCAGCACCAATTTCTAAATACTTATGCGAAACTTTCATTGCATCATATTCGGAAGCAATATTTGATGCCGTTCCTGATTGCATAAAACACGATGGGGCAGCTTCTCTAATTCTTTTAAGCTCGTCAAAACTGTTAAAAATGCCATATTCAGGCGCATCATGGGATGTACATATCATATCTATTCCTGCTTCCTCAGCTGCCTTAGCTTCTTCAGCATTGTGAACAAATAATACGCTTATCTGTTTTTTACCCTTACATTGCAAATAATCATAAACAGTTAATTTTTTTCTAGACATATTTCTAATTTTTTAAGACTTTATAATAATTCTAAATTAATAAATATTCAAGATACCAGTTTTACAAAAGTTATTATAATTTAAGTTTGTAATATTTATTTTTTTACTTATAAATTATCAATATTAATAAATTATTGGGGGAATAATGAAAAAATTATTAGCATTTATTGCTGTATGCTTCGCTTTAACAGCTGGCTCGGCATTTGCGAAAAATGATTACTCTTGCGACAAAAAGTTTATATTCTTTCCAGGTGGACCTGAAGGTGGACCATTTGGAACTATTGTTTATAATGGTGCAGTAGCTGCAGCAGAACATACTGGTTGTGATGTAGATTACTACTGGTCGCAATGGAACTCTGAAATCATGATTAAACAATTTAAAGAAGCTGTTGCGCTTCAGCCAGATGGCATTGCTATATATGGTTTTCCAGGTGACGAGGCTATGAGACCAATCATTAAAGAAGCAAGGGAAATGGGAATTGTAATTACTACAATGAATACACCGCTACCTGATTTAGAAACAGAATACAAAACAGAAGGTTTTGGTTATGCTGGTGCTGACCTTTTTGATGCTGGATATAACCTTGGTAAAAAAGCTGTAGAAGTTTGTGGATTACAAGCTGGAGATAAAGCATTTATATGGGGTCTTGCAAGTATGCCTAATAGAGGTGAAAGAACTAAAGGTGCAATAGCTGGTGTTGAAGACATGGGTGTTGAGGTAGTTTATCAGGAAATACCTGATAACGTAAACTCTGATGCTGCTCAAGGTACGCCAATGTATGTTGCGACTTATAGTGCTAATCCTGATATAAAAATGGCAATTACAGATCATGGTGGTCTAACTGCAAGTTTGCCAACGTATATGAAAGCAGCTGGACATGGTACAGAAGAAGTATGTGGTGCAGGTTTTGACTTGTCTGCCCCAATAGTTGATGGAATAAATTCTGGATATATTGATGTAGTAATTGATCAACAACCATTCATTCAAGGATACATTCCAATTGTACAACTTTTCTTAAGTACAAAATATGGAATGGCTGGACTTGCTATGGATACTGGTGCGGCTTTTGTTACTGCAGATAATGTTGAAGCAATTGCTCCATTAGCAGCAGTTCAAATAAGATAAATATAATTATTCAAGCCTGCTATAAGCAGGCTTGAAATATTTTATGTCTGAACAACTTTTAAAATTAGAAAATATTTATAAAAACTTTGGTAATGTCGAAGTTCTTAAAGATGTAAATATTACAATCAATAAAGGTGAAGTTGTTGCTCTAATAGGTGATAATGGTGCAGGTAAATCAACTCTTATTAAAGTTATTACAGGAGTGCATACACCAAATTCAGGTAAAATTTTTTTCAAAGATAGTGAAGTTAAAATCAAATCTGTTGCACAATCTAGAAAAATGGGAATTGAAGCAGTATATCAGGAAAGAGCATTGTGTGATCAGCAAGAACTTTATAGAAATATCTTTGCTGGAAGAGAAATTACTAATTCACTGGGTTTTTTAAAAATTAAACAACAAAGAAAAGAGGCAGAAAGAATATTAAGAGATTATATTGGTTTTACCTCTAAAGCAATAACGGTTGACTCCCAAGTAATGGGTTTATCAGGCGGTGAAAAACAAGGTGTAGCATTTGGAAGATCATTATATTTTAATTCTGATCTAATTGTATTAGATGAACCAACAATGGGTTTATCAATTCAGGAAACTGAAAAGGTTCTAAACTTTGTCAAAGGATTGAAAAACGAAAATAAATCAGCTATTTTTATCGATCATAATATAATTCATGTATATGGGGCAGCAGATCGTTTTATAATTTTAGACAGAGGTGAAGTTGTAGGTGAATTTTTAAAAGATCAAATATCAAGAGAAGAATTAGTTCAAAAAATGATACAATTACATGACTCAGGAAAAATTAAGATTAATTAAAAATGAGTAGTATTTTTAATAGTTATTTTGTTAAGACACATAGATTAGAAATTAGTATTACAATAATTGCTATTGTACTTTTTTTAATTTATTTTTTTGGTGCAACTCATGTATTTACAAGGTTTCCAATATATAGAGCATTCATGCAATCAATGCCTTTCTTTGGTATTATTGCGATTTCAGCAACCTTTGTTGTAACATTAGGTGAAATAGATTTATCTTTTCCATCCATTGTTGGAATTACTTCTCTGACTTTTGGTATGGTCTTAACTTCTACAGATGGTAATTTTTTTATATCATTTGCTTTAGCGACTTCACTTGGTATGTTTGCTGGGTTGGTGAATGGGCTTCTTGTAACTAAAATTGGTATACCTTCTATTGTAGCCACTATTGGAACTCTATATTTCTGGAGAGGTTTAGTAAACGTTATCTCTCAAGGAAGCGGTATAGCAATTGTTGAGCAGGCTGATGGAACATGGCATCATATGATATTCGTTGATAAGTTATTTAATCTTATACCAGCTCAATTTATTTGGTTTTTAGTTTTAACTGGATTAATGCAATGGATTTATCGTTACCATAAATTTGGTAATCATATTCACTTTGTTGGAGATAATAAAGCAAGTGCTCAAATGATGGGTATAGATGTTGATAGAGTAAAAATAATTGCTTTTGTGCAGCTAGGATTTTTCTCAGCTCTTGCTGGAATATTTACAATGTATGAAATGCTTTATTTCTGGCCAACACAAGGATCAGGTTTAATGCTAACTACATTAGCAGCTGTTTTTGTTGGAGGTACTTCAGTTTTTGGAGGAAAGGGAACAGTTTATGGTACTTTTATAGGTGTGTTAATAATAGGTTCTCTTGAATCAGGAATAGTTGCTTTAGGCTTATCAGG
>MDTB01183535.1_pt1 | contig 31349 bp, 28 predicted proteins | sample 811161 | NCBI WGS metagenome assembly MDTB01 (sample SAMN05326650, study PRJNA326480) | marine metagenome | isolation source: seawater | place: Mediterranean Sea | collected 2009 | reverse complement strand
ACGCTTTGGATAATGAACTAATTAAGGATAAAAGAAAAGATGCTGAACCACCTAAACCTGAACCTCCACTTGCAAAGCCAAAAGTTTTTAATTCAATAAAATTAGGCACCTTAAAATATTCTAAAACCTCTCTAACTATAGGATGAACTATATCTTCAGGAATTTTGTATTCTTCTCTAGTAGAATATTCTAAAAGGCCTTTTTTAGAACTTGAAGGAAGTACATTTAAAATTGAATAAGAAAATTTATCTAAAGAATATCCTAAGCAAACTCCAAAACTTTCCTCTTTAACAAACCACTCTAAATCCGAACCTCCCCCTAATAATGAAACTCTATAGGGCGACTTACCAATATAAATCATGAAATAAGATCCTCGAGAGTTCTCTTTTGATATTTTGGTAATTCTAAATCATCAAAATTTTTGGAATATTCTGATATCAACCTTTGTTTTATATAATGAAAAATAGATAATTGAATATCCTCACAAATTTCCATATCATCAAATTTAATGTGAATTGGATAATCTACAATTTCTTTTAATGCACCCCCATTAAACCCAGTTAGGGCAGCTTGTTTGATATTCCTCCGCTTAGCTTTTCTCGCACACTTAACTAAATTTAAAGAGTTTCCACTTCCGGACAAATAAATTAATAGATCATCTCTTTCTATTAATGAATCTATTAACATTGAGTATGCATCGTCATAAGAAAGATCATTAGAAGCAGCTGTTAAATGGCATACGTTATCAGCTAAGCAAGAGATTTTTAATTTGAGACCTGCTAAGGAAAAAGTTTTTATAAAATCTCCAGAAATGTGATGAGCATTTGCTTGACTTCCTCCATTACCTAAAAGATAAATATTTCCATTGCTACCAAAATAAGAATTAAAGATATCATAAAAGCTATCGATTTGATCTTGATTAACTAAATCTAATGCTTTTTTTAATTCATTAGAATAATTTTTAAAAGTAAAATTATTATTAATCACGATACAATATTTTTTTTAATTCTAAACCATAAACCAAACTCAAAAAAAATTTGTAGACAGTTTTTTGAGTTTAATTTAGTTATCATCATAATTATTTTAAAAATTGAGAATTTAATCAAACTTTTTAAATTTATATTTAATAGATTAATTTTATATACGTATATATGTAAGATAGACACAAGTTGATAAAGTATATGGATTTTTTTTACGATAATCACGATAAACAATATAAAGAATATAAACAAGATAAAGGAAAATCAAAAATTGCTAATTCATGGCTAAATCAACAAAGCCTAGATTATTGGAGACATAATAGAATGCTCAAGCTAATTAGACCATTTATACAAAAAAATGAAAAATGGTTAACTATAGGAGATGGTAGATATGGATCAGAAGCAGCATGGTTAAAAAGAAATGGTGTAAATTGTCATTCTACTGATATGCATACAAACTTATTAGAAGATGCCCATAAAAGAGGTTTAATAGATTCTTTTAGCAAGCAAAATGCTGAGAATTTAGATTTTGAATCAAATAGTTTTGATTACGTACTCATAAAAGAGACCTTGCATCATCTACCAAGGCCTTGGCTAGCGATTTATGAATCCTTCAGGGTATGCAAAAAAGGTGTGGTAATTATAGAACCTAATGATCCTTATCCATATGGTAATTTTTTAAGAATATTTTTTATAAAGTTCAAAAATTTGTTAAAAAATTTACTAGATAAAAAAGTTTATAAAGATGAATATGGTTTTGAAGAAGTCGGAAATTTCATATACACAATAAACTTCAGAGAACTTGAAAAATTCTTATTAGGAATTCATAAAACTTATATTGCGTCAAACAACTTAAATGATCATCATTTTAAAAATATAGAATTCGTTTCTATTAAAGGTAAAACAATAGCGGAAAAATTTATATGTATGAAATTAAAAACAATAATTCTTTTCAAGGACATTTTATGCCATATATCTTTATTAAACTTCTCGATTGGTGAAGTAGTACTTTTTAAAGATAAACCAAGTCCTGAAATTCTAGATAAACTTAGAAAAAGTAATTGGAAGTATAAAGAGTTGCCAATCAACCCATATTTAAGAGGTCATGCAAAATAATTTATTTAGTTCGGAATTTGCAAGAAACTCAAAGTTTGATAAAAATTTTGTAGGTAATATCTTAAAAATTGAGGAGTGGCTACTGCTCTCAGATCAGTTCAAAAAATATATAGAAAAATCAAACATTTCCGATAAATCTAAAGTTCAAATCCCAAAGAAAATTCATCAAATATGGTTAGGAGAAAAAAATATTCCAAGAATATGTAAAAAGTGGATGAATACCTGGAAAGAGCTTAATCCTCAATGGGAATATAAGTTATGGAATGAGAAGAATATAAAAGAATTAAATGTTGACGATCTGAATGTCTATTCGAAAAAATTTAATCCAGGTTATCGAAGTGATATTTTGAGATATGTAATCCTAAAAAAATTTGGAGGAATGTATGTTGATACTGATTTTGAATGCATTAAGCCTTTACCACCCAATATCCTCCAGTATAAATTTATAGCAGGCACGATGTTTGGTAATAATCCTTGTATTGGAAATTCAATTTTAATGAGTGCACCAAATTTTTTACTTATGGAAAATATACTTCGCTACATAAAACAAAAAGATTATAAAAATGATATTAATCATATAATAAAGAATTCAGGACCAGATACTGTTACAAGAGAATTTTTCAACTTAAAAAAAACAATTCAAAATGAATGTCTAATATTGCCTTCAAACTATTTCTATCCTTATCCAAATTTTATGTTAAATAAACAAATTGATAGATATAGCGAAATTGAAGATGTAAGTATTGGTATTCACCACTGGCAAATGACTTGGATGAAGGGAAATACATTTAATAGAATCAAAAATAAATTGAAAGTTATTTTAAAGAAAAATTTAAATTAAACAAACAATGCACAAAAACTATAAGTTATTAAAATCTATATTTTTATTATTTAAGGCACTTGACTCAAAAAGGCGATATCAATTTATAGGAATACTATTTATAAATATATTAAATGGACTTTTTGAATTCATATCTCTTGGATCAGCATTATTATTTTTAGAATCATTAACAAATACAAGTAATATTTCTTCCTCTTTTTCTTTTTTAATTTCTACATTTAATATTAATAACGAAAGTGATCTTATTCGTCTATCAACAATTATATTTTTAGGAATTACTTTTCTAACAACAGCTATAAGAATCTTTAATTTATGGTTAAATACAAAATTTAGAATTTCATTTCTTAATTATATATCTAACAAAATTTATAGAAAAGTTATTAATCAAGAATATTCTTTCTTTTTAAATAAAAATAGTAGTGAAATTTTAACAGATTTGACTTCTAATATTGAGAAAACAAACTTTTTCTTTGAAAATTTATTAACTCTTACTACTGCAATAATATTATCTTTTAGTATTATTTTTTCTCTATTAAAACTTAACTTTTATGTGACAATATCATCTGTAATATTTTTCTCATGCCTTTACACAATTTTAGGCATATTTATAAATAAAAGAGTTGATAAATATAGTAAAGTTGAATTACAAGCAAGCTATAGTTTAACAAGAATAATTCAAGATAGTCTTAATGGAATTAAAGAAATTATTGTTTCAAATAGTCATTTATTCTACTCTGATAAGTTCAAATTAAATAATTATAATCTAAGGCAATATCAAGGGATGACTGGATTTATAACAACATTTCCTAGATATCTTTTTGAAGGAATTGGCCTTTTATTTATTGGTATTTCTGGAATAGTAATTTATTCAAACATTAACAATTCAGGAAATGTCATCGCACTATTAGGAGCCTTTGCTCTTGGAGCTCAAAAGCTTTTGCCAACGATGCAAAGTTCTTATAAATCTTGGTCATTACTTTATTTTTACAACAAACCATTAGACAGAGTATTAAATCTAATTAGTTTAAAAAATAATGCTAATACATTAATAAAAGGTAAGCTCTCATTTAAAAATGAGATTAAAATAACAAATTTAAATTTCTCATATTCAAATGATCATGAGAATATTTCAAAAAATATAAATTTAATAATTAAAAAAGGAGAAAATATAGGGATATTTGGGAAAACTGGAAGTGGTAAAACAACATTAATTAATATTTTTATGGGCATTCTCACTCCAAATAAAGGGAACATCTTAATTGATGATGTAGAACTTTTTAATCAAGATAAAAATGATATAAGACGTAAATGGAAAAACAATATTGCGCTTGTACCACAAGATGTATTTTTATATGATTCATCAATAATAGAAAACATTGCTTTTTGCATCCCAAAAAATAAAATAGATCTTAAAAGAGCAATAAATGCAGCAAAGATTTCTCATGCTAATGAATTTATTTGCAAAACAAATAAAGGATACGATACTGTAGTTGGCGACAAAGGAATTAAGTTAAGTGGAGGACAAAAACAAAGATTAGGATTATCGCGGGCAATCTATAGTGATTCTGAAATACTTATTCTTGATGAATCAACAAGCGCGTTAGATTTCAATACTGAAAAATCAGTAATGGAATCAATTTTTAATTCAAAATCTAATCGAAACCTTACTACTATTACGATTGCTCATCGATTATCTACTTTAAGATATTGCGATAAAGTAGTTGAGCTAGATAGTGGCGAAATTAAAAAGGTCTATAACAATAAAGAATTTTTAAAAAAATTTCAAAATCTTTTTTAGTTTCCCTTTAAAACTTATTTTTTAAATATTTAAATATCAATACAGCTTTATTAAACAATCTTGGGAAAAGTCTATTTTTTTTATTTAGGTATTTTCTTATTTGATTAAGACAATAAAAATTTTCTTCAATTAAAACAGGGAAATTAGTGATTTTTTTTTGATTTAATTTTGATGATTTATATTCTTTATCAAAAGTGGAATGTACGCCACTTCCATCGTGGCCAATGTTTCTAGTAATTGAAAGTTTAGGAGTCAAACATAAGCCACTATTGAGGAAAATAAAGCTATACCAAAAAATATCCCAAGTATTATTTAACTTGCCAGAGGCATTATCTTCAACTTGGGACCAAAAAATACTCTTTCTTACGTTAAGGTCAAATTCTTTAATCATTTTTTTAGTAAAAGTTGCTTTCAAATGATATGGATCACATGATAATGGGTCATCAATGAAATTTTTCCATCTATCATTCCATGTAGCCCAGCCCCAACATTGCATTGAACGCATAAAAAAACATTCGAATTGACCATCAAAGTTGACTGGATAATTAAAACCATTTATATGCCAAACCTCTTTCGAATTTTTATAAATTTTAAGGGCACTATTCATATAAGCTAAGAAGTATTTTGAGACATAAATATCATCTTCAATGCTTATTACAGTTTCATTCTCGGATAAAACTTTTGTAATTCCTCTTTTTTGATTAATCGCACCACTAAGATTTATCTCAGATCTATAAATAGTTAAAGATTTAAACTTACTTTCAAATGATCTAATTATTTTTTCAACATTATCTATTAATTGAATTTCTGAAGTTTTTCTTGGTCCATCAATAAATGCGTAAAAATCTGTTTGACTAATTTCTTGATTATCACAAAGAGAATTCAGAGTTTCTAACGTATGATAAGGTCTATTAAAAGCAAAAAAAGCTATTGGACTTGTCATTTGAGATAAAATATCCAAAACATTCTACAAAACATTTAATTAAAAAATAATAATTTTTATTTTGGAGTTATTTATCTTTATTTTAAATTAAATACAGGTTATTAACTATATGATTTATAAATAACATTTTATTTAAAAATGTCCTTTCAAAAAGAAAATAACTATGAAAATAGTTCAAATCAGTTGTTAGAACACGTTTTTGAAGGGGAAAAATTACTTGCAATCATACTAAGAACTGCCTTTAAAAAAGAAGGTATAGATTTTTTTACACCTCCGGATTTTTCTCAACAGCTAGGCTATATGAATAGACCTAAGGGTTACAAAATACAACCACATATTCACAAAAAAATTGAAAGGACAATACGATTAACGCAAGAAGTTCTCTTTATAAAAAAAGGACTAGTAAGGGTTGATTTTTATAAAAGTGATAAAACTTATCTAATTAGTAAATTACTAAATCAAGGCGATGTAATTCTCCTATCTTCAGGAGGACATGGTTTTGAAATGTTAGAAAATTCAGAAATCATAGAAGTAAAACAAGGACCATTTGCTGGTAATATTGATAAAACAAGATTTGAATTCGTTTCTGAAAACGAACTTGACATAAACTAGTGAATAATAAAATTTTTAGCTCAGGAGATTATTATGATTTATTTTATGATGATAAAAATTACCAATTAGAAGCAAACTATATCCATGAAAAAATTCAAGAATATAAATCAAACTCTAAGTCAATACTTGAATTAGGATGCGGTACGGGTAAACATGCCATTAATCTAACAAAATTTGGATACGAGATTTTGGGGATAGAAAAAAGTGAATCTATGCTTAAGAAGACAACAAATAGAAAGAACCTTGAATTTCAACAAGGAGATATAAGAGAAATCAAATTGAAAGATAAATTTGATTGCGTTATCTCACTTTTTCACGTTATGAGTTACCAAATTACTAACAAAAGTTTAATCTCAGTATTCAAAACAGCATTTAATCATTTAAAAGAAGAAGGACTTTTTCTTTTTGATTTTTGGTTCGGTCCCGCTGTAATTCATCAAAAACCTATGGTAAGAACAAAAACTATCTCAACAAAAAATAATACTATTTTCAGGATAGCTTCACCAGAGTTGCTTTTAGATAGAAATCAAGTGAATGTAAAATATACTTATCATGATTTTGATCATGGCACAAAAAACTTCAGGATAATAAATGAATTGCATCAAATGAGGTATTTCTCAATCCCAGAATTAGAGTTTATAGCAAATGAAACAGGCTTCAAAGTCTTAAATTTTGAAGAATTTCTTACAGGACTTGAACCTTCCTTTGACACTTGGGGGGTATCTATTATTTTGAGAAAAAATGGATAGATTCATACCAGTTAATGAACCTTTAATCGGCAAGAGAGAAAAAGAGTTAATTAATGAATGTCTTGATACTGGATGGATTTCTTCAGAGGGACCTTTTGTAGAAAAATTTGAAAACTCTTTAAGTAAAAAAGTTAATCGGAAATATGGAATTGCTTGTTCGAGTGGAACAGCCGCTCTTGATTTAGCGATAGCATCACTTGGAATTGGTCCGGGAGATGAAGTAATAATGCCAGCCTTCACAATAATTTCTTGTGCGGCTGCAATAATCAAAAGTGGAGCGAAACCAATTTTAATTGATGCTAGTGATAGTACTTGGAATATGAATATAGATCACATAGAGGCTGCCATAACATCTAAAACAGTTGCGATTATGGCAGTCCATATATATGGTCTTCCAGTCGATATGGATCCTCTGATTGAAATAGCCAACAAATACAGACTCTATATTATTGAAGATGCAGCAGAACTTATAGGAGCAAAATATAAAGATAAGCCATGTGGATCGTTTGGACATATTAGTACTTTTAGCTTTTATCCAAACAAACAAATTACAACTGGTGAGGGTGGAATGGTTTTTACTGATGATTTGGAAATTAGCAAAAGATGTAAATCTTTAAGGAATTTGTGTTTTCAAGAAGATAATCGTTTTGTACACAATGAATTAGGTTGGAATTATAGAATGACAAATCTCCAAGCAGCATTAGGTATCGCACAGCTAGAGAAACTTGATTCAACACTTAAAAAGAAAAAGAAAATTGGGGAACTTTATAATAAGTATCTTGCGGAAGTTAAAGAGATAGAATTACCATTAATAGAAACTGAATTTGCTAAAAATATTTATTGGGTATTTGGGATTTTAATTAATCCAAAAATAAATAGTGCAAAAAATATTATATCAAAATTAAGAAAATTAAAAATTGGAACAAGACCCTTCTTTTATCCAATGCATAAACAACCTGTTTTAAAGAAAATGGATATTTTTAATGCAAATTATTTTCCCGTATCTGAAAGACTTTATGAACAAGGTTTGTATTTACCAAGTGGTCTCACACTTACTGAAGATGATATTAAAGTTGTAACTCAAAAACTTAAATTAATCTTATGAGTTTTATAAAGGAAAGGCCAGTAAATGTTGGTGTAATTTTTGATCAAGAAGTTGAATCCGGTGGTGGTTTTCAACAAGGTTTGAATGCGGCAACTCTTGCATCAAAAATTGATCCTAAATTAGCAAGAATTTATTTTTTTCATACTAAGAGAAAGTCAAAAAAAGTTTTATTGAATTATGGTATCGATTCAAATTTAATAAAACTGTCTTTATTTAAGAAAATTTATTTATTTATTAAAACAACTTATAAGTATAGAGGGTTTTACAAATTTATAAGACCTCTTTTTGATTTTAACTTTTTTGAATCTTTTTTGAAAAAACAAAATGTTAATTTGGTTTATTTTATATCTCCTTCAAGATTTGCTCTTGATCTTGTCGAATTAAATTTTATTTATACTGTTTGGGACCTATGTCATCTCGATAATCCAGAGTTCCCTGAAAGCAAGATTAAAGGTGAATTTGAAAATAGAGAATTAAGACTAAATTTCACTTCCAAAAGAGCAATTTCCAGTATCGTAGATTCAGAATATAGCAAATCAAATCTATCAAAAAAATATAATATTGAACATAACCGAATAGAAGTTATTCCTTTCGAATCTCTCATAGATATTAAAGATAATAAATTTTCAAATAAAGACCTAATTGATATTAATCAAAAATACAAAATAGAGAATCAATTTATTTTTTATCCTGCTCAGTTTTGGCCTCACAAAAATCATATTTATATTTTGAAGGGTATTTATATCTTAGAGAAAAAATATAACACCTTGGTAGATGTAATTTTTTCTGGCGGAGATAAAGGAAATAAAAAAAATATAATAGAATTTGCAAATAAATTGGGAATTAGAAATAGAGTTATATTTACAGGTTTTATATCAAACAGTGAATTAGTTTCTATTTATAAAATGTCTCTTGCTCTTGTTATGCCTACCTTTTATGGCCCTACAAATATCCCCCCTTTTGAAGCATTTAAACTTGGTACTCCAGTGATATATCCTGATCTAGAAGGTTTAAGGGAGCAAGTAGAAGATGCTGGATTATTAGTTGATTTATATAATCCAGAAACCTTATCAAATTGTCTTTTAGAGCTAATTAAGAAGAATAACTATAGAGACAATATAATCAAAAAGGGATATACAATATCTAAAAAAATTGAAAATTTCAATAGAGTCAAAATTTTAAATGCAATCTTAAGAAAATTTTCTATTAAGTTTAATACTTTTAGAAAAACCAATTAAGACTTATCATTTTTATGAACATAAATATATATTTAATTAATATATTCTAATTAGATATGTCAAAAGTAATTCCAGTTATTCTTTGCGGGGGCATTGGTACTCGTCTTTGGCCCTTGTCTAGAAAGAGTTATCCAAAACAATTCTTGTCACTTTATGGAGAAAGTAAAATATCTCTATTGCAAAAAACCTATCAGAGGATTTCTATTCTAAAGGAAATTCAAAGTCCAATAATTGTTTGTAATGAAGAACATAGATTCTTAGTCGCTGAACAAATGAGGAACATAAATGTAATCCCAAAGGCAATAATTCTTGAGCCTAAAGGTAAAAATACTGGTCCAGCTATAGCTCTTGGAACTTTTAAAGCTTTGGAAGAAGATAAAAATGCAATATTATTAATCCTATCAGCTGATCATATAATTCAGGACGAGAATATTTTTAGAAAAACTTTAGAAGAAGGATTTAAAAGTGCCGAAGAAGGTAATTTAGTTACTTTTGGAGTAATACCAACCAAACCTGAGCCTGGGTATGGATATATAGAAAGTGAATTAAATCTTGACAAAGAAAATATAAAAGGTTCAAAAATAAAAAAATTTATAGAAAAGCCAAACAAAGATTTAGCATGCAAACTATTTTCAAGTAAAAAATACACTTGGAATAGTGGAATTTTTGTTTTTAAAACTAAAGTAATTATTGATGAGTTTGAAAAACACGCACCCTTAATTAGTGAAAAATGTAAGAAAGCTATTGACTCAAGCAAGAAAGATCTAGACTTTATAAGAATTGATAAAAAGTATTTTCTTGAGGTTCCAAGCATTCCATTTGATATCGCCGTTATGGAAAAAACAGAAAACGGCATAGTCATACCACTTAATGCAGGATGGAGTGATATTGGCACTTGGGAATCACTCTGGCATGCTGAGAAGAAGGATTCTTTGGGCAATGTTATAGAAGGAAATATATTAAATCATGAATCTCAAGATTGCTATTTAAGGAGTGAAAGCAGGCTTTTAGTTACCCTAGGATTAAAAAATATGATAATTGTTGAGACAAGTGATGCAGTTCTTGCTGCAGAAAAAAATCACTGCGGAGAAATTAAGTCAATAGTTAATCAACTTGTAAGTAATAAATTTAAAGAAGGTACTATTAATAAAAAAGTTTATAGGCCATGGGGGTCATATACTTCACTAGTTGAAAGTCAAAATTGGCTTGTAAAAAGTATTGAAGTTAATCCAGGCTCAAAACTTTCACTTCAAAAACATCATCATAGAGTTGAACATTGGATTGTAGTAAAGGGTATAGCTGATGTACAAATTGGTGAAAATAAATTTAAATTAGAAGAAAATCAAAGCACATTTATTCCCAAGGGAGAAATTCATAGACTTTCAAACTCTACTAGAAAATTGCTTACTCTAATTGAAGTTCAAAGTGGAGATTATATAGGGGAAGATGATATTGAAAGATTACAAGATAATTATGGAAGAAGTTAATTGCATAAATGTAATATAATCAAAATTTAGTCATCAAGAAAAATAAATATAAATCATGAGTGATAAGAAAGTTTTAATTACGGGTGCAGCAGGATTTATTGGTTTTCATGTTTGTCATGCACTTTTAAAAGATAATAATTACGAAATCTTAGGTTTAGATAATATAAATGATTATTACGACATAAAAATAAAACAGAAAAGATTAAAAGAATTAGAAATACTAAACAACAAGATGAATAAATATAGATTTATAAGGATTAACTTAACAAACCAAAAACTTTTAAAAGAAATCTTTAGTACATATAAACCCTCGATTGTGATACATCTTGCTGCTCAAGCGGGTGTAAGATTTTCATTACAAAACCCAAATGCTTATGTTGAATCAAATCTCTTAGGATTTTGTAATGTAATAGAGAATTGTAGAATTTTTAAAATCGAAAATTTCATTTACGCAAGTAGTAGTTCAGTATATGGAGGTAATTCCAAGATGCCTTTTGAAGAAGAAGATCCTGTTAATGATCCTATAAGCTTTTACGCTTCAACAAAAATATCTAATGAATTAATCGCACATAGTTATAGTCATCTTTTTAATTTATCCTGCACAGGATTAAGGTTATTTACCGTATATGGACCATATGGGAGGCCAGATATGGCTCCAATGATTTTTACAAAGGCAATTATGTATGATAAACCCATTAAATTATTCAATAATGGTGATATATCAAGAGACTTCACTTATATTGATGACGTAGTACAAATCATTAAAAGATTAATCAACAAGCCTGCAAAATTTGACATGGATAAATCAAAATCTATAACTAATCCAATAAAAAGCAAAGCTCCAAATAGAATATTTAATATTGGTTATGGGAAAACAATTCAAATAATCGATTTTGTTAAAATTATAGAAAAAGAGCTTGGTAAGAAGGCATTAATCGAATACGCAAAAATGCAACCTGGTGATGTAAAAACCACTGTGGCTAATATAGAAAAAATTAAAAATTGGGTAAATTATAAACCAACTACAAATATTAATGAAGGAATGAAAATATTTGTAGATTGGTATAAGAAATATATGAATTGGAAATATTAAATTTTTTTAATTAGATACATATAATCTCATTTTGAAAAAAAAATTTTAAGAATATTATTAACTAATAAAGTTCTTGTAAGTATCAAAGCAATTTATTTAATTTATTTCTCATAAATAACATATCAGCTTGTGTAGCTATACCATAACTTGGACTCGCACCAATTACATTGACATCAACTATTGAGAAATCCTTTAAAATCTTATGATCAGCTATCTCTCTCCATAATTTTTGATTTTTATAAAGTTTGACAAAAGATAATTCAATGTAAATAAAGGAAACTTTTTCAATCAATGTTCCAATTGAGCTTAAAACATCGTCCTCAACTCCTTGCACATCAACTTTTATAAATAGACTATCGGAACTACTAAAATAATTTTCTATTAGATAATCAAGTCTTTCACATTTAACTTTTAATTTATTAACATATCTTGCTGTAGGAACTTCCGTTTCAGAATTTTTATCCAGTTCTAAAATAGAACTACAGACATCATTTTCGCTAACATTGATTTCTACTTCATCAGATTTTGTACCTATACATACATTAAGAATTTCAAGAATATTTTTATATTTCAAAAATTTAAGTTGCTTATTATGTATTTTCAAAGGTTCGATTATTAAGGTAGGAAATTCTTTTAAAACTTCAATATTTTGTTTTAAAAATTGCCCCTTATTAGCACCTACATCAATCACACCATCAATTTTTACATTGTTAAGTACTATTTTTAATCTTTCTAAGTGATCATTAAATGGGTTACGTTTTTTAATGATATAATTATTTTTATAAAAAAAATCTTTAAGAATATTTTTAAGGAAACTTCGCATGGATAATCTTACTATTTCATTACTATAAAATAGTAATGCAAGGTTTCTACTTTAAATTGATATTTTTAGTTAAATCTTAAATTCTTTAAATTATTTTTCATTTAAACACATTATAAAAACTAAATTGTTTTTTACTAGACATTATATTGATTTAATGAGATGTTTAATTTAACAGCATGAAATATAATTTGATAATGCTAAGTATTTTTGGGATTTCTTTTTTGATTGGAATTTCGATTACGATTATTGTAATTCCTCTAGCCAAAAAATTTGGGAAAAAATTCAAAATTTACGATAATCCAAATACCAGAAGTCAACATAATTTTCCTTTAATAAGAACTGGGGGGCTAGGTATATTCATAAGCTTTTTTGCTACAGAGATTTTAATTCTCTCAATTTTCAAAAATCAATTTAGCAATTCTCTTGATGATGAAAAATATCTAATAGTAACTTTAATTGGTGTTTTTATAACAATGTTTATAGGAATTGCAGATGATGTTATGAGTCTTTCACCCATACTAAGATTAATTAGTCAATTTATTCTTTGTATATGGATATGGTCTACTGGAATAAAAATTGAATGGATCGACATGAGCTTGTCAAGTAATCATAATTATATTTTTCACTTACCTATATTTTTAAGTATTTTGATAACAATGCTATGGATTGCTGGAATTATAAATGCCATGAATTGGATAGATGGTCTTGATGGTCTAGCTACTGGATTATTTTGTATTATTTCCCTTTCTTTATTAATAATTAACTATCAAAACAATTATTATTATGGAGCTATTACTGCATCATGCTTATTTGCCTCTTGTCTTGGATTTTTAAAATTTAACTATAAACCAGCTTCTATTATTATGGGAGATAGTGGCTCAAATTTTTTGGGTTTTACCCTTGCTACCAATGCAATAACAGCTAACAATTTAAATCTAGATATTGGAGAGGAAAATATATCAGTAACCAGAGTGATAATTTTATTTTTATTATTTGCATACCCTATTTTGGATATGATTAGAGTAATAACTCTAAGATTAGTTAAAAAAACTTCACCAATTTACCCAGATAGAATTCACTTTCATCATTTTCTTTATGATATTGGTCTTAATCATAATCTCATACTTTTATTTATTTTTTCCGTTTCAGGCATTTTTATATCATTATCATTTTTGATTCTAGATTATGATTTTGGGAAGCTTACATTATTAATAAGTCTGATATTTACTACTTTTATCCTAAACAAAATTATTAAGTTAAAGAGGACATAATGGTTAATTTCACTGTAATTGGAGCAAATGGTTACGTTGGTAAAAGTTTTTGCAAAAAGTATGAAAGAGAGCATGAGCTTATCAAGGTATCTAGAAGGGATATCAACTGTCCTTATCATTTAGAACTTGAAAAACCTGAAGAATTTAAATACGAATTAATTCCATTAGACAGTATTGTTATTTTTACTAGTGCAATATCATCTCCAGAAATATGCGAAAAGAAGAAAAAATTTGCAACAAAAATAAATCTTGAGGGGACTAGTTATTTTATTAATGAATTAATAAATAGAGGAAACAAGGTGTTATTTTTTTCTAGTGATACAGTATATGGCGAAAGATTGGATAGCGTTGATGAAAAAAGCTTATGCTTTCCTTTTGGAGAATATGCAAAAATGAAATATCAAATAGAAAGTAACTTTTTAAAATATGATAATTTTAGAATAGCTAGATTATCTTATGTATATTCTAGATATGATAATTTCACTAAATATTTAATAAACTGCTCAAAAAATGAAATACATGCGGAAATTTATTCATCTTTTGTGCGTTCATTTATATATTTAAATGATTTACTGGAAGGAATTTATAATTTATGTAGTTCTTGGGATCTTTTTGATCACAAAATTATAAACTTCGGTGGTAGCAAAAGTTATTCGAGAATAGAGTATGCAAAAATTATAAAAAAATCTTGGTTAAATAATCTTTTAATCAGAGAGATTCCTGCACCAGAAAACTTTTTTCAATTTAGACCTAAAAATATAAAAATGCATTCTCCAAAATTACCTATAATTCTCGGTCGCAAACAATTTACAATAGATAAAGTATTTAACACGAATTTATAAAATAGTGAAAAAGTCAAAAAAAATTTTTATTACTGGTATTACAGGACAAGTTGGATCAATTTTTGCCGATTTTATTTTAGAGAATACTAATCTTGAAATCATCGGAATGATGCGTTGGAATGAACCCCTCAATAATATAAATCATTTAACAACAAGAATTAATAATAAAAAAAGAATAAAAATTGAATACGCAGATTTAAATGACATTGTTTCATTAGAAGGAGCTTTATTTAAAAATAAGCCCGAATACATAACTCATTTAGCAGCACAATCCTTCCCAAAAACTTCCTTCGATATTCCAATTGAAACCTTACAAACAAACATAATTGGTACTGCAAATCTTCTGGAGGTTATTAGAAAAATAAAGGAAAATTGTAATTACAATCCTTCGATTCATATTTGTTCCTCAAGTGAAGTTTATGGAAAAGCAAAAAACAAAAGTAAGCTAAATGAAGAAACTGGCTTTCATGGAGCAAGTCCTTATAGCATTAGCAAAATAGGAACTGACTTTTTAGGGAGGTTTTATGGAGAAGCATATCAATTGAAAACATTTGTAACTAGGATGGGGACTCACACAGGTGCAAGGAGAAGTGATGTTTTCTTCGAAAGCACTGTCGCCAAACAAATAGCTTTAATTGAGAGCAAATTACAGGAGCCCGTAATAAAAGTTGGAAATCTTTCAAGTATTAGAACCTTTCAGGATGCTAGAGATGCTGTAAGAGCGTACTATTTACTTCTAATTAAATGCGAAAAAAATGAAATTATTAATGGTGATTATTTTAATATAGCTGGAGAAGAAATTTTTAAACTTTCAGAAGTTGTGGATACTTTATTAGGCTTAAGTAAAGTTAAAAATATCAAGATAGAAGTTGATCCTGAAAGATTAAGGCCTATAGATGCAGATTACCAAATGTTTGATAATACAAAAATTAAATCAACAATAAATTGGGAACCCAAAATTAAATCCATAGAAATGTTCAAAGAACTTCTAAATCATTGGCGTCAAGAAATATCTAAAGGAAACATCCCTTTAAATAGATAACCTAAATTTCTATGAATAATAAAAAAATTAATTTAACAATTCAAAAAAGCGATATAAAGTGGTCCCTAATAGCCCAAATTATAAATTTATCTGTTGGATTAGTTATAATTCCACTTACTCTTGTTTATCTTAATGCTCTAGAGGTAGGTCTATATTATTTATTTCAAACATTTTCTGGATTAGCTCTATTAGCCGATTTCGGTTTTGCTCCGACAATTATTAGAAATACCACAACTGTTTTTTCAGGAGCTACTGAACTTTATCCAACTGGTATAAATGAAAAAAATTTTACACAAAAAATCAACATAGAATTACTTTCGAATTTAATAAAATCGACGAAAGTAATTTACAAGCAAATAACTTATTTAGTAATTATTTTTTTATTAATAATTGGAAGTATTTATATTTTATATAAAACCCCTCAAGAAATAGACAGATTAGAAGTTCTTTTATCTTGGATATTATTTGCATGTAGCTTTGTTCTTAATGCTTATTACTCATATATGACATCTATGATTACGGGCGCAGGGGATATTAAATCGCCTAATAAAATCAATATTTTTAATAAGTTGTTATTGTTAATTCTAACTTACATTTTTTTAAGAGAAAACCTTAGTCTATTTGGGGTCTGCTTAGCATATTTCATATCTACTTTTATTACTAGATTAATTACAAGAAAATACTACTTAAATTTATTCAATAAGATTTTCTTAAAAGCAGAACGAATAAAATTTAAACCTAATCTGATGCCTGTTCTATGGCACAATGCTTCAAAAATGGGAATTACTTATATTGGTTCTTTTCTAACACTTCAAGGTACTTCACTTGTCGCAGTTAGCGGGTTGGATTTAAAAATTTTCGCAAATTTTGCTGTTTCAAATCAAATATTGGTTACACTTTCAAATTTATCTAATTCATATATGTCAATATGTTCGCCCAAAATTATTCAAATGCAATTAGAAAAGAATAATCATCTATTAAAGAAATTTTTTGGATCTGCATATTTTGTTTCATTGTTTTTGTACTTAAGTTCTGCAATATTTATATTTTTTATTGGTAATTTAATACTTGATTTGATTGGTTCAGAAGCTCAACTTTTACAAAATTATCAGCTTTTATTTTTAATCATAATTGTATTTATGGATATTAATATAAGTATATGTACTTCATATTTAACTACATTGAATATAGTGCCTCACGTAAAATCAACAATTACTTCAGGTGTATTAAATATAATATTAAGTGTAATTTTTATGTTTTACTTAGATTTAGGAATTTGGGGATTATTAATGGCTAGATTTATTTCACAAGCTGCTTATAATTTTTGGAAATGGCCACTATTAGTTTGCAATAAACTTAAAACTAATCCTATTGATTTTCTTTATATTGGATTAAACAATATTGTTAATAATATCAAGAAACCTTTTTATTTTTAATACTATGCCTATAAATAGAAAATTAATATTCCTTTTCTCAACAAATCTATCTTTTAAACCGTACGATGCTTGGAGTAAAGATACTTGCAATTTCATAAAAATTATTGGTGAGAAATATCAAATCGACATTAATGGATATACAAATGAAACTAACTTAGAAAATTTTAAATCATCATTAAAAAATAACAAAAATTTTATTTCCGGGAGAATTCTTATTAAAAAAAGTATTTCTGAAATTATAAGAATTCCTCTTTTAAGAAATATTAACATTAGCCAAATTTTTGAGTTAAGCCGTAAATTAGCACATTCAAAACCAAGAATTTTATTTATAAGTCCATTTCATGAATGTATTTTTCATTCCTTGTTATGGTGTAATGAAAATCTTGTATGTTATGTTGCGGATAGTCCTAGTTATCAAATGGGACGACTTTGTAAAGTAAAAAATAATAAATTAAACATCATTAAGCACAAACTATCTAGTTATGTTTATTTTCTTATAGAAAAGTTCCTAACTTTTAAAGGAGCCAAATTCATTGTCGTTTCGGAAGATTCATATGATTATTACATAAGAAAAAATTTTAACAAGAATCAAATAATAAAATTTTTTCCAGGTTTTTCTGAAAAATTAGAATTGAGTAAAAAAACAATTAAAGATAATAAAATAACTTTCTTAAGACCGAATTCAATGGGTCAGTTTTTTGTAAAGGATATAGCGTCTATGGTTAAAAAAAATAATATAGATTTAGATATTCAAGTTTCAGGCAATACTACATTTGAAAGTAGCGTAAAAAAAGAACTAGATGAGCTTGATGTAAAATTCATTTCTTTTGTAGATTCCTATGATGATTTATTACTTACCTCGAAGGCTGTCATAATAACTGATTTAGACGGTATCGGCTTTTGTAATAGAGCAGCTTATTGCTTATTTATTGGTGCTTTATTATTAAGCACAGAAAATGGAGTAAGAGGCACCGGAGCAATAGATAAAAAACATTATCTTAAATTTAAAAACTCACAAGAGCTTTTTAAATTAATAAAAGAAATAAATCAAATAGTTAATCCTTATAATTCCATTTCTTCAAAAGCATTAATATATGGAGAAAAATTTAATTATCATAATCTAAAAAAAAGAACATTTTCTTTAGTGGAGGATTAATGAAAAAATTAAAAAAAAATATCATAGTTTCTCAGTTTGGGAGAAGGAATGATTTTCTTGTCGCAAATATTTTCGAAAAAAATGGACTCCTTAAAAATCTTATAACTACTTACTGGCATAAGAAAATAGAAAAATTTAATCTTCTTAAAAAATTAACTGAGAATTACTGGTTTAATTCAAGATATTATTCTTCAGATTTTATAAAAGAAGAAAAAGTAATAACTTTTCCAATAGCTGAAGTATTGTCTAAAATAATTACCAAAATTTATGGTGAAAGATTAAAAGATCCAAATTATCAGTTACCTTTCATATTTAAGTTCTTTAATTATATGGTCTCTAAAAAAATAAAAGATTTTGATGGCATATTATATTCATTAGCTGATTCAGATCCACTATTCAAAAATTGTTCTAAGGCTATTAAAGTCCACGAACATGTTAATTCTGCAATTGCTTATAAATCTGCTCTTAAAGAGTTAGGTTGGGATAAGAAGGAATTAAAAAACTATGAAAGAGGTTCTGCGTCAGAATACTCATCACTTTCAAGTTCTGATTATATTATTTCACCATCTAAATGGATATCTGAATGTATTCAAAAGTATTATTCAATTTCTTCAAAAAAGATATTTATAATTCCATATTGGATACCAGATTGGTGCACAAGAAATTGGGAACAAAGAGTATTTAAAAAAGGAGAAAAATTAAAAATAGTTTTTGTTGGAAGAGTCCATAAAATAAAAGGTATTCATTTACTAATTGAAGCGGTTAAAAATTTCCCAGATGAGATTGAACTATATATAGTAGGTGCTTGCTCTGACAAAAAGATAATAAAAGATTTGCCTCATAACATAAAATATATAGGTTATATTAATAGAGAAAATTTAAAAAATTTTTATTCAAAAATTCATTTATTTTGCCTTCCATCCCTTTGTGAGGGTTCAGCATTAGTTTCTTATGAAGCGATAGGCTTTGGTTTACCTGGGCTAGTAACTTATGAAACAGGCTCTCAATACAAAAATAATTTTACCGGAATAATAGTCGAGTCGAACTCTATTTCATCAATAGTAGTTGAGTTAAAGAAAATTCTTGATGACAGAGAAAAAATATTCAAGTGGTCAAAAAATACACTAAAATTGAAAAAAGAATTTAACAAAGAAAAATATGAGTCAAGATTAATAGATACAATAAATAAGATTAAAACTACCCACTCCAAATAATTTGTATTTTTCAAATAAAGCTTATGAAATTTGCTTGCAAGTAGAGCTTAATGTATCTGGTCATAGCAATAAAGTTGCGAGAAGAAATTCAAGGCTAAATTTCACTAGAGCGAAACATCTTGCTTCAAAAGTAATTCGATGGTCAAAGAATTATTCGAAAAATGACCTTAAGATATTAAATTTGTCTGGTATTAATGCAGGACAAAACGAGCTTGGTATTTCTCAAATACTAAAAGATAATAATATCTCAATTAAAGAATGGAAAGCTTACGATAGCGATAAAAATGAATTCATAAAAAATAAATGGCTGAAAAAATATTTTAAAAAATATGGTATTAATTTAAAAACCCATGACTTTAATAAAAAATTAGAAATATCAGGCAAATATGATGTTGTTTTGCTTTCTGATGTTATTGAACATCTAACTTATAATTCAGCTCTTAATTTAATAAAACTCTCAAAAGAATCTCTTAAAGAAAATGGACTACTTTTAATAACTGTTCCTAATCCATTCTCTTTATCTTGCAGGTTATCTACAATTTTGGGACAAGATCAATGGTTTGATCTTAAAATAAATAATCATATTTTGGATAATTATTATGGGCATATAAATATTTATTCGCACCAGAGAATTAAAGCTATAGGGCAATCATTTAGGCTAAATCTAATAGAAAGTTATAGTTTTCATCATTGGAGATATACATTTAAAGATAATTTTATAAAATACTTTTGCCAAAAATTAATAAACTTTTTTTCATTTTTAATACCATATTCTAGATTTACACTATTTATGATTTTTGAAAAAAATAATGAAAATTAAAATTGTATCTCTTGCTAATTGGAATGTAGAGCCAATTATAGAATCCTTATTAAGACTTAATCATAATATTTCTTTATTTTCTTTTATGCGAACGAACATAAAAAGAGGCAATAACTTTAATATTTTTAGACCAAAGTTTTCAGTATTAATTCAAATTTTAAATAGATTACTAGGAGTTTTGAATCTCAATAACAGTAATTTATTTGGAAGCAAATATAAACTTTTACAATTTCTAATTTATGATTTTGAATGTTGTTTACATATTCTTATTAAAAGAGATATTGATGTTGTTATTGGATGGGCTTCATGTTGTACATTTACATTTCTATTATGCAAAGCCTTAAAAATTCAAACAATTTTATTTATGGGGAATTCGCATATAGATACTTTATTAGATGTAAACCATAAGATTGCAAAACTAGATCATCTAAGACTATTCAAAACTAAACAAAAAAGTGAATATCAATCAGCAAGTTTAATTATTGTAGAGTCAGAATATTCTAAAAAAACCTTAATAAGAAACTCAATCCCCTTTAATAAAATATTTGTACTAAATATACCTCCTTCTAAAAACAGAATTGATAAGATAGAAGACTTAAATAGTAAATTACAAATTAAAGAAAAAAGTTTTATTGATATCGCATTTGTTAGTCCAAGAGAAATTAAAGGCTTTTCAATTTTAAAGACTGTTATAAAAAATTTCGAGAACGATAATAATTTCAAGTTTAATATTTTTGGTCTTGAAAAAAAACAATTTAAAGAATTTAATAAATTTGATAATGTAGTATGTAATCAATTCAAAGCTAGTAATTATTTTCTTGAAGAATTAAATAAATGTGATGTATTATTTTTACCTACTTTCGAAGATGGAGGACCAAGAGTATTAAATGAGGCTTTGCTTTTAGGTTTATATTGCATTGGATCTAGTTTTAGTAAATTACCTGAATTTGAGATATTTGAACTATCTAAAGTTATTGCTTCAAATAAAAAGTCTGATTATTTAAATGAATTCAAAAATCTTAATTTAAAATATATTTTTGAAAGTAGAAATTATAGAATTAAAAAAGCAAAATCTTTTTTCCTCAAAAATAACTTAGATGACCAGTTTAAAAAAATATTGAGAAAAAATTATTATGAAAATTACTAAAAAAATATTTCATGAAAGTGGGAAAATAAAAATTTAATCTTCTTATGAGTTATATTTTAAGAAATTATTTTTCATGATATGTGTGGAATTTTCGCAGCTTTTGCAAATTCAAAGCATTATTATGAAAAATATGAGCAAATAGCTAAAGATTTATACTCCAGAGGACCAGATGCAGAAGGCCATTTAAATAAAGAAAACATACATTTAATTCATCGCAGATTATCTATCCAAGATTTAAGTGAGGCGGGAAACCAACCTTTAAAATCACCTTGTGAAAAATATGCAATTATATTTAATGGAGAAATATATAATTTTAAAGAATTAAAAGAAGAATTAGAAAAGGGGGGATATCAATTTAAAACAAATACAGATACTGAAGTTTTACTTCATTTATACATTTCTGAGAAAGAAAATATGTTGTATAAATTAAGAGGGATGTTTGCTTTCATAATAGTTAATCTTGAAGAAAATACTGCTTTCGCTGCAAGAGATCCTTATGGAATAAAACCTCTTTATTATGCCGAAACTAACGAAGGAATTTATTTATGTTCACAAGTAAAGCCTCTAATAAACTCTAATCTAGTTGATTCTAGTCCATCTTATGAAGGACAAGCAGGTTTTTGGTTATTAGGAAGCGTGCCAGAACCTTACACATGGTATAAATCAATCAAAGCAATTCCATCGGGTAATTATATTAAAATTAAAAATAATAAAATTACTTCGGTTAATAGATGGCACTCAATAGGAGAAAGTTATTTAAATTATAAAAATAAAGAAAATTTAATCTCAAATGAAAAAGAAATAGATAAAAAAATAATTACAGCTGTAAGAGAATCAATTTCATATCATTTAGTTTCTGACACGCCAATTGGAATTCTTCTTTCAGGTGGCATAGACTCTTGTGCGATAGCAGGAACTGTCTCAGACCTAACAAAGGAAGAAATAAAAGGTTTTACTGTTACATTTTCAGACTTTAAAAAAACTGATAATGATGAAACAAATAGAGCAATTATTGCAGCTAATAAATATAATTTAAAACACATAAATACTGAAGTAAGTAAAAAGGACTTTTTAGAAGATTTGCCCTCCATACTTTCTGCAATGGATCAACCCAGTATTGATGGGTTTAATACTTGGTATGCTGCTAAATCAGTTGCTAAAAGTGGTATTAAAGTTGCTTTATCCGGTATCGGAGGTGATGAGATTTTCTTTGGTTATGATTTTTACAAAAAATATTCATTAATGATGAAACTAAAAAGAAAATTCAGTAATTTGGATAAAAAATCAAAACTTATTAATCTATTACTTTATTTTCAGTTTAAAAGAACAAAAAACCCAAAATGGCTATCACTTTCTGAATCTTTAAAAACCAAAAAATTATCATGGTTTCACAAAAGATCAAGTAAAACTTTTGAAGATTTATTCAAATTATTACCAAGCGAAGAATTAAAAAATTATCTTTCTGAAGACTTTTTCTTTTCTATCGTAGAAGAATCAACGGGTAAGCTTTCATCTGAGCCGCAAATTGCTTTAGCACAATTAGATGCAACTTTATACTTAAAAAATCAATTACTTAAAGACTCAGATTGGGCAAGCATGCATCATAGTGTTGAATTAAGAACGCCTTTAGTAGATTCATTTTTAATTAATAAGATTTCTCCTTTTTTCCCTTATATTGCTAAAAATAAACATAAGGCATTATTAATTAATTCCCCAAATTCTCCCCTTCCTTCAGAAGTAAGAAATGCTAAGAAAACAGGTTTTAGTTTTCCAATAAACATATGGATTGGAAAAGAAAATCAAACTTTATCAGTATTATCTCAAAGTATTTTTAAAAAATGAAAATCATTCATATTGTTCCATCAATAGTTGAGGAGGCTAGTGGTCCAACTTACTCTGTGAGGAGACAAAGCGAAACTTTACGAGAAAATGGACATGATGTTTACTTAAGTTCTCTTGCTGATAAAGATCAAAAAATACAACAAAATAAATCAAATTATACTTTTAAAAGAGCTAAATACTTATACAAACTTGGCATTTCAAATAACCTAAAATATTGGCTAATAAATCAATGCAAATATTCAAATGTTGCATTAATGCATGGGCATGGGATGTGGATGATGCCAAATGTGTATCCTAGTATCGCATCTCGAGAATCAAATGTTCCTTTAATTCACTCTCCAAGAGGTACTTTATCTGAGTGGTCACTTGAATATCATAAAATTAGAAAGCAAATATTTTGGAGATTAATTCAACTAAAAGCAATGAAACAAGTATCTTGTTTTCAAGCAACATCCTACGAAGAGTACTTAGATATTAGGAAAGCCGGCTTTAAACAACCTGTTTATATTATTCCAAATGGTATTGATATTCCAAAGTTTGATAAACCCAAAAGCTCAACAAAATTTAAGAAACTACTATTTTTGGGAAGACTTCATAAAAAGAAAGGTATTGAGATACTCCTTGAATCTTGGAAAATACTTCAAGACAAATTCCCAAATTGGGAACTTTACATTGCAGGTCTCGCAGAGGATAACTATGAAGAATATCTGAAAAAATATTCTGAATCTTTACTCTTAAAAAGAGTATTTTTTAAAGGACCTGTATATGGTCATGAAAAAATAAAGCTTTATCGTGATGCTAGTTTGTTTGTATTGCCGACTTTCTCAGAAAATTTTGCAAATACTGTTTCAGAATCTTTAGCTTGTGGAACGCCAGTAATTACGACTAAAGGTGCTCCTTGGTCAGGATTAATAGACAATGCGTGTGGATGGTGGATTGATATAGGTTTAGATTCTCTAGTCTCCTGTTTAAATAATGCTCTCAGAATACCTGGTAAAGAACTTAATAAAATGGGATCAAATGGCATTGATTGGATGAAAAAAGATTTCTCTTGGGATAAAATTTCCCTCAAAACTTTAGAAGTTTATAAATATTTAACACATAATCAACCTCCACCACATTATTTGTGGTTTGATTAAATTTTAAAAAAATGTTAATAAAATCTAGAGCCCCACTAAGATTAAGTTTTGCAGGCGGAGGGACTGATATAAGTCCATTTTGCGATAAGTATGGAGGGATTGTATTAAATGCAACTATTAATAAATTTGCATATTGTACTTTAGATATTTGGGAAGAGAATTTTGTGCATTTTGAGAGTTTTGATCTGAATTTAAGTAGTACTTGGAATCTTAATCAAATCAATCTAGAGGTAACTAATGAAGACAAGCTTAAATTACATAAAAAAATTTATTGTTATTTCATGAGTAAATATAATGACAATAAGATGATACCTTTAAAAATAGCTACTTTCTGTGAGGCTCCTTTTGGTTCGGGTCTCGGTTCATCATCTACAATAGTAGTCTCAATAATTTCAGCTTTTAGCGAATTTTTTAATATTGGCTTAGACGATTATGCAATAGCTGCATTAGCATATAATATTGAAAGGGTAGATTGCGGATTAAAGGGGGGCCAACAGGACCAGTATTCGGCTGCCTTTGGAGGGTTTAATTACATGGAGTTTTTTGGGGAAAATGAGGTAGTGATTACTCCATTAAGAATTAAAGATTGGATAGTTAGCGAACTAGAATCTTCTTTGATTTTATATTTTACTGGCCGATCAAGAGATTCATCAAAAATAATCGATGACCAAATTCTATCTTTAGGTGATGGCAATGAAAATTCTCTTAATGCAATGAAGAATGTTAAAGCAGAAACAAAAGTTATGAAAGAAGCTTTACTTAGGGGTGATTTCAATAAACTTGAGAACTCCCTAAAAAGAACATGGAATTCAAAAAAACTAACTTCAAAAAATGTAAGTAATTTTAATATTGAATCAATTTATAAATCAGCAATAAATTCAGGAGCTAGAGCAGGAAAAATTTCAGGCGCTGGTGGTGGTGGGTTTATGTTTTTTTTGGTACCTTTGCAATATAGAAAAGCCGTCTCAAATACATTAAAAGAACTAGGTGGCTCAATATCTAATTGTAACTTTTCCACTAAAGGATGTACTACATGGAAAGTAAATAACTAATGAAAAAAAATAACTTAAAAAAATATATTGAAGAATATTTAGAACAAATACATAACGTTTTGAAAATATCACAAAACGATAAAGTACTTTTAAATCTTATTGAAAATATAGTTTTTGAATTATCTCAAGCACTCTCAAAAGGTAAAAAAATATTAATGTCTGGTAATGGTGGGAGCGCAGCAGATGCTCAACATATCGTTGCAGAATTTGTTTGTAGATTTAAAAAGAACAGAGTGAGTTTACCAGCTATTTCTCTTAATTCTGATATATCAGTACTTACTTCAATTGCAAATGATTATGGTTATGAAAATATATTTTCCAGACAAATTGAGTCTCTAGCAAATGAAGGTGATATCTACTGGACATTCTCAACTTCAGGTAAATCAAAAAATGTAATAAAATCTTTGCAGTATGCCAAAAGTCTTAATATTAAATGTATTGGTTTTACAGGTGCCAATAGTTCCACAATGGCGCAATACTGTGATTATTTAGTTCAGGTACCATCTAAAGAAACCTGCCACATCCAGGAAATGCACATAATTTTAGCTCACTTAATTTGTGACTTGGTAGAACAAGATTTCGCGGAATAAAAAATAGTTATTTAACTAGAGAGGCTATCAATTTTTTTTAAGAATAGTCCTTTTGGATGCAAACCAAGTTTATTTGAAACGAATTTCCAGAAAAAATGTGGTTTCAAAAAACTTTTTTGGAATTCCTTTTCTCTATTTACTTTAATTTAAATATATTTACTTTATTTGCCGAACTTGGAGAGCTGGAAGAGTTATTATTTATTGGTATCAATTAATAATGTCTTATTTAAATATGAGTGAAATAAAACTTACTATAACGAATATTAGAGATTAAGTTCCTTCAAATGTAATATTAAATTAGTACAAGTTGATAGTATGGTAGTTAAATTATAAAATTATTAATGATTACTAATTAAAATGTTTAAAGAAAAGGTCTTATTAATAACTGGAGGTACTGGGTCTTTTGGGAATCATGTTTTAAGAAGAGTACTTGAAACTGATATCAAAGAAATTAGGATATTCAGCAGAGATGAAAAAAAACAAGACGACATGAGAAAAAAATATATTTCTGAAAAACTAAAGTTTTATATTGGAGATATAAGAGATTATTCCGCTGTAAATAATGTTGTCAGAGGGGTTAATTATATATTTCATGCAGCAGCTCTTAAGCAAGTTCCTTCTTGTGAGTTTTATCCTCTTGAGGCTGTAAAAACAAATATTCTTGGTACAGATAACTTACTAGAATCTGCAATTAATAATAATGTTGAAAAAATCGTTTGTCTTAGTACAGACAAAGCTGTATACCCAATAAACGCAATGGGTTTAAGCAAAGCAATGATGGAAAAGGTTATCGTTGCCAAAGCAAGGAATTCGGATACAAAAATATGCATAACAAGATACGGTAATGTTATGAATTCAAGAGGATCTGTTATTCCATTATTTGTAGATCAAATAAAGAATAAAAAACCCATTACAATTACTGACCCTAATATGACAAGATTTATGATGACTCTAGAAGAAGCTGTAGAACTTGTAATGCATGCCTTTCAAAATATAAAATCTGCAGAAATATTTGTAAAAAAAGCTCCGGCGGCAACAATTCAAACTCTATCAGAAGCAATAAAAATACTACTCAATGTTCCTGATCACCCAGTAAAAATTATTGGTACTCGTCATGGAGAAAAGTTATATGAGTCACTTTTAAGCAGAGAAGAAAGATTAAATTCAACTGAAAATTCAAACTACTTTAATGTTTCTCCTGATCTTAGAGATTTAAATTATGGTCTTTTTGAAAACATAGGCACTGATAATAAATATATTGAATATACCTCTCACAATACAACAAGATTAGACATTGATTCTTTAATATCACTATTAAAAAAAATTGAACCATTCAAATAGTCTGAAAAATCAATGTCAAATTTAAAAACTAAAATCCTCATTACAGGTTCGGAGGGATTTATAGGGAAGAATCTAAAAAAAGAATTAGAACTTATTAAAGACTATGAGTTAACTTTTTTTAATAGAGATAGCGATATAAATAAACTAGAGGAATTAATTTTTAAAAGTAATTTTATTATTCACCTCGCTGGAGTTAATAGACCTAAGGAAAAAGAATTATTTAAAAATACTAATGTTGTCCTTACAAAAAATATTTGTAATTTTATTGAAAATAAATATATTAAAAAAGGAATCCATACCCCTATTATCTTCACATCTTCAACCCAAGTTAATCAAGTAAATGAATACGGTATCAGTAAATTAGATGCTGAATTGGAACTTAAAAAGCTATACAAAAAAACATCAAATCCAATAACTATTTACAGACTTCCAGGTATCTTTGGTAAGTGGTGCAGACCAAATTACAATTCAGTAGTTGCTACTTTTTGTCATAATATTGCTAACAATATTGAAATTAGCATTAATGATGAGAATAAAAATTTAGAGATTTTATATATTGATGACCTTATTCAAGAAATCATTAATAATTTAAGAAATTTTCTAAATAATTTTCATTACCAGAAACTTAAACCATATCAAATCAACTTAAAAGATCTTGCAAATTTAATTAAAGAATTTAGAGATTCAAGAAAGACTAAAATAATACCCAATGTCGGCGATGGATTGATTCGAAGATTGTATGCAACTTATCTGAGTTACATAAATAGTGATAATTTTTCTTATTCTTTAATTGAGAATAAAGATAAAAGAGGGTCTTTTGTGGAAATACTTAAAACAAAATCATCAGGTCAATTTAGTTTTTTTACTGCGAAACCTGGGGTAGTTAGAGGTTGTCATTATCATAATACGAAGAATGAAAAGTTTTTAGTTATAAAAGGTGAGGCTAGATTTAGGTTTAGGAATATATTAACTAATGAATGTAAGGAGATTTTTGTAAATGAGAAAGAACCTACTGTCATAGATAGTTGTCCTGGATGGTCTCACGATATAAAGAATATTGGGGAAAATACTCTTTATGTTATGCTTTGGGCAAATGAGATTTTTGATTTAGACAATCCAGATACAATATTTTCTCCTACCTTCTAATTAGATATGTCTAGGCTAAAAATCATAACAATTCTTGGGACGAGACCAGAAATAATTAGATTATCAAGAACTTTAATTATTTTGGACAAGTTTTGTGATCATAAAATAGTACATACTGGACAAAATTATGATTATGAATTAAATCAAATTTTCTTTAAAGATTTAGGTATAAGAGAACCAGATTATTTTTTGAATGTAGCTAATACTGATAAAAGCGTAACTACAATAATTGGAGAAATAATAAGCTCAGCTGACGCAGTTTTTAACAAAGAAAATCCTGACGCAGTTTTAATACTTGGTGATACTAATAGTGCTTTATCTGCTATTTCTGCCAAAAAAAGAAAAATTCCAATATTCCATATGGAAGCTGGCAATAGATGTTTTGATCAAAGAGTTCCTGAAGAAACCAATAGAAAAATAGTTGACCATATCTCAGATATCAACCTAACTTATAGTTCCATAGCTAGAGAATATCTCTTAAGAGAAGGCTTTCCCTCTGATCAAATAATAAAAGTTGGTAGTCCAATGAAAGAGGTACTTTGTTATTACTTACCAAAAATAAAAGAAAAAACAGTTTTAAATAAACTTCAAATAAATAAATATTCCTATTTCTTAGTCAGTTCTCATAGAGAAGAGAATATAGAAAGCGAGAAAAACTTTGAGAAATTAGTTTATCTATTGAACCAACTTGGTGAAGTATATAAAATTCCGGTTATAGTTTCGCTTCATCCTCGAACAAAGAAAAAAATAATCTCAAGATCTATTAAATTTAATAAGTATGTTAAGTTGCTTAAACCATTTGGTTTTTTTGATTATATAAACCTTCAAATAAACTCTAAATTAGTTTTATCCGATAGTGGAACAATTACTGAAGAATCGTCGATTCTTAATTTTCCTGCTTTAAATATTCGAGAATCTCATGAAAGACCAGAAGGTATGGAGGAAGGCTCAGTAATGATGGTAGGATTTAATTTTGAAAGAATTAAACAGGGAATTGATATTTTAAGTACCCAATTAAGATCAAATATTAGAGATCTCAACGAAGTTAATGATTACAAAACTGAAAATGTGAGTAAAAAAGTTTTAAGAATTATAGTTAGTTATACAGATTACATAAATAGAAAAATTTGGAAAAAAAATATATGAAAATTTCAAATAATCTGAAATTAATTTTTTTTACTGACAGTATTACTCCATTAAAAGACGCCACATCAAGAATTAATCATTCATTAATTATATTTTTAAGTAAAAAATATGATTTAGAAATTATTTGCCCTCATATGAAATCAAATCAAGCTATTGGTTTTCCTAAGAATATTGTTTTCAGAAGAATAATAATACCCTTTATTAAAACAAGAAATATTTTCAAAAAAATAATAAAGTTTACAATTTTTTCAATTTTTTGTTTACCATTTCTAATTATTAATGGATTTAAAAAAGACATTATCTTATTACACACATCCCCGCCAACATTAACTCCATTATTAGTGATTCCGATTATATTTCTTGATTTTTTTAAGATAAAAATTCCAAAATTAGTTTTAATTGCTCATGATTTATATCCTGATATTTTATTTAATAACAAAAATAAATTTTTTTCTTATTACTTAATTTCAAAAGTTTTCAAATTTTGTTATAAACGTTTCGACACTATAATAAGTTGTTGCAATTCAATCAATGATAAACTTCATAATTTCTATGATATTGATAAAAATAAATTAGAAATTATTTATTGTTCTAGCTTAATCCCAAGCAACTTTATTGGAAAAAATCATAAAATAAATTTTTCTAATATTGACAAAATTAAGCCAAAAATTGTATTAATGGGCAATATTGGTTTATTACATTTGCCAAAGGAGACCATTAATTTTCTTGAGTTCTTATTGTCTAGATTTTCTGATTTAGAAATAAAAACACATATTAGTGGTGGAAAGTCATCTCTTTTTAAAAAGAGTCTTTCAAATTTTAAAAATTTCAACTTTAATCCCTTAATATCCCACACCCAACTCGCCTTTATTTATCAAACACCAACAATTACATTAATATCATTATCTAAAGTAGCCTCAGATTGTGCATTCCCTAGCCGAATTTCGACTGCATTATCCTTAGGATCCCCAATTTTTCTATTGACTGATGAATTAAAAAATAATTATTTAGTAAAATTTCTTGATAAGTATAAAGTCGGAACAGCTATTAGTTATAAATTTGATGAAGATTTAAAATTAAAAAAACTTAAGCAATTAATTTTTAATTTCGAGAAATTTAGTAATAATTCAAAAAAAATATATTTGAAATTATTTGAAAAACAGAAAAATTTTCAAAAATTTGAGGATATTATTTCTAATTATAATTTATAAAATAATGGATATTATATCTTTCACTTTAAGTATTCCTTTATGGGTTGTAATTTTCAAATTACTTCATAAAATTTCTAAAAGATTAAATAATAGCTATGAAGCTTTATATTTGAAATTTATATCTTTATTTATATTCGCAGCTTACTTTATAAAATCTATTTTTATTATT
>MDTB01027982.1_pt1 | contig 31351 bp, 34 predicted proteins | sample 811161 | NCBI WGS metagenome assembly MDTB01 (sample SAMN05326650, study PRJNA326480) | marine metagenome | isolation source: seawater | place: Mediterranean Sea | collected 2009 | reverse complement strand
TTGATTATTGAAAGCGTTTTTTCTAATTTCATTTAATTCCTCGTTTTTATGTTTTATGTTTAATGTTAATAAATTGTTTAAATGCTTTTCTTCATAATGCTTTTCCAGTAATTTTCAATAGTTTTCTTGAAATTATTGACAATGGACAAACCTTAAATTATAAGGTATTGATAGAGTATTAGTAAATTTGTTGTATTAAATTTGTTTTTTTTTAAGGAGATAGTTAATGATTCCCAATTTGAGTCGTTTTCAATCAACAGGAAGTGCTGAGTCAGTTGCCATTAAGAACAAAGTTCTCAAAAACACTTACATGCTGTTGTCCGCGTCCATGATCCCAACGGTTTTGGGGGCATGGGTTGGTATTAGTTCAGGTTTTTCTCTATTTGCTGGTAGTCCTCTTATCAGTATGCTGATTTTTATGGGGGTTGCATTTGGTTTCTTCTATGCAATTGAGAAGACCAAAAACAGTCCTCTCGGAGTTTATCTGCTCTTAGGCTTCACTTTTTTTATGGGTCTGATGTTGTCGAGACTTTTAGGTTTTGCTCTCGGAATGCAAAATGGGGCTCAATTGATAGGTTTAGCTGCTGCAGGTACAGGCGGGATTTTCTTCGGAATGTCAATTTTATCCACAACAATTAAGAAAGATCTTGCTCCAATGGGTAAATTTTTATTTATTGGTGTAATTCTTCTTATTGTTGCCTCGGTTGCTAATATTTTCCTGCAAATGCCTGCATTAATGCTGACAATATCACTCCTCGCAGTTGCAATTTTTTCTGCTTTCCTACTTTATGACCTTCAAAGAATCGTCAATGGCGGAGAAACGAACTACGTTACAGCAACACTCTCTGTTTACCTGAGCATATACAATATCTTCAGTAACCTGCTCTTTTTGCTTATGGCATTCTTTGGTGGTGACAGAGAGTAGACGATTTTGTTTAGTTTGATTGGATTAAATGATTCAAGTGTTTCAATGACACAACTTTTTCATTTGATCTGATCAATCAGACAAAATTACTTAAATACGCGCTCGCCATATTGAATTGATTCAAAAATACTCACACTAAAATTTACCCGTAAATTTTAACGTTTAGGAAGAAAATTAACTGGATCAATTGGTTTACCACCCTTTCTTAATTCGAATAACAATTTTGGTCTATCTGCATCTGACATACCAATCTTTGCAATCTTTTGACCTTTATTAACAGATTCTCCTTCCTTCACCAAAATTTCTTGATTATGCGCATAAGCAGTTATAAAATCTTCACTATGTTTCAGAATTACCAGATTACCGTATCCCCTCAATCCATTTCCACTGTAAACAACTTTGCCTTGTTCGGAAGCGTACACAGCCTCTCCTGCCACTCCAGCGATAGAGATACCTTTACTATTTGAATCTGAAAATTGCTCGATAATTTGACCGTTTGCAGGCCAAATCCACGATAAATCTGAGGAAACGCCTTGGCTTGAAAATTGATCACTCTCAACTTCAGTTTTTTCATCAGAGTCAATTTTTGCAAGAGGTCCTGAATTTTCCATGGCTTTTAATTTATCTGCTCCAACTGACTCAACTTGCCCAACTTTTCCGTTTTCAAGAGGAATTGTCACAGCTCCAGCAAGTTTATCCTTAGGTGGCTTTACCCTTAATGTTTGACCTACCGATATCTTGTCAGGATTAGCGATAGAGTTCCAGTCAGCAATGTCTCTCCAATTCTGTCCAAAAGCCAGAGCAATTCCGAACAAAGTGTCTCCTTCTTGGACAGAGTAAAAGCCATTCTTTTCTTCTTTTCGTCTATCTGAGTTCGAATAAAAATCATTCGGTTTTTCTTGTGGCTTCAAAACTCGGCTTTCAACAGGCGCAGGCCTGGGAACGGAGCAACCAAATAACAATAAGCTAACTGATAAAAAAATAAAAATAAATTTGATAGGAGGGATTTTCATTATTCACTCACTTTTGAACGCCATTTATAATAGGAACATAATTCACAGAATCAAAAATATGTTTTTTAACATCATTTTTTCTTTTCCCTGTTTTAACCAAAGCCACAATATTTTGCGAGGACTTTCCAACTGGCATAATCATCACACCGTTTACTTTAACCTGACTCAAAAGATCAATTGGAATACTTCCCAAGCTCGCTGAAAAAATTATAGCGTCAAAAGGACTTTTTTCCTCCCAACCATTTAAACCGTCACCAAATTTTACTATCACATTGGTGTGGATTGAATTTAGTCTTTTTTTTGTTTCATCATATAACTGAAAAATTCTCTCAATAGAGTATACTTTTTCAAAACATTTTGACATTACTGTCGCTTGATAACCACAACCTGTTCCAACCTCTAAAACCTTACCTCTATTACTACCGGTATGATTAGTAAATCCATTTAAAGTTCTAGCCAAAGCAATGACTCTTGCTACTACAAAGGGTTGAGAAATTGTTTGTTCATAACCTATAGGTAATGCAATATCCTCGTAAGCTCTACTAGAGAGAGCCGAATCTACAAAAAAATGTCTAGGGGTTTCCATCATCGCTTTTAATACAACTTGGTCATCAATGCCCTTAATTTTCAATCGTTTGATCATTTCATTTTTGAACCTCTCACTTACTAAACCGGTATTTTCGAACGACCCAAAATCCGAAAAATCTCGAGTTTCACTATTTTTGGAAGTATTTTTACCCCACTTAGGCTCAAATTTTGAATAAGTATTGTTTTCTAAAAGTTTTTTAGCCAATTTTCTACCTCTTTTGCAACTTTTTCATCAAACAAATTTGTCTTAAGAGGAGTTACAGATGCTTGTTTGTTATTTAAAGCATAAAAATCAGTTCCTGCTCTAATAGGATTAACCGGATTCCCTACAGGCCCTACCCAATATAATGTTTCTCCTCTGGGAGATATTGATTTGATGGCATTTTGTGCTCCAACTCTTTGACCTGGCTTACACAGAGATAACCCCTTAAAATCTTTTAATTCAACATTCGGTATATTGACATTGAGTAAGTATAAATTTGAAAAAGGGTTTGAAATAAGTTTGGAAATAAGCATTTTCGAAACTTCAACAGCTGTTGCAAGATTCTGAAAATTTCCTGAATCCAGTGAGAAAGCTATGGAAGGAATTTTTAACATAAATCCCTCCATGGCAGCTGCAACTGTTCCAGAATAATGAACATCCTGAGCAACATTTCTACCACAATTTATCCCAGATACAACAAAATCAGGTGGATCATTCAAAATTTTTGTAGCCGCCAAGTGAACACAATCAGTAGGTGTGCCGTTGATATAAAAGAAACCTGATTTTGCTTTTTTAACTATCAGTGGGCGATTAAGTGTTAGAGAGTTACTTGAGCCACTTTTATCAACCTCAGGGGCAAACACACTTACTCTACCGAAATCCCTCATTGCCTTTGCTAAAGCAATTATTCCCTCGGACAAATAACCATCATCATTTGTAACTAGTATGTGCACTTATCGTTACTTCTCGTCAGTGGTCTGTCCATCTGGCCAATCTTGAATGTAAGCCTTGAGCATCCTATTCTCAAAATCTTGCTCCTTTAACATCGCTCTGGCCAAATCATGAAATGATACAACACCCTTTACAACTCTCTCATCAACGCAGGGTAAGTATCTTTCACCACATTTGTTCATTATACGCCTGAGCTCATCGATACCCATGTCTGAGCTTGTTTGAGTAGGACTTGAATTCATTACTCCACTAACTTTAATTTCTGACATAGTTGGAGTCTTTCCAGATCGGTTTTCTGTTTGTCTTTTGGCTAAAACTTTCATTACTTCTCTAAATGTCAGCATTCCTACTAACTCATTTTTGTTGTCAATAACCACAACAGAGCCAATATCTTTTTCTGCCATTAAAACAACAGCATCTGATAACAAATCATTTGGACTAACAGTAATCAAACCAAATTCTTGTAAACTTAAAATATCCTCCACTTTCATGGTGTTTATCCCCCCTTTTTAAGGCTAAAGTCCCCTAAATTGTTTATCCTAGCATTAGCGGACTTAATCATCTAACTTTTAATTTTTGAGGTAATTTTGAAAGAACTTGACATATTGGTAGTTTATAGCAGCAAGAACGGTTCCACTGCTGCCTTAGCCGAATCTATTAGCCTGGGGGTGGAAGAAGTTTCTGGCTGTAATGCCAGGCTAAGGACAGTCAAACCACTCCTGCAAGAGAAAAATCACTCTTACCAGTTACCTCAGAACGGTCCCCCATATGCGGAGCAAAAGGATCTAAGAGAATGCTCAGGTTTAATAATCGGGTCCCCAACTAGATTTGGGAATATGGGTGCCGAAATGAAGTCTTTCATTGATCAGTCCCTCGAAAACTGGATCTCAGGAGAATTGGTTGGAAAACCAGCAGCTTGTTTTACAAGTTCAAGTAGTATGCATGGAGGACAGGAAACCACACTATTGAGTATGATGATTCCTCTAATTCACCATGGAATGATTATTGTTGGAATTCCCTACAGTGAGAAAAGCTTATCCTCCACTCGAACAGGTGGAACACCCTATGGAGCTACTCATGTCTCAGGTAATGAAAACATTGCCCTATCCAAAGAAGAAAATATTTTAGCCCAAGCTCTTGGTAAAAGAGTTTCCACTGTAGCGAGAAAACTTGCGAAAAATTAAAAAAATCGCCAACAAAAATCACGGTATTAGTGCAATTTTAGTGGTTTTAATTATGATCGCGTTCGGAATTGCTTGGGAGCTAATTCTCAATCCAATAAAACCTGGTGGTTCTATGCTTTGGGTTAAAGTTTTGCCATTGGTATTTGCGTTACCTGGTTTGTATAACTCCAGAGTTTATACTTTTCAATGGTTGTCTCTTTTAGTATGGTTTTACGTTTGTGAAGCTTTAGTGAGAGTTTACACCAATCAAAAAATAGAAATTTTTTTGAGTATAGGTTGGTTACTTTTGTCTCTTACACTTTTTATTGTTATTTGGCGTGCTATTAAAGCTACAAAAGATCAAAAGATCGATTCTTAATTTGAAGAACTATCTTCCAATTTTATAAGCTTCTACTGGACTCAAACCTCTTGCTAAATTATGTCTCCAAATTTTCGATCCGGGACAATTTTTGAAAAGGTATGACCACTGTTTAGTTATTTGAGTTGGTCTGTACCCAATTTTAATTTGTTTTTCAAAATATCTCTGCAACTCGTCAATTATTAGTTCAGGACTATTTGGTAAATTTGAATTACCTGAAAAAAGCACCTTGTCTAGTTTAGCTAAAATCCAAGGGTTTTTGATAACCTCTCTACCAAGCATAACGCCATCAACAGGGTTTTTAAAATTTGTTGACTTTTCTGATGTTAACAAATTTATACATTCTTGCAGCGAAGTTAAACCACCATTGGCAATAAATTTAGAATTCGGGAAATCTTTCTTCAATTGATGTACAAAATGCATTTTAAGAGGAGGTACAGTTCTGTTTTTTTTTGGAGACAATCCTCCTAAAAAAGCATTTCTAGCGTGAACAATAAACACCTTGCACCCGGCATTTTCAACAGTTTCAACAAAATTACGAGTGAAATCATAATTTTCGTTATCATTAATTGCTAACCGATGTTTGACAGTTACTAACCTGCCAGAAGATTCAATCATTTCACCTACACAATCTGCAACAATTTTAGGAGACTCCATTAAACTAACTCCGAAGTTTCCAGAAATAACACGATTGCTGGGACATCCACAGTTTAAATTGATTTCTTCGTATCCGATTTCCGAGGCAATTTTACTTGCCTCACCCAATAATTTTGGGTCACTGCCTCCTAATTGCAAAGCTAGAGGACTCTCTCTGGCATCAAATTCTAATAATTTCACTCTATCACCTTTCAAAACAGCATTTGCATGAATCATCTCTGAGTAAAGACGAGAGTTTGGCGTTATCAATCTATGAAAATATCGGCAATGTTTGTCTGTAACATCCATCATAGGAGCAACACATAGACGATGACTCATTTGAGTTTTCTGATGTTAAAGTTAAAATATGAATTCAAAATTTTTAGTAAAATATGTGCATTGTTTAATTACCTTAATAATAACTTTATTGCTGATGTTGAGTGGGCATGGAAAGATTATTGCTAAGGAGAAAAATAAAAACAACAGAGTCGAGTCCAGACTACCTCCAGATTTTCTTTGGTGTGGCACATCAGACAACAATACTTATTTGGATTTTTGTTTTCAAACTGAAAAGGTTTGCAAAAATTTTGCATTGAAAAGAAGGGAAACAAACGGCGGAAAATTAACCCTTTGTCGACCAACAAGGATTAAATAAAATGCCTCTGTAGCTCAGTGGATAGAGCATCCCCCTCCTAAGGGGAGGGTCGTAGGTTCGATTCCTACCGGAGGCGCCAAAACTTTATGAAATACCCACACAGATAGAATTGATATAGAAATAACCCTAGTAGATAAAGTTTGTAAAATTTATGTATATTGTGTGTTGCGGTTAATAAAAATAAGGAGAATTAAAATGTTAAGAGGTTTAATACTCGCATCAATGAGTTTATTTGTTGCCCATGCAGCTAACGCGGCTCCAGATAACTTGTCTACCTTGAAGCAAATGAAAGTTGCTACAACAGATCTGAATATCCCTGTTGTTGCTCAAGAGGGCAAAAACGCTGATGCCTTAAGAAAAAATCTAGAGAGCATTAAAATGCCCCCCGGATTTAATATTGATTTATACGCTGTAGTTCCAGATGTAAGACATATGGCAATTGCTCCTTCCACCAATATGCTTTTTGCTGGTACAAGAAAAACAACAGTTTGGGCTATTACTGATAGAAACAATGATTATGTTGCTGACGAGGTCAAGTCATTTGCTCCATCATTGAAATTCACGAATCCCAATGCTGTTTGTTGGACACCCGACGGATTTTTAATTGTTGCTGAACACAACAGAGTTCTCAACTTCCCTGCAGCTGAATTTTTCTATGAAGGCCCTGATGTTGCTGTTATAGAAGTTGTTAGCCAAGGTGGACTTATCCCCGTCGAGGAAGAGTCATATAACCACGGTGCCCGTACATGTGAAATTGGTCCTGATGGAATGGTTTACATTACACTCGGTCAGCCATTCAATGTCCAACCTAAATCAAAAATCGATTTGTATAATGAGGTTGGTATTGGTGGAATTGTTAGGATGAATGCATTTGATGGTAGCAAACGCGAGGTCTACGCAATGGGTGCAAGAAACCCTGTAGGAATAGGTTTCAGTCCTGATGGTAAAAGCTTATGGTGGACAGATAACCAAGTTGACGGGTTAGGTAATGATATTCCACCCGGTGAATTAAACAAGTCAACTAAGTCTGGTCAACATTTCGGATTTCCATACTGGAATGGTAAATTCAAAGTTGCTGGCTCATCTGCTGCACCAGAACTTAAAGACATGAAAGAGCCAAGGGGTGCAATCTTCCCCCAGGTTGAATTTCCCGCTCATCAAGCTCAGTTGGGAATGGCTTTTGGTGCTGAAACTAACTTTCCAGCCAAATATCAAAACGGTATTTTTGTTGCGGTACATGGTTCATGGAACAGAACTGAGGCAAGCGGTGCTGAAGTACAGTTTGTACCGGTTAAAAATGGTAAAGCAGGAAAAATGGAAGTTTTTGCCTCTGGTTGGTTAAATAAGTCTACTGGAACCTATCAAGGTAGACCTGTTGATGTTGCAGTAATGAAAGATGGCTCAATGTTAGTGTCAGACGATTATGCAGGTGCTATTTATAGGATTAGCTACGAAGCCCAGGTTGCTTCCAAGTAATTTTTTAAATACTTAATTTGGGTAGGCTATTTATTGGCCTACCCTTTTTTTTACTCTGCCTCTATTCCAAGGTATTTTTTTAGATCTAACAAATTCTTTCCCTCACTATCAGGTACATAATCTAATGCTTCAGGTAGTTGTTGATTTCTATTTACCCAGAACGTTTTGAGGCTACACCAACCCGCACCAGTAATATCCCAGAAATTTGAAGAGACAAACAAAATATCTTTTAAGTCAACATTATTGTATATCTGTATGAGTGCGTATACTTTTGGATCAATTTTGTAAAGTTGTAATTCATCAGCCGAAATTACGCAGTCGAATAGACTTAAAATCCCTGATGCTTTTAGAGCAGTTTCAAGCATTGAGATATTCCCATTTGATAAAACGGCCAGATCGTAACCATTTGATTTTAGACTATGTAAAACAGAAAGATTTTCAGGAAATACCCCCAATCTAGAGTATTCCGACATGAGTTTCTTTTTTTGTTCAGCAGTCAACACAACTTCAACATCGTTTAATGCAGAATCCAAAGCATCTTGCGTTATTTCCCAAAACGTCTTGTATTTGGTTTTACCATGCATTGATCTTAGTCTTGTGTAATCAATTTGCTTTCTTCTCCATGAATTAGACAAAAGTAATCCCATACCTGGAGCAAATTCATCACAGATAGAACTGACTGAATGAACATCCAGCAAAGTACCGTAGACATCAAAAACAATAAGTTTCATTTGAAAAATTTTTCTTAAATTTAGAGAATATTTAGAATAACAAAAAAAAAAAGTTTAATTGGCATCTTATTTGCTTTTTTTCAAATTATAAATTTTTGGAGATCGACCCATGACACTTGCAGTTTCAACTACAGATTCATTTGCAACCGGAGTAATTGCAAACTCAGGCCTTGGTTCAAGAACCAACAAAAGCTTCTCAACCGGTTTCCAAGGACAGTTAATACAAATTTCTCAAGCTGAAAGAATTGGAATTGAAAAAAGAGAGTTAGAAGCAAAGAATTCCCTTGTTAAAGATGGTATAAGGGCCGATTTGAATGGTGAACCATTAGGGTTTCCAAAAACGAAATTAGACTTTGAACGAGATCAAGATGGGAATCTTATTCTTAAAAACGGGCTCCCAATTAAAAAAACAATTTGCAGTTGGTATGACATACGACACATGATTGCGAGGAATACTTTTATTCCAGTAGAGAAGCAATTAGTAAATGATTTGGGAATTCCAATTCTAGATCCAGTTACAGGAAAACCCAAAACTAAACCATTATTGGACGAGTTTGGTAACCCTGTGTTAATAAGACAAGTAAAAGTTGACAAAGACTTACTTAACAAGACGCTGGCTGCTACAGAAAAACTCAAAGAATTAGGTATAACTTCAATTGCTGCTCCAAAATATATGCCCGGTATTACTGCAGTTGAAGCTTATGAAGAGGAGCTTAAAAAAAATACTAATAGTGTAGTCACAAAATCTCTTAAAAATTTTGGGATGTCATTATCAAATTTCCCCCAAGGAACAACCATGTATGAGGCACTAAAAATGGTTGAAGATGATAACAATCAAGGAGTAATTAATCCTCAAAAAGTAGAGGAAGTTAAAAGGGATGTTGCCTCACTGAGAGCAGAGGAACTATTCACTCTCAAAAGATTTAAGCCTTTTGGTGGAAATACTCCTACCCGCGCACTTGAACTGTTAAGGTCACAACCAGAAAAGTTTAGACCTACTCCGGTTGAGCCCAAGTTTAAACCAATTTGGGAAAACCCACCTCAGCTTAAGATAGACTTAGGAAAGACAAGTTACTCCCAATGGAAATCTGCAGTTGTTGCTAATGCTAAGAAAGTTAACCCTGATTATACTAATGAGGAAATAATCAAGAAATTTGGTTTTGATAGGATCGTTAGTTTGGGTGCCGGTTGGTTCGGCAGGACAGGATAAGGGTAATAAAACATGCAGGAAAGAATTTTAAACATTAGAAGCTATTTTTTTACTGAACTCAATCATCTTGAAGAACATCGGCAACTTCTTGCCGACATAGGTGAATTGCTTGAGGTTAAAGGGACAATAATCCTATCACCCGAGGGAATTAATATTTCTATTTCTGGAACTAAAGCAAATGCCGAGCAGATGTTTGAGGCATGTAAAGCTATTCCAGGACTAGAAAAATTACATTCTAGAAGAAATTGGTCTACTCAGAGTCCTTTTGCAAAATTAAAAATTAAAATAAAAGATGAAATTATTCGTATGAATCATCCAAACATTCGGCCAGAAAAAAATAGAGCGGCCTCAATTGACCCAAAAACCCTCTCCAAATGGCTTGCACAAGGATTTGATGATGATGGTTTACCTATAAAAATCCTTGACACAAGAAATGATTTTGAGGTAGAAATCGGATCATTTGAATCTTCAATTTGTTGGCATTTCAAGAAATTTAGTGAGTTCCCAGAAGTTTTTGATGAAAAAAAATCTGAAATTTCTAACTATAAAGTCGTCACAGTTTGTACGGGAGGTATAAGATGCGAGAAGGCAACTTTATACATGAATAATAATGGATTACCAAATGCTGTTCAGCTAGATGGCGGCATACTTAATTATATTGAAAAAGCTAATGGTTTTGGTTGGACTGGTAAATGTTTCACTTTTGACAATAGAGAATCTTTAGATAGTGATTACATGCCAAATTTCTAAAAATCTTAAGCAGGAAAAAGATTGGTAGACAAATATCGATCACCTCTGTCACAAACTATAAAAACTATTTTTGCATTTTCCACCTGTTGTGAAATTTTAAGTGCTATTGCAAATGCTCCAGCTGCAGAAGGGCCACAAAATATTCCCTCGTATTCAGCAAGTTTTCGAGCCATCTCCTCTGCGGCTTTTTGATCAATTTCTTCGATTTGATCAATAATTGCTTTGGTTCTAATTTTAGGTATGTATTCAGGCTGCCATTTTCTAATTCCAGGAATTTGTGAACCATCTGTAGGTTGAACTCCGATAATTCTAATTGAAGAATTTTTTTCTTTCAAATAACGGGATACCCCAGTAATGGTCCCAGTTGTACCCATTGCAGAGATGAAGTGTGTAATTGATTTCTGAGAATCTTTCCAAATTTCTGGTCCAGTTCCGGTATAATGAGCAATCCAATTATCATCATTCGAAAACTGGTCTAGAACAAGACCATCTCCTTGATCTTGCATTTGCTTTGCTAAATCCCTAGCTCCCTCCATTCCCTCCGACTGACTGACTAAAACTAGTTCAGCTCCAAAAGCTTTCATAACTTGTCGACGTTCAACGGACAAGTTCTCGGGCATTATCAGTTTCATATTATAGCCCTTCATTTTTGCAGCCATTGCTAAAGCAATTCCGGTGTTACCACTAGTTGCCTCGATTAGTGTATCACCTGTCTTTATTTCACCTCTTTTCTCAGCTCCGGCAATCATTGACAAGGCAGCCCGATCCTTAACTGATCCAGCAGGATTGTTACCCTCAAGTTTTGCCAAAATAACATTATTACTATCAACATTACCCCCGATGATCTTTTTCAATCTTACTAATGGAGTGTTTCCTATAGTATTAACTAGTTCATTAAACAACTTTGTTCCTTTAATAAATTTTTTTACAGCCAGGTAAAGATACAGAAAAAATGAGTTCGTGAATCTTTTCTATCGCCCTAGTTCTGGAAAAACTTTTTCTCCAAACTAATGCAACTCTTCTTGATGGAACAGGAATTTCAAACTCAATAAAATTTACATTCGTATTTTCAAGATGAGATTGTAAAGACATTTTTGGTAATACAGTTATTCCTAATCCAGAAGCAACCATATGTCTTATTGTTTCCAAAGAACTGCCTTCAAATGTTTTTTGAATTCCTACAGAGTTAGGAGAGAATCTAGCCGATTCTGGACATACATCCAATACTTGGTCCCTGAAACAGTGGCCGACCCCGAGTAATAACATTGTTTCATTTTTAAGGTCTGAAGAAGAAACTTTTTTAAATTGATTCAAACTGTGGTTTTTTGGGACCGCAACAACAAAGGATTCGTCGTACAGAGGAAGAACTTCTAAACCAGTTTGTTCAAAAGGCTCAGCCATAATGGCTAAATCTAAACTACCTTTTCGAAGTTGCTCTAAAAGAATAACTGTATAATTTTCGAATAAAACTAACGGCATCTTGGGTGTTGCATTAAAGATAGTTTTGACAATTCTGGGAAGTAGATATGGTCCAACAGTAAATATAACACCCAACCTTAACGGACCGATAAGATGGTCTTTACCCTGATCAGCTATTAACTTTAGTCTAGAGGCTTCATCGAGCACAAGTTGGGCTTGATGAACTATCTTCTGTCCAGCATCAGTGAGTGAAATTTCTGATGACCGCCTTTCAAAAATTTGGGTTCTTAGTTCTGATTCTAATTTTTTAATGCTAACTGAGAGTGTTGGTTGACTGACAAAACAAGCCTCAGCAGCTTTTCCAAAATGTCGTTCTCTAGCAACAGCAACTATATAACGAAGTTCTGTAAGAGTCATTTAACTTCCAACAAAGAATGAAGAAAAATCATAAGACCATCTTGTTAAAAGATCATTTAAAGCAGTGTGTGAAACCTCAGATTGTTCTCTTTTACTTGAGTCAGAGAGAATCAAACTAAATTCACTTCCGAATTTTGTGGCTAATTCAACTAGATGAAGATCATTAACTAAATTACTATATTTCAAACTGGGTTCCCCTGATTGTTTTGTTCCTAAAATTTCTCCAGGACCCCTTAATTCTAAATCTTTTTGAGCGACCTCAAACCCGTCATTTGTAGAATATAAGATTTTCATTCTCTTTTTAGCAATATCGGTCAATTGATTATTAAACATTAAGATACAAATCGCAGAATCACTGCCCCTTCCGACCCTTCCCCTTAACTGATGCAGTTGTGCAAGGCCAAACCTTTCAGCACTATCAACAACTATAAGACCAGCGTTCGGAACATTAATTCCAACTTCAATAACAGTAGTTGCTAATAAAATTTTAGCTGAACCTTTTAAAAATCTATCCATAGAGGAGTCTTTCTCATTTTTAGACTGTTTTCCATGAACAACGACTATATCGTCTTGAAAAATTGGTTTTAACCATTCTTCAGTCACTTTCAATGCTGATAATGCTCTTTTAACGTCTAATTTCTCGTCAATCATTGGACATACCCAAAAAACTTGCCCACCGTTTTTAATAAAAATTTTAATGCGTTTACATATTTCACTTCTTCTGTCGGATGAAACTAAACGAGTTACTACTTTTTTACGATTTTTAGGAAGTTCATTTATAGTTGAAACATCTAAATCAGCTAAATATGTCATTGCTAAACTTCTTGGAATAGGTGTAGCAGACATTCCTAGGAGATGCCCTCCCGCTTTGCGAAGTTTCATCCTCTGTGACACACCGAATCGATGTTGCTCATCGATAATCGACAAACCCAAATCTTTAAATTTTACACCTTCTTGGATTAATGCTTGAGTACCTACAATTAAATCTATATTCCCTAACTTTAAATCTAAAAGATTTTGATCCCTTGTTTTATTTGTCTGACCCCCCTTAAAAAATAAACTCTTTACTCCATAAGGTCTAAGCCAATCATTAAGCTGAAAAAATAGCTGTTTTGCCAATAATTCAGTAGGTGCCATTACAGCAGATTGTTTACAGGAACCAACTGTTGCAGCGATAGCTAACCCTGCAATAATAGTTTTACCAGACCCAACATCTCCCTGAATCAGTCTATTACAAGGAACAGATTGCCTTAAATCATTGGAAACCTCCTGCCAGACTTTTTTTTGTGAACTCGTCATCTGAAAAGATAGTGAATTTAATACTTTTTTTACTATTTTTTTTTGATCTAGTAATTTTGGAGCATAATATTTAGAACTCATTTGTTTTGAATATTGTATTGCTATCTGTTGGGCTATGAGTTCATCAAATTTTATTCTGTCCCATGCTGGCCCCTGTTTTGAAATTAATTGTTCTAGCAAACCAGATTTGTATGCATCAGCCGGCGGAGTGTGAATAATTTTTATAGCCCTATCTAAAGGCAAACAGTCGAATTCCTGCAAAATCTTTTTTGGAAGCCATTCCTGAGGACAAAATCCAGATATTGATTTTTTAATCCAGCGTCTTATTAAACTCTGACTCACCCCTTTTACGGAAGAATAAACTGGAATCAGAGGCTGTTTAATTAATTCATCCTTGTCAAGCCATCCTGGTCTAATCCGAGGATGAAAAAATTCAAAGCCTTTATTTGAAATTTTCGCCTGCCCAATGATTCTAATTTTACTTCCTGCTAGAAATGAGTTAACAAGACTTTGTCTAAAGTAGAAAAACCTTAGAGTAGCACGGCCCGAAAAATCGAATACTTCTACAGTCAACATTCTTCTGGGCCTAAAAGAAATTTGTTTGGATAGGACTTCAACTTGACAATGACTAGTTATGTTCGAGTTTATATCGCTCAAATTTTCTAGGTTTGATTCGTCTTCGTATCGAATGGGAAAATATAAAAACAGATCCGTCCATCTTGTTATACCTAGTTTTTCTATACCTTTTGGAAATACTTGCAATTTTCAACTTATTAGCTTTGTGTTAACACCATAATTGCTTCTCCTTCAAACATGCATCCCTTTGGTAAACTGTTAACGCCAACCGCAGCTCTGGCAGGAAAGGGAGCTGAAAAGTATTCACTCATTACATCATTCACAAGTGGAAAGTAACTCAGATCAGTTAAATATAAATTGAGTTTTACAATATCCCCTAAAGAACCACCTGAGGCTTCAGCTAAAGCTGATAAATTTCTAAATACCTGATGTATCTGCAATTTTATTCCACTTGATGTATTTTGCCCAACTAACTTGTTAGTTTTAGGGTCTAGGGGAATTTGCCCTGACAAAAAAATCATATCTCCTACTTTTACAGCTTGTGAATAGGTGCCAATAGCTTTTGGAACATTATCTGTATATATAAATTCTTTGCTCTTTTTAACCATCAAATCCCTTTCAATTCAAATAAGAATACCTGTCAAATCTAATTTGTTAATTTTTTTTTGTTCATCCTTTAAAAGATTATTTTTTTTATTATTTATGTAAGGAATTTTAATAGATTGGTCTTTGAACAGAAAAGTTACAGTTTCGGAAGAAATACCATTGAAAACCCAACCATCCTCTGATATCTCTCCAAATCTTAGTGCTCTAATAGGTCCCTCATCGATTGAAACGAGAATTGCACCGTTATTAGTTCCAGCAACTAATCCAATTATTTTTATATTTTTTTTTGATACTTGTTTAATGTTTTTAGATCCTAAAACAGATACTAATGAATTTAATAAAGGTTTTTCTTTAGATTTATGACTTAAGATTACTGTCTCATTTTTAGGTGAAACTAGTGTTATTAATACTTTGCCAGAAGTTAAACCAGCGATTAACCATAAAATTATCACAAATAAAGATAACAAAACAAAATTAAAGTTTTTTGAAAAAAATTTCATAATATTGAATTCATCTCAATGAGTGGTAACATTACCGCCAAAACTATAACCAAAACGAAAACTCCCATAAATAAAATCATGATTGGCTCAATGAAGACAGTTAATCTCAATGATGTGTGCTTTAACTGGCTATTTAACTGTAACGAAACAACTTCTAGCATACTAGTTAATTCTCCACTTTTCTCTCCAGTAGAAATGAGTTGAACTAAAAGAGGAGAGAATTGACCAGTTTTACCCAAGGACCTTCCAAGCTCAGCTCCCTCTCTGACCCGAGAAATTACCTCACTTAACTTTTCCTGCAGTTTTCTATTTGTAATAACTCTACTAGCAATATTCAAAGATTTAATCATACTCATTCCACCAGTTATTGATATTTGTAAAGTACTAGCAAATAAGGCGGACTCACTGATTTTTATAAAATTTCCAATGAGTGGTAAGTCCAACAAAGCTGAATCAATTAAATATCTAAATTTTTTATTTAATGAATAAAACCATGAAAAAGTCAAAAACATTAATACTATAAATAAAAATAATGTTGACCCCCAATCTCTCAAAAACTGGCTGGTAAAAATCAAAATTACGGTTATATTCGGCAGTTCTCTATCTTGTGCGACCAATACATCTACAATCTGAGGAACAACATAGGTCATTAATAAAAGCACTATTAATAATGAAATGCAAAGAACAACAAATGGGTATGCAAGTGCAGAGAGTATTCCTTGTCTTAGTGAGTTGTTGGATTCAAGAAAAATTGAAAGTTTTTTGAGTACAAACACCAAATTTCCAGAGGCTTCTCCCACTGATATTAATCCTCTATATACTTCGGGGAAATCCTTTGGATAATTTGAAAGAGCCTTTGCAAGTGTCTGCCCCTCTGTAACAGTTTTTTTAATTTCATAAAAAATTTCAGATTTTCCACCTTTTTCTTGAATTGCAATTGTGTCTAAGGTTTTTTCAAGAGTAACCCCTGCAGCTAAAAGAACACTCATTTGTCTTGTAAAAAACTCAAGATCTTGGGCTGAAATAGAGCGTTTTTTTTTTAAAATATTAAGATTCAGACCTGCTCCTCAGATAATGATGTGACTCGATTAATTTCCTCAATACTGGTTATTTTTTCGTTTACAAGTCTTGCTCCCTCCTGAAATAAACTGCTCATTCCGGATTTCTTAGCGGCATATCTAAGAATTTTCAAATCACTTGTATCTTTGATCAAGCCTCTAATTTCATCATTAACTTGAAAAAATTCATAAATCCCAGTTCTTCCTTTGAAACCCGAGTAACTACAATTTTCACAACTAGGAATTTTCGTTGCACTGTTACTGCACAAATAACATATTTTGCGCACTAATCTTTGAGCTAAAACTCCATTCAATGTTGATGCTAATAAGTACGGTTCAATTCCCATATCAATCAAACGGACAATGGCAGAAATTGAGTCATTTGTGTGTAATGTTGCTAATACCAAGTGTCCTGTCAAAGAAGCTTGGACAGCAATTTGTGCAGTTTCCAAGTCTCTTATTTCACCAATCATAATTACATCCGGATCTTGTCTAAGAATTGCCCGCAAAGCGCTAGCAAAATTTAGACCTATTTTAGACTGAACCTGGGTTTGTGAAATCCCATTAATTTCAAACTCAACAGGATCCTCTACAGTCATGATGTTTGTTTCTTTTGTATTCAATTTTTCTAGTGAAGCGTACAGAGTCGTAGTCTTTCCTGATCCAGTCGGACCTGTAACTAATACCAATCCATGAGAACGGGTGATGGATTCCTCAAAATATTTTTTTATATTTGGTCTCATCCCAAGGTCAGATAAAAGAAATCCGGATATCTTTTTATCTAAGAGCCTTAAAACCGCTCTTTCCCCTACACCGGTAGGAAGTGTCGATATTCTTACATCTAGGACTTCATTATTTAAACGAATAGACATCCTTCCATCCTGAGGAAGTCTCTTTTCAGCAATATCTAACTGCCCTAAGATTTTCACTCTTGAAATTAAAGCACTGTGAAGTGAGCGAGGAGGATGAGCGATATCCATCAAAATTCCGTCAACCCTAAATCTGACTACAGAACTATCTTCATAAGGCTCAAAGTGAACATCAGAGGCCTCTCTTTGACTAGCCTCTAGCAAAATTGCATTTATCATTTTTATTACCGGCGCCTCATCATCAAAATCAATTTCTGTTCCCTGATTTGCAGGTTCATCAAGTAGATCACTTAGGTTTGGTTTTTTTCCAGCCTCGATAATTACTTCTGCAGCTGAGGATTTACTTGCAATAAATTTATAAATGGCATCTTTTATTTCTGTTTTGGTTTTAATTAGGATCTTTAATTGCTGTTGATTTAAATCAGCTAATACGATTGCAATTGCCCAACCTGGAGTGTCAAGTGAGACCCAACATTCACCAATATCCGGCAGTGGAATTATGGAGAATTGCTTTGAGAAATCAGCATCCAGAATATATTTGTTCAATTTTTACATCCATCAAAAATTAATCGTTTGCTTTTTCATTCCTATCAATAGGTGGAATAGCTGGTTTTCCAAAATTAGGTAAAAAAGATGAATCATTTTCTATTTTATTTTCAAAACTCTTAAGAAGTTCATAACGGTCTAATGTTAAAACTTTTGCATCTGACTCCGAACGGATAACTACAGGTCTAAGAAAAACAAAAAGGTTTGTTTTTCTTCTCACTTTATTTTCATATTTAAATAAATTTCCCATAATTGGAATATCTCCTAAAATGGGAACCTTACTTTCTCCAATGGAATCCTGATCTTGAATGAGTCCACCTAAAACTACAAACTGTTCATCCTCAACCAACACAGTTGATTCTATTGAACGTTTTGTGGTGGAAACGGTCCCGAAAAGGGATGAAATTTCAGAATCTAGAATACGAGATACCTCTTGAAATATTTTCAGCTTTACTGTTCCGCCCTGAGTGATTAGAGGTTTAATAGTCAGTGATGTTCCAACATCTCTTCTTTCAACAGTTTGAAATGGATTATTCCCAGTAGCAGATGAAGTAAACTGACCTGTGACAAATGGAACATTCTGACCTATCGTTATCTTAGCCTCTTCGTTATCTAAGGTTAATAAAGTTGGAGTAGCTATTATGTTGGCATTGCCCTCAGATTCAAGTGCTCGAACTAGCATTCCTAGATTTGCAACCTCTCCAACTCCAGGAACATTAATTGTTCCATTAATCACACCAACATTTAGTCCTGAGCTTGCAGATGAGGGATTGCCTAATAGAGACAAAAGATTGGCACCCCCCGTTGAAAAATTTGTGCCTCCAAAAAACTGTTTACTGGACTCGCTTAATCCATTAAGAAATTGAAACTGAACCCCAAATTCAGCTGCTTTTTCAGCACTAATCTCTACTATTAAAGACTCTATGTACACCTGTGCCCTTCTAATATCCAACAGATCAATGACTTCTTTTATCTGGTAATAAATGGGCTCAGAGGCTACAACTAATATTGCATTAATGTTTGGCTCAGCTTGAATAACAGCTCCCCCAAAAACAGCGGTATTAGAAGATTCATTTGAACCAACTGCACTATTGCCTTTATTTGAAATTAAATTGGGTTGAATCAAATTTTTTGATGAACCTGAAAAGTTTTTACTTTCATTTTTACCTGATGATATATTAGGTTTTTCAACAGTCTTTTTTGATTCAAAAAGATTTTTTAGCGTCTTTGCAAGTGGAATAGCTTCAGCATTTTTTAGATAAACAACATGTACATTACTTGGGTTAGGTGAAGGCACATCAAAAAGCTTTGCCATCTTCAATGCAAATTGGACTCTACTCTTTTCATATCCACGAATTAACATTGAATTCGTTCTGGTAACTGGAACAAAGAAAACATTAAAATGTTCACTTCTTTTAATTTTTACTGATACTGGTCCATCATTGGTGACACTATTAACTAAAAAAGCTAGGTCATTAATTGGCACATGTTTAGCATGATATTTTTCATTAAACCCTAATTTTGGACTGTCAAGAGAACCGATAAGCTTGGCTATCCGCTTTACATTTGTTGCAGTATCAACAACAACTAAACTGTTTGAAGATACGTTTACAGTTATGGGGTTTGTAGCTGGAACCAATGCTCTGATAGCGCTCATCATTTGTGTGGCACTCTCATTTTCCAGAATAAACACTTTAGTTATTAATCCTCCTGAAGGTTCTTCATTACTTAGAAAAACCTTGCCTCCTTTAGTCTTGGCATCAATTGAGGGTACAACTTTAATAAAATCATCTTCCTCCAAAACAGAAAATCCTCTTATAGTTAAGGCAGAAATCAACATACGATAGGCCTCACTTAAATCAATGGGCTCCGGAGCTTCTAAACTAATTTTTCCCTTCACTCGAGGGTCTAACAAAAAAGATTTCTTGATTGATTTACTAAATGCAGATATAACTTCAGCTATTTCAACCTCTTGAAAGGATAGAGTGACTTTATCAGTATTTGATTTGATTTGTAAATTTGATTTCTGAACTTCGGCAGAAATTTGACTTCCATGAAATATAATTATGTGAAGTAAAAATACACTTAAATAATATTTGACAAATTTAATCACCGAGGATGATGCCATAAACATTTTCTCCCTGTTTTTTTCCAACTGCCGAGAGTAAGCTCGACATGTATTCACAATGTCTCTTGCACTTTAAAAGTCCTCTTCCTCTTATTACTTCATTGTAATCTCCACTAGCATCAAAACTTAAATTGGAATTATCAGTTGATCCAATCAACCATCTGGTATTATCCTTGTCATGATTCACCGTAACTCTGTAACTACCCAAGGGATTAATCGGAGAGAGACTAGTAGCAAAATTTACAAGATCAATTTCAACTGAAAATTTTTGATCAATCATAGTCCAGTGAGAAACTAATAACTCATTCCATTTTAAGTTTAATTCAAACTCCGGTTTAAAAAATGCTAAAACCCCGCTCCCACTTGCTAAACTCATATGTGGAAATGATATTTTTCCATCAGGTATTTTTAAAGAATTTTTTGATACTTCAATAATGTTATTATCCTTCCATTTAAGATTATCGTGACTTAACTTAACATTTAAAAGTAGATCATAAAAATAGATTTCATTTACTAACAACTCCCATTTGATATTTTTGGCAAATACTATAAAACTTTTTTTAGTTTTATATATTTTTGTATTTTTTTTTGTATCTTCAAAAATTTTGGATGGATATAAAATTAGATCTCCTGACCCCCTCCATAACGTACCGTGAGAATTAACAAGTCGAAATGAACCTCCTGTTGCACTTTGTAAAAAAAAGTCTACCCAGGTTGAGGGAATAAAAAATAAAAAAGAAAAAAACAAACTTAAAAAAAAAATTATATATCTCATTGCAAATGAATGAATAAATTAGCTACGGCTAAAATATAGAAAAACTTTTACTCAATTAATTCGGCAGTTCCGTTAAAACTAATTAAATTCTCTCCGTCACTTTCAAATTTTAAATAAACCCAGTCCCAACTATTCTGTAATTTTTGAAAACTTACTAAAAAATCGTTAACTTTTTCAATTGGCTCATTTTCTAATCTAACTGATACTCTCTTTTTTGACTGAATTGAGAGTAGATTATCATTTGAACCTGGAATATATATATAAAATGGTTTTAGTAACTTCTGTAATATAGAGACAATTTTACTTTGGTCTTGAGCTGTCCCTCCTTCTCTTGGAGGATAATTAATTTCAAAAGACCATAAGTTCCTTTTTTCATTGAAGATAAAATTATTTTTTAATTGTGAAATTCCATCTAGCCATTTTTTTGGATCAATTGTTAATTTATCCCTAAATCCAAATTTAACATTTCCAACCATTCTCATTGATTCTTGGCGAACCTCTAATTCAATTAAATTTACTTTAACTATATTTAAACTTTCAGATTGGCTCACAAAAGTTTCAAGAAATATTAAAGAGCCTTCGTCATTGATAGAGTTTACAGTAGAACCGAAAAATATTTTTGAATTATTTTCGCTTATATAAGATTTATTTATTTCTAGTATGAATATCCCAGTTAGCGTTATCAATATTGGAGCTAAAAAAACCCCAAAATTAGGTACGTTTAATGTGCTGTAAATTGAATTAGAAACTAATCTAAGTAATCGATAAAGTTTTTTTTTCCAATTCAATTGTCTTGTTTCAATCAAAAGTTCAGGAAGGAAATTATTAGGGTTTAAATCATCAAACTCTGTTTCATAATTAGATAAGACGCTGCCAATTAATACTTCAAATTTATTATTTCTAATAATCTTTATTTTTTTAAAAATGCCTAATGAATTAATTAATAAATTCAATTGATTTTTTAAATCTAAATTTTTTTCATCCATATTTAAAGGGAAAGATACAAAATCCGAGTATCCATAGCGAAATGTAATTGAGCTCTTGGAAGGATAAATTGTTAAATTATCTTTTTTCCAGTTGATGCTTAGACCTAGTGAATATATTTTTGAATTCTTGACCTTCAATTCATTCAAAATTCGGTAAAAGTTGATTAAACAATTTCCATAACTATCAAAAAAGAAAGCAGATCGATTTTTAAAGATTAACTCAAAAAAAGATGGAAAAAAATCAAAGAACCTAATAGGACTATTTTTCTCAATATTGATTTCAATTGTGTTCCTTATTGACATTAAACTGTTTGCAGCCAAAAAAAATCTTACATTTTTTTTTTGCACAGTAGTTAGTTGAGACCATTTTTCTAAGAATGATTTATAGTCATCAAAAATAGCATTTCCATTAGAGGGGTCTGTCCACCTTACTGGACATCCGCCATCTATTTTTCCATTATTTTTCCAAATTAAATTTTCAAAATATATATCCAAGATTTATCCTAAATTACTTCCAATTGTATAACCTCAGTTTTATTCCTATATCTACGAATTAGTGCTTGAAAGTTAATTTCTGCTTTACCATAATGAGCATACCCTTTGACTGAAAAAAAACTACTTTTGAAACCTATAAGATTCCCAGAAATATTGGGGGAACTATAAACAGATACAAACTCTGACAATGATTTTAAAGGAAATTTTCTCACTGTCTGAAATAAATATGTAAGTTTTTCTTCATTTGGTTCAATTAAGGTTGATGCAATAACAACTGCAGAGGCAGTATTGATATTTATTGGCGTTGGTTTTGGCAGCCAAGTAATACTATCAATAAGTTTTTTTTCTAATGATGAATTTAGTTTAAGTTGACTTATTATTTTTTTTAATCTTTTAGTTCGTTGATGCTTCAAATCAAGTGAATTAAATTTTGATGGGAACTCATTGAGGAGTACCGAGTTTTGCTTTCTAAGTAGGTTTAAAAATTCTTTAAATTTTAATTCATTTATTTTTAGTTTTTGAAATAAAATTTTTAATCCTTTTTCAGCGTGTAGAGTTTTTTTAGAGTCTGTAATTCTTGCTAAATTAAATTTAGACTGTTCATCTGTAATTTTTCCGCTTAGAGCCGCTAGGGAAAAAAAACGTTGCTCCTCTTCGCTTAACCTTGATCTAAATAATTTATCAATTTTGATATAGGGAATCTCTTGTGCCCACGGTTCTTGTAAATGATCTATTTGAGAAGAATGCCCAACAAACCCCCTTATATCAGCCATTAAAATCCATCTTGCATAATCAATAGCAGCTTTTGAAATCCACCTTGCTTGAGCTATATCCTTCTGAGCCTCTACTCTTATTATTGAACTATATGATTTCCATGTAATTGCAGTGGCCAACATACTTGCTATAGCTATAACCAGTAGTGATGTTAACAAAATACTTCCGTTGGGAGGATTTTTCATTTTTGTATTGTTTGTAAAATGAAGATTCTGTTTGAAATGCGACTAGACTCTTGTACTAATGTGACTTTAAATCCAATTTCGGAATTTAATTTGACAATTCCAATTACATTTGATGAGTAAGGAACAAATTTTTTTCCCTTCCACATATCGAGTTTTAAACCCTTAACATCACTTAAGATTTCAAGTTTTTTTACTTCATTCGATTCGTAAGACTTACGAACTAGTAGCCCATTATCCCACTGCCAAACTACGCCATTTGGTAAAACTAATGAATTGTTGTTAATAAAAAGATTTTGTTTAATTGAATCTGTAGAAATAAAAGAAATTTCAAAAAAATCTTTTTCAAGCAGTCTCCAAAACCCTGTAAAACCCCTGTGATATTCAACTTGCTTATCAATTTTTTTTGTAGAAAAATTCAATCCCCCAAGGATTTTTATTGACATTATTGATATAACCGATAGGATTGCAAGGCTTATCATGACTTCAATTAGTGTCATCCCATCAGGTTTACTTTTAATCAAAGCTCACTTCCTTTAAAAGCAATTCTTCGGATCAATAACTTTCCTTCTGAATCATGGACTAAAACTGTAATTTTTTTAAAATTTATGTGAGGTGTAATAAGTATTGATCTTTCACAAAACAATTTTAAATTTGCCTGGTGACAGTCGAATTTTTTTTTTGAAATCACCATTAATCTATCATCCAACCAAAGTTCCCATATTGCATTTTCTGCACTTAGACTTGCCAAGTTTTTATTTCTTGCCTTGCTCAATGAATCATTTACAACAGTAAATACGTTAAGTGCGCCAATTAATCCTAATGAGGATATAACTAAAGCAATTAAACCCTCGATTAATGTAAATCCGGAAGAAGGACCAATCAATGAGGAGCTTCGTACACTTTTATACATATTTTTCCTTATCTGATTTCAACTCTGCCTAATTCATCAAAAAATACTACTGATTCAATTATTGAATTTTCAGTCTTATTAATAGAGGAAAAGGAAACTTTTCCAGCCATCATAAAACCCATACCGTTAATTAATATCTCATTGACACTCGATGAACTATTCACTTGCTTTACCATCTCATATGGACCAAGAAAATTGTCTTCTAACACAATCCAATTACCATGAACTTTTTCCATTACCTTATACCCTTTAGAGTTTAGTCTAATGATCATTGGTCTTTGAAAAATAGCAGCTCTATCGGATACAGTTTCAATAATAGTTCTAAATCTCACAGCTTCATTGAAAACTAATTGCTCCACATTTTTAGTAATGGAAATAGAAACAAAAGTGGTTATTACTGCCACGATTGCGATTACAACTAAAACCTCTAAAAGACTAAAGCCTCGAGGAGGATATGTCGGCATTTATTCCCTCACCACCAATTCTTTTATCCGCACCATATGAAACAACTTCCACACCATCATTACTGTCTCTTTTGTATAAATAATTATTCCCCCAAGGATCCAGAGGGACCTTATCAATATAAGGACCCGCCCAATTTAGAGTCTTTGGATCTATCGTTGGTTTTTTGATGAGAGCTTCCAGGCCTTGCTGTTCAGTGGGGTAGTCATAATTATCAAGTTTATAAATTTGTAAAGCCTGAACAAGTGATGAAATAGCCTGTTTAGAGGCAACAACTCTAGCCTGATCAGGTTTGTTCATCAAATTAGGAACTACTACGCTTGCCAGTATTCCGATAATTGTAATAACGATTAGAATCTCAATTAGGGTCAACCCAGATGGGGGGTATGAAGAAATTTTTATAGATTTTATTTTTCTTGAAATCATCTCTTTTTGATTGGGAGCAAATTTTAATCACCTAACCCAAAGTGCCTCAAATGTTTTTAATTAAATAGATGTTAGATCACTTTTCAGCTAATTTCTCATTTGAGATAATTTTATTTTATAAACCAAGCTACTTAATAGTTAATACATTGAATATTTGAGACTTCAAACAAAAAAGGAGGAAATAATTTTCCTCCCATGATTTGCAAAAGAAAAAATTTTTAATTAGTGATAGCTTGGGGTTTCAGGCTCTTTGGTGCCTTTTCAGTTGACATAAGCCCAGGTACAGCCTTCCAAGCACTTCTAATTTCTTCCATTAAACCATGAATTTCTTTTAATGCAGATAGATCATTGTGAGCGTTTACGTGGAATAGACGTCTAACGACATAGCTGTAGAGCTCGTTAAGGTTTGTAGCAATATCACCACCTTCATCAAAATCCAAGGCATTTTGAAGACCTAAGACAATCTTACTAGCTCTAGCTAGACTTTTTGATTTTGCTGCTATTTCATTCCTTTTAATTTGACCCTCAGCAGACTTAAGACTTTCCACTAGCCCATCAAAGAGCATTTGGATTAACTGTACGTTATCAGCTGAATTGACACCGGAAACAACTTTTACTTCTCCGTAGCTTTCAATTGCTTTTTGACGTGCCCTCATAGCTTCATGCTCCTTCAAAAAATTAAACACTCGTTACTTATAATTATAGAATCGGCTTATTATCTGAATACTTTAACTAAAAATGTATTTTTTTATGACACAGGTTCAGGAACACCTACACCTGCAACTACTTCCTCCTTAGACTTTGAAGGATTTTCTTTTTCCCCTTTATTATCAGTGGTTTGCTCAGGTGCAGTTTGATCAGAGGAACTGGGATCTAACTGTTGATCATTTGACAGAGCTGGTAAATTGTCATTTTGATCAAATTCCTCAGTGTTCTCATCGTCCGAGTTAGCTTCATCTTTTCTTAAGATTTCATCTTCACTTACAGGTAATAAAGTGTTGGACATAGGATTCTTTAATTCGATTTCACAATCGGAAAAAAGCTCGTCAACAACTAGATCTAATCTCTCTCTGAGTCTTTCAGCCTCTTCAATTTCATTTCTGGACCATTCAATACCAACTTGGTAAATTGCACTTGCATAATTTTGAGGAATCCAAGATTCGATCGTACCCCTTAGCATTGACACAACCATACCGTTTGCTGGCAAATGTTTGAAGGTCTCTTGATGACCATCTAACAACCCTTCATCAAAAATAGCCTCGATATGTTTTTGGAGAACTATTCTATATCTAGGCTTCATTTCTTCAAGAGATTCTTTATCCCATCCCTCAACTGGTTTTCCACTCATAGCTTCCCAGAGAACCATACCAGTTAATCCTTCAAACATCGATGGAGCCTCAACACCACTGACAGAGGGTGAAGGGGCTACGACAGTATTAAGTAAAGATGTTATTTTTTCAACAGAATTTAACCTGTCAATGGTGTAAATAACCATTACCAATAGAGCAGCACTAAAAAAAAGAAGAACAAATAGTAACAGAGTCGCCATACAAAACTCCTTATTAAGTTATCAGATGAATCGTCAAACACAGATAGTTCTTTAATAATATTAAGTAACCAAATGGAAATAATTCTCTCTAATCTTCATCGTCTTCAATTTCGTCGGCTTCAGTAAAGGGGTTGCCCTCTTCCTCTAACTCATCTCTTAGAAACTGAAGTGCCACTATTTTCTTATCTAAATCAAGATCATATGATACTTGATTACAAACTACCTGAGCTCTCCTTATAGCTGTTTTAGCATCAATCTCTACGTTTTGATACTTACCTCCAAGGGCAAAAATATCCTTAGAAAACTCTTCAGGTAAATAACCGGAAATTTCTCCATTGATTGTTTTAATTCTCGGGTAGCAGGATGATTCAGGAGGACTAGGCTTAGGTTTATCTTTAGCAATAGCCACCAAACATATTTCAGAATATGCTGCAAATTTCTCTGCACCGTCAATGAATATTTTATCAACACATGCTCTAGCTCTTAAACCAATTTTAAGACGAAAAGCGACTTCTTGTTTGGAATCCCCCCTGAGATTAAGTGCCTTCTCGTAGTCCCCCTTGGAAGCTTTTTGTTCTTCAAGAATTTTTTTGCTGGTACCTCCAAATAGCATTCATATCTCCACAACATATTTTTTTATATAGTGCCATGAAAAAAACACTTTTAAAAAAAATAATCGCTATATATGTTGTTAATTTACTTAAATATTTTGCTCTGCTGTTTCCTCAAACAAAATACCACGTAATTTTTTAACATTAGAGCTTAAAATTTGACTAACTCTTGACTCACTTACCCCAAGAACTTCTCCAATTTCTTTAAGGTTAAGCTCATCTTGATAGTACAGAGACATAACCAACTTTTCACGATCAGGTAACTCGTTGATAGCTTCTACAACCATGTTTATAAATTGGTTATCTTCCACTAACGTATCAGGTTGTTTGGCCTGTTCGTCTGGAATATTAAGGACATGTTCTGACAAGTCCTCAAGATGGACAGTTTCAAATCTAGCTGCCTGCCCCCTCTCTCTTTGGAAATCGTCAATCTCTTTTCCCATTGAATCAGCTAATTCAGCCTGTGAGGGAGCTCTACCCAATGATGAAGATAAAACTCTGGCACTTTCATTGTGTTGTTTATTTATAGCGACTGCAGATCTCGGAAGATAAGATAATTTTCTCACCTCATCTATTATCGAGCCTTTGACTCTTCGATGAGCAAAATTTTCAAAGGCTATTCCCTTTGAAGGGTCAAATGATTTTGCAGCCTCTATTAAGCCAATCATTCCCACCTGAATTAATTCGTCTAAGTCCATGAATGGGCTAAGTCTCGCTTTTAGATGTAAAGCAACTCTTTTAACTAATCCCATGTGTTCAATAATGAGTTCTTCTTTGATGTCTTTAGGTTCGTATGGGTTGGGTATCGGGGTATTCATCCATTTTTCCTCATAATATCAAGCTCGACGTTCAACAAAAAACTCTAAGCCGCCATTTGATTTTTCAATTGGCTCTAATTCAATAACTGACTCAGCTAGATCTTTAAAATTTCTTGCAGAAATACTACCTACTGCATGTTGAAAAATTGATTTTCTATTCCTTAATGCTTCAAGAATAGATTCGTCTTTATTGATTGAACCAAGATTTTTAATTGAGTGGTCCAAGAACTTTATGCAAACATCATTTATCCGTTTAAAAAGTTGTGCTCCACCAGAATCAGTCTCAACCCTATTTTGAATCAAAAAAATCTCTTCATTTTGTTTTTCCTGCAACATGACTTTGATAACTCCATAAGCATCTGCTATTGAGGATGGTTCATCAATAACCACAACAAATTTTCTGTGACATGCATTTAATAAAGTTAGAACTGAAGGGGAAATTCCTGCTGCCATATCAATTATCAAATAGTCAATCTCATCTTTCAACTCACTAAATGCTTGCACAATTGCAGCAGTCTCTAATTTTCCAAGAGCTGCCATCTGTTGAATACCAGATGCTCCTGGTATTAGAGTCACACCACTTTGGTGCTCTAGTAAAATGTCTTTTAATTTTTTTTCACCAGCAATAACATGACTGAAGTTATACTCCGTTCGAAGTCCAAGTGCAATTTGAGCATTAGCTAATCCAAGATCAGCGTCAAATAAAAAAACTTTTTTTCCCTCGTTTGCTAAGGCAATCGCTAAATTTACTGAGACAGTAGTTTTTCCTACTCCCCCTTTTCCACTCGCAATTCCCAAAACTTCAGGTTGTTTTTGATTCATTGCACTCCTTCCGTATTAAAACCTTTAAAAGTGTCGAAAACCATTTTATTGCTTTCATCGTTCATAAATAATTCATTATCATCAGCAATTAACAATGACTTGAGAGCCTTTTCAACTAATTTTTCATGATCAAATTCAGCAAAATCAAAACTTGAAGGGCCAGTTCCCCAAATTGAGGAAACTGGAGTGTTAAAGTTAATTATAGATTGCATTAACCCCCAAGGTGATACTGACTCATCAAATTTTGAAACAAATAAACTTTTCCATTTAAAATTTTTAGCTTTAGCCAAACTTTCAAAAGTTGAAGAAGAGGAGTCGGAGGCTAAAACCAAATGAAAATCTACCGATTCAATTGCTGATTTTATTTCTTCAAGGTTTTTATCTCGTCCGACACCTGCAGTATCTATTAAAATTAAATTTTTTCCTCCAAGTTCATCGCACAATGTTTTTAAAAAAGTTATATCTTTTACCTTAAAAGCTTCAACCCCAACTTGTGCACATGACATCTGAGTTTGACTCCAGGCCCCGAGCCTTGTGTCTTTATAACTGATCACAGCAATATTTTCCTCAGAGACCCCTCTTTGTGTGGCGGAGGCAATAATTTTCATCAACATTGAAGTTTTTCCAGAGCCAGTAGGACCAGAAAACACGTGTATACCGCTTATGGGATTATTATCCACTAATTTGGTTTTGGTATTGATTGAATTTTTTAATTGTGATTTTAATGCTCCTAAAGCTTCCTCAACAGATGAACAATCTGCAATACACTCAATCATTAGAGTTCTTATTCCTACAGGAATGTTAGCCTCATTTAGTGCGTCTACTACACCTTTTATTTCAATTGGAACTTGGGATGAAGAATTAAATAAAGCTACTTTTTGCGCAAGTTTAAACTCTTTTTTCATGTCGGAAAACTCTCTTAAAACCAAATCTACTATTTCTCTTGCCCTTAATGATTCATTATCTATTTTATTCAAATCATCATTGAGACTGATCTTATCTGCCAGTTTTGAGGGAATTTCTGACTTGCTTTCCTGAAGTGTCTCAGAATCAACTTGTCTGGATTTAATAGGCTTTATATTGTGGTTATAGTCCTTCATATTAAACTTTGGTTCCAAAGTAGCCCGAACAGAATCGTGCTCTCTCTCTCTGAGGGTTTGACCTGAAATACTATCTATCGGTTCTTTGTCCTTTTCCATTGAATCCTCTTTGGAAATTGGGTTATCTGAATTTGAAACTTTTGAAGCTCTTTTTTTCTCGAGTGATTCACTTAAAATATTCTCGAAGCTTTCTCCCGCAATTTCTTCAGAAAGAGAGTTTGGTCTTACAACTTTTTTACTTGATAATTTGTCATTGAATTTTTCTATTTCAGGCTCTGCTTTGATATCAACTGCAGCAATAACCTCCATTTTCCCATTTATTCTCTCGCTTGAAACTACCAAAGTAGTTGGGCCATATAACCTTACCGCCTCTTGAGTGGCAGTCCTTAAATCCTGTGCGACTATTCTTTTTAATTCCATAAAAAATTCTCCTCAACTATTTTTTTGCATTAAGTTCAATGGTTTGAATTACTTTTACTGATTGGTCATCTGGGATTTCACTGTAAGACAAAACTGTTAGTTCTGTGACCCTGTGCTTTGCTGCTCTAGACAACCAAGATCTAATTGGAGGGGACACCACTAAAACGGCTGGTTTTCCTTGATCTTCTACCTCTTGAGTACTATCTCTGAGAGATTTAAACAAACCTTCTGCCAAACCAGGTTCCAAAACTATTTCTTGATTCCCTTGATTTTGTTGTAAAACATTGTGAAGAAGTTGTTCTAGTTCAGGGTCCAAAGTCATAACCTCAAGTGTTTCTTCAGTGTCAACCAAATTTTGTACAATCATTCTTCCTAGCTTGGGACGAACCAAATTTGTGAGTTGTTCAGCATCTTGAGTTTTTGCACATTCATCAGATAACGTTTCAACAATAGTTTTCATATCTCGAATTACCACTGACTCGTCCAATAGGTTTTGTAATACCTTGGTTACTGTACCTAAAGGGAGTTTACCAGGTACTAAATCTTCAACTAGCTTGGGTGCTTTACCCGCTAATTTATCCAAAAGTTGTTGTGTTTCGTCTCTACCCAGCAGCTCAGCAGCACTTTCTCTCAGTACTTTATTTAAATGCGTAGCTATTGTGGTACTAGGATCAACTACCGTATAGCCCAAAGTCCTTGCATGATCTCTTTGGGACGGATCTATCCATACTGCCTCTAAACCAAAAGCTGGGTCAGTAGTTTTTTCTCCCTCGAGCTCACCATATACCTGACCGGGGCTGATAGCTAACTCTTTTCCTACATGAACCTCGCCTCTCGCCCTTACAACACCATTAAGGACTATGTGGTAAGCATCAGGTTCTAAATTTAAGGCATCTCTAATTCTTACTGGTTGAACCAGAAAACCCAGCTCAGCAGAAAGTTTTTTTCTAATGCCTTTTACCCTAGCCATTAATTGGCCTCCTGTCTCGGTATTGACTAAAGGTATTAACCCATAACCAATCTCTAGCCCAATTAAATCTACTTGGTCAACATCATCCCAGTCTAGCTCCTTAGGTTCATCGCTTTCAGCAGCTTCTTTATCAGTTACCTCTTTTTTTTCAGCAACATTTTTTTGTAATA
>MDTB01228118.1_pt1 | contig 31352 bp, 32 predicted proteins | sample 811161 | NCBI WGS metagenome assembly MDTB01 (sample SAMN05326650, study PRJNA326480) | marine metagenome | isolation source: seawater | place: Mediterranean Sea | collected 2009 | reverse complement strand
TGGTTGATCAGTCTAAAAACTAATGTAATGCCGCTGACCCGGCATCCCATGACAAACCGCCCTGCGGGTCGCCATGGGGCGGTTTTTTGTTCGAAATCGCCCATTTTAATTTGTCCGCGCCCTTGCATTTATCTTGCAATGGAATACTTGCAAAATTGCAATACTGCATATTTGCAGATATACTTTTGCAATTATGAAAAAACTCGACTGGGACGATTTAAGGTTTTTTTTGGCCGTTGCCGCCGCGGGCAGTTTGTCCGCCGCAGCGCGTGAGTTGGGGGTCAACACAACCACGGTCTTGCGGCGTATTGCGAGCCTTGAGGACGCGTTGCAGGTACGCCTGTTTGAGCGGTTACGCTCCGGTTATGCGCTGACGCAAGAAGGTACGCGCCTAATGGCAACGCTGGAACCAGTGGACCAGCGGTTAAGCTCGCTGTCGCGCGATTTTCAGGCCGGATCAAAGGCGCTTCAAGGCACGGTGCGGCTGGGGGCCAGCGATATTATCGCGAGCGGCTTTATTGCGCCCGCATTAGGCCGTTTTCGCGCCGATAAACCGGATATCGCGCTCGATGTTGTGGCCGATCCCAGCCTCACAGGGCCAAGTGCCGCGCCGCGGGTGCTAAATGCCCTGCGTGATGTGGATTTGGCGCTGCGGTTGGCGCGCCCGACGCAAGGTGACATGTTGGTGCGCAAGCTAGGCGATGTGGCCTACGCTCTATACGCCAGCCCAACCTATATTGCGCGGTTTGGTCGTGTGCCGGTGAGTGGTGACCTGACCGGACACCAGATTGTCGGTTTTTCGCCCGAAGATCGCCCATTGGGGCCGGTCTGGTGGTTATCACGTGCCGAACGTCAGGGACATGTGGTTATGCGCGCCTCTAGTGCCGCTGTTCGGCTTGGCGCGGTGCAGGCCGGCGAAGCACTTGCGGCATTGCCGTGTTTCGAAGCTGACCATATTGCCGGGCTTGAGCGCGTAGTGGGGCCAGACTTAATCGGTGGATTGGAATTGTGGCTGCTGACGCGCTCAGATCTTGCCCAGCTCGGCCACGTGCGTGCGGTTATGGATTTTCTCATTGCCGAGGTCAAGGCCCGTGCTCCGGGCTTAGCTGGACGTGAAGCAGATCAGTGATCTTGTTGAATTTGCTTGCTTCTATGGTTGTGCTTAGATAAACAAGAAGGGGTGCAATATTGCAAAAAATTGCAAGTGATGTGGATCTAAATGACACATGTGGTTTTCAATTTGACGGGACAGACCCTGCGTTGGACGCGGGGCTTTTCCGCATGCGACATCATCCGTTCTGAAACACGCGTGAAAACCGATCTAGAAATCCTTCTCCTTATGTGCCCCTGAGGTCGGACAGTCCATCGATGACGCGTTCTCAGGGGATCAAAAAAGAGAAAATAATCTATCCGGGCAATCCCGGACTTTGAGAAGGATAAAGACATGACAGAGAATTCAAAAAGACAAGGTGCCAGCGCTGACCGCGTGGTGATCTTTGACACAACATTGCGCGATGGTGAGCAATCACCGGGTGCATCCATGACGTTGGGTGAAAAGCTGCGCGTTGCAGAAACGCTGGACACGATGGGCGTCGACATTATCGAAGCCGGGTTTCCAATAGCGTCAAATGGTGATTTTGAAAGCGTAACTGAAGTCGCAAAGCTGGTGAAAAACGCCGTGGTTTGCGGATTAGCGCGTGCCGGTGAGAAGGATATTGACCGCGCGGGCGAAGCTTTGAAACACGCCAAAAACCCGCGTATTCACACATTCATTTCAACCAGCCCGGTGCACATGAAGCACAAGCTGCAAATGGAACCCGATGCGGTAATGGAAGCCGTCGCTTTCAGTGTGTCGCGTGCGCGTGGTTTTACCGATAATGTTGAGTGGTCGCCCGAAGATGCCACACGCACCGATCCCGATTTCTTGTGCGCGGTGGTCGAAATAGCGATTAAAGCCGGTGCTACAACGGTCAATATTCCGGACACGGTGGGATATACCATGCCGCAGGAATATTTCGAGACGATCACCATGCTGCGCAATCGCGTACCGAATATCGACAAAGCGGTTATCTCCACACATTGCCATAATGATTTGGGGCTGGGGGTCGCGAATTCACTGGCCGGTGTTCAAGCAGGTGCGCGCCAGATCGAGTGTACCATCAATGGCATTGGCGAACGGGCCGGTAATGCCGCATTGGAAGAGATCGTTATGGCCATGAATGTGCGCGCAGATCTGATGCCGCAATGGACAAACATCGATACCACAATGTTAGCGCGTGCTTCCAAACTGGTTTCATCAGTGACGGCGTTCCCGGTGCAGTACAATAAAGCGATTGTAGGCCAAAACGCGTTTGCCCATGAAAGCGGCATCCATCAAGATGGCATGCTGAAAAATAATCAAACCTACGAAATCATGACGCCAGAAAGCGTTGGTATTTCGCAGTCGTCGCTGGTAATGGGTAAACATTCTGGCCGCCATGCGTTTCGCGAAAAGATCCGCGAACTGGGGTACGAACTGGGGGACAACCAGATGCAGGAAGCGTTTGTGCGTTTCAAGGATCTGGCAGACCGCAAAAAACATATATTTGACGACGACATTATTGCTTTAGTGGACGATGAAGTTGCCAAAGGTGCCGATGCCATCAAACTGGTCTCCTTGCGTGTGATTTCTGGCTCCGACGGGCCGCAATCTGCTGAACTGGTATTAGAGATTAATGGCGAGACGCTCGATGTGCATAGCACGGGCGACGGGCCTGTCGACGCAACCTTTAATGCAATCAAGGCGCTGTTTGATCACGATGCCGTGTTGCAGCTGTATCAGGTTCATGCTGTAACCGAAGGCACGGATGCACAAGCCGAAGTTAGCGTGCGTTTAGAGGAGAATGGCAAGACCGTGACTGGACGCGGTGCTGATACCGACACGATGGTCGCCTCCGCGCGCGCCTATGTAAGTGCTTTGAACAAATTAATCATTAAACGGCAAAAGACGGCACCGGATTCAATTAGTGCCTAGTTGTCTACAAAGGGAGTAACCGATGCTTAACAGTCTTTTAGCCATGTTCTCGGCCGATATGGCCATTGATCTCGGAACCGCGAACACGCTCGTCTATGTAAAGGGGCGCGGCATCGTTTTGAACGAACCTTCTGTGGTTGCAATTTTCGAATCCTCAGGCCGTAATCGTGTACTGGCTGTTGGCGATGAAGCGAAAATGATGCTTGGGCGTACCCCGGGTAACATCAAAGCCATTCGCCCGATGCGTGACGGTGTTATTGCCGATTTCGATGTGACGGAAGAAATGATCAAGCATTTTATCCGCAAGGTTCACAACCGGCGCTCATTTGCCAATCCGCAAATCGTTGTTTGCGTACCTTCGGGGGCGACCGCCGTGGAGCGTCGTGCCATTCAGGAGAGCGCCATGTCAGCTGGCGCGCGGCGTGTGTTTCTCATTGAAGAGCCCATGGCAGCGGCTATTGGTGCTGGTTTGCCGGTAACCGAGCCAACCGGCTCGATGGTTGTCGATATTGGCGGCGGTACAACAGAAGTGGCGGTATTGTCGCTTGGTGGTATTGTTTATTCCAGGTCGGTACGTGTCGGCGGCGACAAGATGGATGAGGCGATTATCGGTCACATCCGGCGCAATCATAATCTACTGCTTGGTGAATCGAGCGCGGAACGCATCAAAAAAGAAGTCGGCACGGCTATGATGGCACCGGGCGAAGATGGAGCGTCTGTGAAAATTAAAGGCCGTGATTTGATGAACGGTGTGCCGCGCGAAGTGTCGTTGACCCAGCGTGAGATTGCCGAAAGCCTTGCAGAGCCTGTCGGCGCGATTGTGGAAGCGGTTAAAGTGGCGCTGGAAGCAACGCCGCCTGAGCTTGCAGCTGATATCGTTGATAAAGGTATCGTCATGACGGGTGGCGGCGGGCTGCTTCACAATCTGGATGCGTATTTGCGCGAAGCGACAGGGCTACCAGTATCGATTGCCGATGAAGCGCTTTCGTGTGTGGCGCTGGGGACCGGACGTGCCCTTGAGCATATCAAGACGATGAAGCACGTACTCTCGGCAGCTTACTGATACAGAAAAGATTGTAGGAGCGGGGCGTGGCGAGTTTCAGGTCGAGAAAAAGCGAACTCCGCGTCCTGAGCGTTTCCGGCATCGCTGTTATTTGTCTTATATTCGCGGCGATCTGTTTGATATTTGTTGCACGTGATGATCGCGTGATTGGAACGCTGCGCCAGCTCATGTCCGACGCTTTTGCGCCGACTTATGATGTGATTTCTCGTCCAAGTCTGGAATTGCGGAAAATGCGTAATGCGGCGACCAATTTGGTTGACCTTCAGGCAAGCTATACAGAACTTGAGCAGGAAAACCAGAAACTCCGAGAGCAGCTTGTTGAATTAAGGCGTACGCGCGTGTTGCTAGACCGCTATCGGGAGCTACTGGCGTTGCCAGTTGAGCCAAGCCTGCACGTTATATCGGCTCGCGTTATCGCGGATCTTCAAAGCCCATTTGTGCGGACGCTGGTTGCCAATACAGGCCGTATGGCCGGGGTCCAAGAAGGCCAAGCTGTAACCGGCGGGCGCGGCCTTATCGGGCGTGTTGTATCGGTCGGGCGCGTATCAAGTCGACTGCTTTTGCTGACGGATTTTAACAGCCATGTACCGGTTCTCATTTCACCGTCAAACAGCCGTGCCATTCTTTCCGGCAATAATGCCGATAGACCCGTCTTGCGGTTCTTGCCGAAAAACGCGCGTATCGAAGAAGGTGCACAAGTTGTCACCTCCGGCAAGGGAGGGCAAGTTCCCATTGGCATACCGATCGGTGTTGTCCGTTTTGACGGCAATGGCAGCCCTTATGTTGACCTGCTTGAGGATTTTCACAATCTCAGCTATGTGCGCATTATCTCGACGCGCGCGATTGAGCCACCACCCTCCGACCCTGATACGCAAATTTTGACGGAGCGGGGGCGATGAACGAATTTTCATCCACTAATGTGCAAGCACCGGGTCAACAATTATTGATCAACATATTCCCGTTGTTTCTGGTTTTCATCTTCATTTTGATCGGGCATGTGTCTTTCGGTCTAGAGATAACCACGCATCTCGACCCAGCGCTTTTTCTCGTTCCAGTTTTTTTCCTGGCTCTTCACAGCAAGCGCAATCTGACGCCGGTATTGATTATGCTGCTGGGTTTATTCAAAGATATTATTGATGGCACGCCCTTTGGGTTTTGGGGCGTTCTCATTACTTTCTTTTATTTCGCGGCGCATGGGCAACAACAGGTCTTACTTCGCGCAGAATTTCGTGGTCGCTGGCTTGGATATGCCGCAGTTTCATTTTTAACCTTTCTGATCGCCTATCTTATCGCGGCGGTGCGTGACGATATGTTAAGTCTCTTTTGGCTGAGCATGGCCTCGGCTGGACTATCAGCTTTGTGGTTTCCGCCAATCAGCATATTATTAGGCATGTTAATAATCGACGAGCAGGAATAGGCCCGCAAATGGCTGGGTTTGACGAAGATGCAACAACCTTTACCCGCCGTGGGCTGGTTTTGGGCGTATCTCAGATCGCCCTGTTCTCGCTGCTGGCAGGCAGGCTGCAATATCTGCAAGTGATGCGCAGCGATCTGTATGCGACGCTGGCCGAAGATAACCGAGTAAATGTGCGGTTAATGGCCCCTCCACGGGGGCATATCTACGACCGGAACGGCGTTAAGCTCGCCGACAATGATCAAGATTTTCAGGTGGTTTTGATCCCTGAACAGGTCAACAATATTGACGCAACCATTGCGAAGCTGGCGCAGTTGCTTGATTTATCTGATGGGCGACAGCGCGACCTGTTGCGCAAAGCCAAGCGCGGCCCCAAGTTTCGTCCGCTAACGGTGGCTGAAAATCTGAGCTGGGAAAAATTTTCACAAGTTAACTTAAACCTGCCGTTTTTATCTGGCGTTCAGCCCCGCGTTGGCGACCGACGCATTTATAATTTCGCTGATGCGACGGCGCATACAGTTGGCTATGTGGGCATTGAAACCCAGCGCGATATCCGCATTCACGGAAACGCCCCTTCCGATATGGTCGGGCGCAGCGGTGTCGAGCGGCATTTCGAAGCCGCCTTGCGTGGGGAAGCAGGGGTGCGCCATGTCGAAGTAAACGCACATGGGCGTACGGTGCGCGAGTTGAATTTTGACCCCGGGAAGCCGGGTGCCAATGTGGAATTAACCTTGGATATCAATTTGCAGAAATTCGCACATGAGCGCATGGCGGGACATAGCGGCTCCGCGATTGTTATGGACACGTGGACTGGCGATTTATTGTGCATGGTTTCAACGCCAGCCTTTGATCCGAACCTCTTGTCGCAAGGGGTAGATACGAAAAGTTGGGACCAGATGGTCACGCATGAGCGTAAACCTCTTCTCAATAAGGTGCTGCGCGGGCAATATTCGCCTGGGTCGACGTTTAAAATGCTGGTCGGGTTGGCGGCGCTTGAGACCAAGGTGATTACACCTGATGAAAAAATTGATTGCACGGGTCTTTATTCTTTCGGCGGCGAAGAGTTTCATTGCTGGAAAGATGAAGGCCATGGCGATATGGGATTTGAAGATGCAATCGAGCAGTCTTGCGACACATACTTCTATGAAATTTCCCGTCGCCTGGGCATCGACAATATCGAGAAAATGGCCAAGCGCTTTAATTTCGGCAAAGAGACCGGCATCGAAATCGGCAGTGAGAAAAGCGGCATCGTCCCCGGACGCAATTGGAAGCGGGCCAATTATGATACAGGCTGGCGTACGGGCGAAACCTTAATCACGGGCATCGGGCAGGGCTTTTTGCTGGCAACGCCACTACAGCTGGCGGTGATGACTGCCTCGCTCGCTAATGGCGGGTTTATTGTGCAGCCGCGCTTAATGCGTGCAACGCAGCCAGCCGAGCCAATTTCTATCGGTCTTGATCCGCAAGATCTCGCGCGCGTTAATCGCGCTATGTATAAGGTCGTGAACCGTCCGACGGGGACGGCTTACGACTCGTCACTGCTAATCAATGGCAATCGTATGAACGGCAAAACTGGTACCGTCCAAGTGCGCCGCATTTCCAAAGACGAACGCGAAAGCGGCGTCATCTCCAATAAAGAACTGGATTGGCATTTGCGCGACCATTCACTGTTTGTCGGTTATGCGCCGCATAAAAACCCGCGCTATGCAATCTCTATTGTCATTGAGCATGGTGGCGGGGGTGCTTATGTCGCGGCGCCAATTGCGCGTGATATTATGGTCGAATTATTGCGCAACGAAAGCCTGATGCGCGCTAAAGACGAGGAAGTATCATGAGTTCGAGCAATGCAGGAAGTCTCCGCGAAGGCGGTTTCGCCTTCGGGCAGGGGCTGAACTGGACCCTTATCCTCACAGTTTTTCTATTGGGGCTGGTCGGTGTTGGCACTTTGTATTCAGCCGCAGGCGGTTCGTTTGAGCCATGGGCATGGCGCCACGGGCTGCGCCTGACGCTGGGGCTGGGGTTGATGCTGGCCGTCGCCGCGCTTGATATGCGGGTATTGTATAATGGCGCTTATCTCGTGTTTGCCGGATTGCTGCTGCTTTTAGTGTCCGTGCAACTTTTTGGCGATGTAACAATGGGTGCAAAGCGCTGGCTCGATTTGGGTATCGTGACGGTACAGCCATCTGAGTTTATTCGTCTCGGCATGATTTTGGCGTTGGCACGGTTTTACCAGTCCATTCACCAAGACGTCGTGTCGCATTTCCAAAATTTTGTCGTGCCCGCCGTCATCATTATCTTTCCCGTTGCGCTGATCATCAATCATCCTGATTTGGGGACGACGATTATGTTAGCTGTGAGCGGTGTGGGGGTGTTGTTTCTTGCCGGACTGGACTGGCGCTATTTTGCCGCTGGTGCCGTGGGTATCGTGGCGGCGGTGCCGCTTGTGTGGCAACGTCTGTTCGATTACCAGAAGGAACGCGTGCTTGTGTTTTTAAACCCGGAGCGCGATCCGCTGGGTGCCGGCTATCACATAATCCAATCAAAAATAGGTATCGGGTCGGGGGGTATGTTCGGGAAAGGCTTTAGTGAAGGTACACAGAGCCGGCTCAATTTTTTGCCTGAGAAACACACGGATTTTGTGTTTACAATTTACGCCGAGGAAATGGGTTTCGTCGGTAGTGTATTGCTGCTGGTTTTGTTCGTTCTACTTTTGGTTCAGCTTGCCTTGATTGCCAGTCAGATGCGCAACCAGTTCGCCCGTCTAGTTGTTGGCGGCATCGGTTTTTCTTTGTTCGTCTATATTTTCATTAATCTGGCAATGGTGATGGGGCTTGCACCTGTAGTCGGTGTGCCTTTGCCGTTTATTTCATATGGTGGCACGTCCATGCTCACATTCTTGATAAGTATTGGCATTGTACTCAGTCTTGAGCGCCAGATGCGTGTTGAGATGTCGCGCGGGTAGCGCCGCATGAGGTAATGATTATCTAGATGGGGTTTTGGCGGCGCTGATCAGAGCGTCAAGACGCCCGGTTTGCTCCAGCACGTATAGATCATCACACCCACCAATATGGTCATCATCAATGAATATTTGTGGCACACTTGTACGCCCCTCGGCGCGCGCACTCATCGTGGCCCGCCGGTCCGGGTCAACCACGATGATCTCGTCAAAAGACACAGCCTTTGAGACCAATAATTCCTTTGCTGCGTGGCAATATGGGCAGGTCGGCGTTGTGTAAATTTCTATCTTCACCAAAAACTCCTGTCCCTAATTTAAGGAAAACAGCGTTATTGGCAAGTGTACCAGTTTATTATTCTGCGGCTTCGCCAGCGGCTTCGTCCAGCAATGTTAAATTGCCAGCAACCATGCGACCATTGCGGCCTTCTTGCAATTCATACTGAATACGTTGATCTTCGAGCAATTGTTTATAGCCCGAAGCTTGAACTGCCGTTACGTGAACGAAACAGTCATCAGAGCCATTATCGGGAGTTATGAACCCATAACCCTTGGCAGAATTGAACCACTTTACAGTTCCAGTTAGCATACTCGCCTCCATATTTCTGAAAGCGCGCCGAAGCAGATCTGCCGTCCTAATCGAGTAAGGCGCATGGATTGGACGCATTGCTTCCCAACAGTAATTAGGGCGCGGTTTGAAAAAAACCAGAATTTAACGTGTATTTTGTGCGCAAACTTATTATTGCGTGTGTACCAAATTGTCCAGAAACTGTTCTGCACACGCTTCCCAGCTAAATTTTTCGGCGTGCTTACGCGCATCTTTGGCGCATGCCGCAAAAGCCAGTTCAGTGGCCTCAGACAGGTTTTCCCGCATAAAACCGGCTTTTGCTCCATCCAGCACATCTAACGGCCCGGTGACGGGAAACGCAGCCACCGGGAGGCCGCTCGCCATGGCTTCCAACATCACCAGTCCGAATGTATCCGTCAAACTTGGGAAAACGAATATATCGCCGCTGGCGTAATGGGCGGCGAGATCCTCGCCAAATTTTGGGCCGGTAAACACCACATCCGGGTATTTTTGCTGCAACGCACTTAACTGTGGACCGCCACCGACAACGAGTTTTGTGCCCGGCATATCTAGGTCTAAAAAGGCCTCAATGTTTTTTTCAACCGACACACGCCCTACATAGATGCTCACCGGTCCCGCTAGGTTTACCGCAGGCGGGTGGTGTGGGGAGAAAAGCGTGGTGTCGACGCCGCGCGTCCATGGCACAACATTTTCGAAGCCGTGTGCTGCAAGCTCTTGGGCCAGTGTCGGCGTCGCTACCAGCATGGCAGACGACGGCTTATGAAACTGACCAATGACGCGATAGCCCCAGCTCGTCGGTATTTTGAGCATTGCCGAGAGATATTCGGGAAATTTGGTGTGGTAGCTGGTTGTGAAAGCCAGCCCGCGTTTAACGCATAAATTGCGTGTCGCCCAGCCCAACGGCCCTTCGGTCGATATATGAATGGCATCGGGCATAAAATCGTCAATGAGTTTGCGGATTTTGCGTGCCGGAAATACAGATAGCTGCACTTCCGGGTAAACGGGCAGTGGCACGGTGAAGAACATATCTGGCGTTATTGTTTCCACTTCTACGCCACGTGCGCGCAGATGATCTATAACCGTCTGCATGGTGCGCACCACGCCGTTAACTTGCGGGTGCCAAGCATCAGTAACAATCAAGATGCGTTTCATGAAGTTTGTGCGCTCGCGGCAAGCCTGTTGTTAGCTTCGCGGCGTCCGCTCACAACATCGGCCCAGTTGATTATTTCCCAGCGCCCGTCATGGTGCTCGACAAGGGCTGTGCAGCTTTCAACCCAGTCGCCGTCATTCATGTATTGAATGGATCCGATTGTCTTCATTTCGGCATGGTGAATGTGTCCACAGATCACGCCATCGACATTGCATCGCTCGGCCTCGCGGACAACGGCTTCCTCGAAATCGCTGATGAATTGGACAGCATTTTTGACCCTTACTTTCAGATAGGCGGAAAGCGACCAATAGCGCATACCGAGCAGGCGACGCATAGCATTCATCACAGTATTGAGGGCTAATACGGCATCATAAGCGTGGTCGCCAATATAAGCCAGCCAGCGGGCGTAAAGCACAACATTGTCGAACGCGTCGCCATGCATAATGAGATAGCTTTTGCCGTTTACCGCTTTGTAAGTGTCGGTTAGGCACACTTCAATGCCCCCGAAATGGGTGCCGCAATATCGACGCAGCCCCTCATCGTGATTGCCGGGCACATAAACAACTTGTGTGCCTTTGCGGGCTTTGCGTAAAATTTTCTGGACGACATCATTGTGGGATTGCGGCCAATACCAGCTGCGCTTCAAGCGCCAGCCATCGACAATATCGCCGACCAGATACATCTTTTCGCATTCATTATATTTCAGAAAATCGAGAAGTAGATCGGCTTGGCAAGCGCGTGACCCAAGGTGGATGTCGGATAAGAATATTGTTTTATAATGGTGCGTATGCGGCGTGAAATCGTCGGGCGTAACAAACTGTTGCATGGTGCAGTCCTTATCAACGGAACTGTTCAAATTTTCACAAACAACTATTACAACTTCGTAAAGTCTCTAACATATTGAAAATTATTCGAAAAAATCGTCCTCAACCGCAGGGGGTTCGAGTTTTTGCGGCACAAGGCTGTCATGTGATTCGCGAAATGCTTCGACGGCGCTTATCCGAACCGTGCCAAAGCGGGTCATTACAGTCAGTTCACGCGGTGCGAGAAAGCGCGTATCCGCAATTGGCGTAAACTCGATATCGAGCGGATGCATTTCATCGGCCCGCTCAAAAGTTTTCTTCGGGTAACCGGCAACCGGCTCCCAGCGCACCCGGCAGGCAATGCTGTCCTCTAGGGGCGCAGGTGGCGCGTTATTCATGTTTTCAGGGCGCAGGCGTGCAAGGCGTCGCCCGTCAAATAGGCGCACAGGCTTGCGGCAGAACGCGTCACCCTGTTCGGGGTTTTGGCGTATCAGCAGAGACAAAAACGGGTCGCGCGTACCGGGGCCGACCTCGTCAATGCGCACTGGTGTAACCACGTCTTGCGCTCTGTTCGGCTTATAATTCGTTGTGTAGGAAACCGGCGCGCCGGCCTTATAAGCAAGTGTGGCGTGGTTAATCACACCATCGCCTGTCCAACTATAGCGCAAGCCCTGCGGTTCATAACCATCAGCCAACAAGCCGCCATATGTTTCCACCAGCGCGCGAGCGTCGGAAAATACCATGCCCAGTCCAGAAGCCTGTAGTAGAGCTGATAATTCGTATGTTTCTTGGCTGACGGTTAGCTTTATATCGGCTCGGCCAAGCAGCACGCCGCGTATATAAATTTTATACGCACTGATATAGGTGGCCGGGGATGCGGGAGTTACCGGCGTTGCCATAGCCCCGCTCGCGGCATGTATCAGCGCAAAGATGATTAGGAAACGGTGGATCAAAGGTTCTCTCTTTCGGAGTTCTTGATATAGCTTACTACGCTAGGCCGTTTGGCGTACTTTCTCAATGTCGGCAGGCAGGGTACGTGATGCCAGCCATAAATGCACCGCCGCCCAGATGGATAATAGTGTCGATGCGGCCATAGCGTAAGGCAAAGCCCGCGCACCGTAATCGGTTGACAGATAATCGCTCATAACGCCAATCATTAATGGCCCCAATCCTAAGCCGATAATATTGTTGATGAAAAGTAAAATTGCGGAGGATAGCGAACGCATTTCTGGCTTCACTAGCGTATGCAACATGGCGAGCGTGGGTCCGAAATAAACTGCGCCCACGCATACAGGAAGTATCATCAGCAAAATCGCTGCAGTGGTGTCGACCGATAAGTATGATGCAACGGAAAACGGTAGGCCGAATAGACCCAGGAGCGCGATCAGCCAGAAATTCCAGCGCACATCGCGTTTGCCCAGCCGGTCGGCGATATTGCCGCCCAGCGCTGTGCCAATGCCCCCGCCAATACCGATAATCAGGGCCAGAATTTGCCCAACTTCGATTGTCGTCAGACCGTGCACCCGCACAAAATAAGTTGGTAGCCATGCCACTGCGCCATAGCCGACAGTGACCAACAGCGTCGAACCGATAATCAGGTGCCGCAGGGTCGAGCTCGCCCACATATAGGTTGCGACATCGCGTAAGGGTGGGGCAGCTTTGACTTCAAAATCATCGCTCAGGCCGCGCGGCGGATCGCGCAAGGTGAACATGGCAACGACCACCAGCAAAAGCCCTGGTAGCGCAACAATCTGGAATGCTGCCCGCCACCCATAATGATGGTTGACCCAGCCTCCCACCAAAAACGCGATCAGAAGGCCTATATTGATGCCTAGCGCAAAAATAGCCAACGGCGTTGCACGTTCATTCGCCACATACATATCGGCAATCATGGCGTGCGATGGCGGACTGGTGCCTGCCTCGCCCACGCCCACGCCAATTCGCGCCAGCAAAAGTTGCCAGAAGTTCTGCGCAAAGCCACATACGAATGTCATGATCGAAAATAGCGACAGCGACACAATAATGATTTTCTTCCGGCTCATGCGGTCGGCGAGATAGGCGATGGGAATGCCAAGCGTCGCGTAGAAGATAGCAAAAGCGAGGCCAGATAATAAACCCAGCTGGGTATCCGTCAGGCCCATATCGACTTTAATGGACTGCAGCAAAATGGCGACAATCTGGCGGTCAACATAGTTGGCCGTAAAGATAAATGTTAGCAGGCCGACCGTGTATGCCTTAACAGCCGGTGTGAAATTTGTGGTTGTCATTTTTATGATGAACGGGAAAAGACCCGCTTCTTCTTTCTTCTACCTGCGATAAAGCGTGCAACCAGAGAAATGGCCCACGCGGCAATGAAATACAGCAATAAGCTGCCGAGGCTGCTCATTAACAAATCGACAAGAAGGTCTGACGCGATGAAGCGCGCGTCTCCGACTAATACTGGCTGGATTGCTTCAAGAATTGTGCATAAAACCCCCGTCAGCAATGCCAGCGTAGACACAGACGTGCCCGGGAACAAAAATCCAAACCCAAGGCTTAGAACAAAAAGTCCAACAATCGAACTGATATTAGGCGTGAAATTCACGGCCAGAACTAATACTTCCACACTTACCTACCTGCCAGAGCCAACAAGGTGGGCCAATAAGCTGGTCAGGTCAATGGCATAGGTGGTTTTACCAGCCTGAAATTTCGCGCTTTACAATTTTTTCGAGTAGAGTGACACCGCCCTCAGCATCGTTCAGGCAAGGAACGGTGGTGAAGTGCGTGCCCCCCGCCGCCTCGAAGGTTTCGCGCAACTCGATATTGATTTCTTCCAGCGTTTCGACACAGTCAGACACAAAGCCTGGGGTAATGACAGCCAATTTTTTCGTGCCATCGCTGGCCAGGTCTTCGACGGTTTTGTCCGTGTAGGGTTCGAGCCATTTAGTTGGCCCAAAGCGCGATTGAAATGTCAGTTTGAAGCGGTCTTCCGGTAGTTTTAATTTCTCACGCAAAAGCCTGGCAGTTTTGGCGCAGTGACAATGATAGGGGTCGCCTTTGTCGAAATACATTTGCGGCAACCCGTGGAAGGATGCAACCAGAACATCCGGCTTCCAGTCCAGCGTTTTGTAATGTGCCCGCACGGATGCGGCTAACGCGGTGATATAAGCGGGCATATCGTGCCAAGGTGCCGCTGTGCGTACAGCGGGTTGCCAGCGCATGTCGAGCAATGCGCGAAATACATCATCATAAACGCTGGCAGAGGTTGACGCGCTATATTGCGGATACAGGGCGATGACGCTGATGCGCTCGCACCCACGCGCCTTTAATGCGGCCAGCTTGTCCGCGATAGACGGTGCGCCATAGCGCATGGCCCATTCGATTTCCAGTCCGTCTCCAAAGCGTTCGTGCAGTTTTTCAGCCTGCGTGCGGGTGAAATAGCGCAACGGGCTTTCGTCTGTTTCCTTATTCCATATTTTGGCATAGGCGCGCGCTGATTTGCGCGGGCGTGTGTTTAAAATAATGCCACGCAAAATTGGTTGCCAGATAATCGGTGACGTCTCGATGACGCGCCGATCGGACAAAAACTGCTTAAGATAAGGCCGCAAACCTTTGGCATCAGGGCTTTCCGGCGTGCCTAGATTGACCAACAGAATGCCGGTCTTTCCATAGGCTACGGAAGGGTGCGCGAGATCAGACACACGCGCCTGCTATTGGGCAATGGCCGCGGTCGGCGGCAATGTGTACTCGCGGGAAATGCCGAGTGTGCTCCAGACCTCGGCCACGGCCTCGACAAGTTCGTTGAGCATGGCATCCGTGTGTAACGGCGTTGGCGTGATGCGTAGACGCTCGGTGCCGCGCGGAACGGTCGGATAATTGATTGGCTGGATATAAATATTATGCGTGTTCAACAGTCTATCTGACGCTGCTTTGCACAAAACTGGGTCACCAACCATAAGCGGCACAATATGCGTTTCCGTTAACAGCACCGGTAGGTTCGCAGCGCGCAAACGCGCTTTGAGCGACGCCGCGCGATCTTGATGTGCGGCGCGTAAATCATTGGCGGTTTTTAGATGCCGGACGCTTGCCAGCGCACCGGCTGCGATCGCGGGCGGCAGTGATGTCGTGAAGATGAAACCTGGCGCAAATGAACGGATAGCGTCAATGAGATTAGCTTTGGCTGAAATATACCCGCCCATAATGCCAAAAGCTTTAGCCAGCGTGCCTTCGATAATGTCGATGCGCTCCATAAGCCTATCACGATCGGCAATGCCACCGCCGCGTGGCCCGTACATGCCGACAGCGTGAACTTCATCGAGATAGGTTAGCGCATTGTATTTTTCGGCTAGATCGCAGATTTCCCGGATCGGTGCAATATCACCATCCATTGAATAGATAGATTCGAAAATAATCAGCTTGGCGCGATCATTTCCCGCTTCGCGCAACAAGCTTTCCAGATGCACCAGATCATTGTGCCGCCAGATACGCTTGCTGCATCCGCTTTGGCGAACGCCTTCAATCATTGAGGCATGGTTCAATTCGTCTGATAGTATCAGGCAATCGGGCAGCAATTTGCCCAGCGTCGAAATGGTTGCCTCGTTTGAAATATAACCGGAGGTAAATGCCAGCGCTGCTTCCTTATTGTGCAGGTCGGCAAGTTCTTTTTCGAGGTCGACAATAACATGGTGCGTGCCGGAAATATTGCGCGTGCCACCAGCACCAGCGCCCATTGTATCAATGGCACCTTTCATGGCACCTAGCACATCTGCGTTCTGGCCCATGCCCAGATAATCGTTCGAACACCAAACGGTGATCTCGCGCGGTGTCACGGTTGAATGATCCCACGCACGCGGGAACTGACCCGCGCGCCGTGCCAGGTCGGTGAACACGCGATAGCGCCCCTCCGCATGTAAAGACCCGAGCGCCTCATCAAGAAATTTGTCGTAATCTACCGACATGAAAAGAAAACTTCCGTTTTTCGAGTTGCGCTTTCTATACCACTAATTAACGACGCAATCAGCCAAACTGTGGGCGTTGGTCTATTTGCCGCAGGATTACTCCGTCGCGTCCTTGTGCACAAAGGTAACGGCGAAATATTCTTCTCCGTCAAATAAATCGGATGGTTCGCCAGGTCCGTCAATCATCATATAGCGACGCGGGGTAATCTGACCTTCCATCCGATAGCCACGCGCGCTCATATTTCGACGGTGAAACTCCATGGCGGCCGGAGTAAATTCTTTTGCCAGGACGGTAATCCGTTCGGGCAGTTTGGAGTCATCGGCCATCAGCTCTTTACCTCTTATGTTCGGGACAGTAGTTGAAAATATCGCTTAAACGCCAAATTGTCGAGTGGTTACGGGCCTTAATAGGGCGACGGGGTCGATTAATATCCGCCAAGATCTGCATATCGGCTGCGGTGGAAGTTCGCATCCCCGAGCATCTGCGCTTGGACCCGCGCCCGCTTCAGGAAAAGTCCCACATCCACAGCGTCGGTCATGCCGATGCCGCCATGCATTTGGACGCCCTCATTGGTGATGAGGCGCGATGCTTCGGACAGGCGGGCTTTGGCGAGGCTTGCCGCGCGGGGAATGTCATTGCGGCGTTCTTCGAGTGCTGACAGCGCATCTAGAACAACCGACTGACAGATTTCCACTTCGCAAAACATTTCGGCGGCGCGGTGTTGAAGTGCCTGAAATGTGCCGATAATGGCATCGAATTGCTTACGTTCCTTGAGATAGGTCAAGGTCGTGTCGAAAACCGTTTCGATACCGCCCAACATCTCGGCTGACAGGCAGACCCGGCCCATATCAAGCACGTTTTCAAGTTCTGGATAGGCGGCATCAAGGCCACCCAGCAGAGCATCCGCAGGTATTTTCACATTGTCGAAGGCTATATTCGCGGCATTGCGCGTGTCGACCATCAATGTGCGCGTTATGGAGACGCCGGCTGTATCGGCATCAACCAGGAATGTCGAAATGCCTTGCGCGTCGCCCGATGTGCCTGAGGTGCGCGCCGCTACAATGAGTTTGTCGGCTGTATGCCCGTCGATCACGAAGCGTTTTTCGCCATTAAGCACGAAATCGCCGCCATCTTTGGTCGCGGTCATGGCTATATTAAGCGGGTTGTGGTGATTGGCTTCATCGATCGCCAGTGCCAGCAATAACTCACCGGCTGCAACCTGCGGCAGCAGATCTTTTTTCTGGCTTTCAGAGCCTGCCGCCATAATCATGCCAGCGCCCAAAATCGCTGTTGAATAAAGCGGAGATGCGGCAAGAGTGCGCCCTGCCTCTTGCATCACAATACCGATACCCATGGGGCCGAAACCTGTGCCGCCAAGGTCTTCCGGGATTAAGATGCCGGCAAAACCAAGCTCGACAATCTGTTTCCAGACGTCACGGTCGAAACCGTCGTCGCTTTCGTCGTCGCGCAGCTTGCGTAAATTCGTGACGGGTACTTGTTCGCTAAAAAATTGCTTTGCCATGTCGCGCAACATGGTCTGCTCTTCGCTCAGCACAAAAGCCATGGGGTATTCTCCAATTATTCAGGACAGGTTATCAGGCGGTCGGCAGGCCAAGCACGCGTTTTGCGATCACGTTTAACTGGACTTCCGAGGTGCCGCCTTCAATCGAGTTGCCTTTCGAACGCAACCATGAGCGTGTTACTGCAAGCTCTTTGCTGTCAAAGCCTTCGCCTTCCCAGCCCAGCGCTTGCGTACCCATAACGTCGAGCAGCAATTCGAACCGGCGTTTATTCACTTCCGTACCGTAATATTTGAACATGGATGCTGCCGCGCCCATGCCCTGACCGGCCTTTGCTTGTTCGCTGGCCCGCTTCATGGTCAGGCCAAACGCCTGCTGGTCCATTTTATGGTCTGCAATCGCACTGCGGATAGATGGGTCCGCGATGCGCTCGCCATCTGTGCCAAAGTTTTCCTTTGCAACGGCTTCCATGCCGCCCATGGATGCAGCACCGGCACCCATGCCCATGCCGGAAATCATGCTGCGCTCATGCTCTAGCAGGCGCTTGGCAATCGTCCAGCCTTTATTGAGTTCACCGACAAGGTTTTCTTTCGGCACTTTCACATCCGTTAGGAATGTTTCGCAGAACGGCGACGAGCCGGAAATCAACTTGATGGGGCGTGCTTCAACGCCTGGGTCATCCATATCGATCAACAGGAAGGAAATTCCGTCATGCTTGACTGAATTATCAGTACGCACGAGGCAGAAAATCCAATCGCACTGATCGGCATAAGATGTCCAAACCTTTTGGCCATTCACCAGATAATGGTCACCCTTGTCTTCGGCTTTGGTTTGCAGGCCAGCTAAATCGGAACCGGCACCTGGCTCTGAATAGCCCTGGCACCAGCGGATTTCGCCGCGCACGATCTCGCCGATATATTTTTTCTTCTGCTCTTCGCTGGCAAATTCCAACAGGGCAGGGCCAAGCATCCAGAGGCCGAAGCTGGTCAGCGCCGGCCTCGCCTTGATGCGTGCCAGCTCCTCCTGCAGAACTTTATTTTCCTCTTTTGACAGCCCGCCGCCACCATATTCAGCCGGCCATGTGGGTGCCGTCCAGCCGCGTGATGCCATATTGTCCATCCAGATTTTCGTGTCCGGGTTAGGGTACTTAGCGTTGCGCCCGCCCCATGGCATTTCACGCTCTGGCATTGGCGTGCGGATGGAGTCCGGGCAGTTCTTGTCAAGCCAAGCGCGGGTCTCAGCGCGGAAAGTTTCAAGATCAGACATTGCTATCTCCTAAAATATAATTTGCGTAAGCCTATCACGTCCCTTTATCAGTGCAAGACCTTGTCCCAAGGCTTTGCGTGGCAAGAAGACGCAGGATTTTACCCCCTGAATTTGGGGGCCCCTGAATTTGGGGTTAAGGCATTTTAAAACCGTCAAGATTATCGCCAGTGCCGGTCGCAACATGGCGTTTTGGTATCTGGCCATCTGCATATTCGCGTAAACTTTGCCCGATCGAAATGTAGCGGCCTTCATCAGCATCAAATGTGTGTGCAGAACTATGCGGTGTCAGCAAAACATTATCGAGCGCGTTGAAATCGAACCGAGAGCCCTGAAACGGTCCCCCACGGTCCGGATCCGGCTCAGCATCGTCAATATTGACCGGATAGCGGTACCAAGTATCAAGCGCGGCACCAGCAATGCGGCGGTCGCGCAACGCTTCAAACAAGGCGTTCTCGGCAATGACTTCGCCGCGTGCCACATTCACCAGATAGGCGCTGGGCTTCATATGCCCGAAGGCGGCGGCATCGATCATGCCTTCTGTTTCGCTATTGAGATCGCAGGTCAGTACAACATAATCGCTTTCACCTAGCAGGCGGGGCAGATCATCGCCTGTGCCAATCCAGTCAAGACCGGCGGGGGTCGCATCTCGCGGCGACCGCGCAATGGCCGCGCAGGTCATATTAAAGGCTTGCGCCCGCTGGACAACGGCTTGGGCAATCTCGCCAAACCCAACAAGCCCAAGGGTTTTGCCGTTTAGATGGCCGTGACGAGCTTCGGAAGCCGCATTACGGCCTGCGCGATGCCAGCGACCGGCCAGCATATCAGCGTGCTGGCGACGCAATTCAAGCGCATGTTCTAATAATGTCGCCATCACGTGCTCGGCCATAGATGCCGCATGGCCGCCGGCATTGCATACCATCAACCCTTCGGGCAAAAACCCTGGGTCGAGCCAATCTGTGCCGACCCAAGGCTGCAAGACGAGCTTGAGCTTGGGTCCGGTCATCAAAGCTCCGAAATTACCCGGCGTCAAAATGAAATCAGCGCTCATAACGGCGGCTTCGCAAGTGCTTATCACCGCATCACGCGTCGCAAGGTCATCATCGCAGGGCCAAACGTCGACCTGCCATTCAGGTTGATCATCAAAAGCTTTTTCAATCAGATGCGCGTATTTGCGACCCATTTCACCAAAAACGGCAATGTGCCTTTTGGCACGCTCAGTCGAGAGCGATGTCATGCGCGTTTTGCTACTTCCTGAACCGCGAACTCCGTCACGCTCTTATAATCAGCCTTGCCATTTGGCGCCCGGAAGGGTGGGCCACCAGCAAAAACATGTTTTGGTGATTTGTAACCGGCCAATTTTTCGCGCACGAAAAGCTGTAGGCTTTTGTCATCAAATTCGGCTCCTTCAGCAACTTTAACCACCGCTGTTACGGCCTGTCCCCATTTCTCATCTGGCACGCCAACAACCAACGCATCTTCGACGCTATCGTGGAGTTTTAGTGCTTCTTCGACTTCCTCAGGGTAGATTTTTTCGCCTGCAGAGTTAATACATACCGAGCCGCGGCCCAGAAGGGTTAGCGTGCCGTCTTCGGCGACAAGGCAATAATCACCGGGAATGGAATAGCGCACGCCGCCAATGGTTTTGAAGGTTTTCGCTGTTTTCTCTTCGTCTTTGTAATACCCGTGCGGCACTGGTCCACCAAAGGCAATAAATCCAGGTGTCTCGCTGCCGCGCGGAATTTCATTATCGTTTTCGTCGAAAACCTTGCAGAAATCATTGGTGGTAAACTTCGCCGTGCTCACGGGCGCATCCTTGGTCGTGATGGAGGAACCAAAGCCAACTGCTTCGGAAGAACCAAAGCTATCGGCAAGCATCACTTGTGGCATATGTTCAAGCATGGCTTGCTTGACTTCCATCGACCACATGACGCCAGATGAAATCATGCTCACAAGGCTCGATAGATCATAACCGCCCGGATTTTGTTCCAGCGCCGCCAGCATGGGCTTGGCAAAAGCGTCACCCACAATGGCGATGTTTTGCACGCCTCGGCTTTCGACAGTGCGCCACAATTCATCGGAATCGAGCGATGCCGCTTGCAATGTCACGATTGTGCCGCCGTTCATCATGGCCGCCATTGCGGTGAACAGGCCTGTGCCGTGCATGAGCGGGCAGGCGGGAATATAAACCTCGCCCGGGCCGTTCGTTTGCAAATGGGCTTTGAGTTCGTCGAGTGTTTCCGGAACATCGCCCAGCGCGCGCAAGGCCATGGTCTGCGTTTCGCGTAAGGCTGTATGCCCCCACATCACGCCTTTGGGCATGCCCGTCGTGCCGCCGGTGTATAGGAAAAGCAGGTCGTCACCATCGCGTTCAACATCGAGATTTTCACCTGTGCCGATCGACGTTAATGTTTCGTAATCGAGCGAATCGGCTGGCAGGTCTGCCCCGTCGCCAACTTCGATCCATAATTTCACTTTCGGTAACCGCGGGCGCAAGATCTCGACATTGTCGCGAAACTCTTTGCCATACACCACCACAGAGGCGTCTGAATTGTCGAAAATATAATGAACCTCGTCAGCAACATAACGATAGTTGACATTAACGTGTGTCAGACGCGCTCGGAAGCACGCAGCGAGCGTTTCCATATATTCGGGACGGTTGCGCATATAAAACCCAACCTTGTCGCCAAAATTTGCGCCGTTATCGAGCATATATCGCCCAAGGTTATTGGATCGTTGGTCCATTTCCTGCCAAGTGATTTCGCGCGCGCCATGCACTAAAGCAAGATGGCCTTGCGGTAGTACCGGAATAATCGTGTCTAAAATATCGCCAAAATTCCACGTCATTGGATCCCCTCCCAGCCGATGTCGTAAGACCGGAAGTTAGAACAAAAGAAAAAAACAGACCAGTATAAAAAAATAAGCTATCACTTTGGCTGATTGAATGTTTTGTCACCGTGCGCTGGGGTTAGGCTGCGCGCAGTGCGTTGTTAGCGGGAGAACTTAATGGATATTCCTTTTTTATATTGCGTTGCTGGTTTTCTTCTGCTGGGCGTGTCGGGCGAAGCTCTTTTGCGCGGCTCTGTTACAACTGCCAACCGGTTGCGGGTGCCGCCCTTGCTCATCGGGCTGACGGTTATTGCCTTTGGCACCTCAATTCCCGAACTTACCGTATCTTTAAACGCTGCCAGTAATGGTAGTCCCGATATTGCCGTGGGTAATGTTGTCGGCAGTAATATTGCGAACATTTTGCTTGTGCTTGGCGCTATGGCTGTTTTCCGCTCTTTCAGCATCGATGCTGGCACGCTCAACCGCGATGGGCGGGTGATGCTGGGCGTGTCGGTGTTGATGGTTTTAATGGCGATCAACGGCGTTATCACCCAATGGATGGGCGTTGTGCTGTTGATCATCTTGGGGATATTCACCCTGCTTTTGTATCGCACGGCGCGTCATGAATCCGATGTAAGTGAAACGGCTGCGAGTGTTGATGGTAATCTGCTAGAAGGCGGCCTCGGCTTGGCGGTCCCGGTTTTGCTCGCTGGCCTAATCGGTGTTCTCTGGGGTTCTGATCTGATGGTGAAGGGTGCCGTGGGTGTCGCGAAACAGGCTGGTATTTCCGAAGCGGTGATTGCCTTGTCAATCGTTGCCATCGGTACGTCGCTGCCTGAACTGTTCATCTCGTTGTTTGCGTCTTTCCGCGGGCATGCGAGCCTCGCCATCGGCAACATTATCGGCAGCAATATCTCCAATATCCTGCTGATTATCGGCGTTGTCGCCAGCATGGGGCCTCTGAATGTGAGCCCGGAAATTGCCAATCGCGATGTTTGGGTGATGCTGGCTGTAGCTATAATGGGGCTGGCGCTGATGCGCAGCGGTCGGCGCATGTCGCGCATGGAAGGCTTGTTCAGTCTGGTTCTATACACTCTTTACGTCACTTATCTCTTCCTTTCATAAGTCGGCAGGCTGGTAAAAATTTCTAGACACCGCGCCGCGCGGGTGGTACTTCGCACGGCACGGAAACTTCCGCTGGAGACATGTTTTGGAACGGTTTGTACGACGACGATAAATCATCACAGCCTGCGCACCTACAAAATGGCGCTGGGCCAGTTTCGTTTTCGTTCAATACTTTCTCTTCCGGGCTTTAAATTGCCGGATAAAACAGCGGATTTACCATGATTACTATTTATCCTACCGAGCCGTCGCATGGCGACGATATCAATGCACTGCTAGACAGGTCCTTCGGGCCTGGCCGTTTGGCGCGCACGGCGGAGCGGTTGCGCGAAACAAATGTGCCGCTTGCTGGGTTGTCATTTATAGCTTGTAACGCTGACGGCGCACTGTTGGGTAGCATCAGTTACTGGCCTGTGCGCCTTGGTACGACGCCTGGATTATTGCTAGGACCGCTGGCTGTCGACAGCACCGTACGCGGGCAGGGCGTGGGCGTGCAGCTTATGGAGGCGTCGCTGGCTTGCATTGAACCAACTCGATTTGCTTTCGTGGTGTTGGTTGGTGACCTTGACTATTACGCCCGCGCCGGGTTTCGCATCGCAGCACCCGAAGTTCATTTGCCGGGACCGGTCGACCCTGTACGCCTTTTGGTAAGGGCTGATGACGCCATTTATACCCATCTGTCAGGTACGGTTCGCCCAGCCCCCGATTTGTGCTAATTTGTAGAGCATGGATAGTTCGCATGACTGACAACGCACCGACCACACATACATTGCAGAATGTGATTGCACAGGCCGAAAAAGCCGATGATGGCACGCGCGGTCTGCCGCCCGTACATTTGTGGGAACCCGATTATTGCGGCGATATTGGCATGCGTATCGCGCGCGATGGCCAGTGGTATTATGCGGGCTCGCCGATCGGGCGTAAACGACTGGTGCGATTGTTTTCTACTATTTTGCGCCATGATGAGGATGGCGAGCATTATCTGGTTACACCGGTGGAGAAAATTCGCGTTGAGGTAGAAGATGCCCCCTTCGTCGCAACACTGATGCAGGTGACCGGGACGGGCCGCGATCAGGTTTTGACCTTCGAAACCAATGTACACGACTTTGCGGCCGCTGGTCCCGAGCATCCATTGCGCATTGACTTGGACCCGCAAGACAAGACCCCTGCACCCTATATTCATATTCGCGCGCGGCTAGAAGCACTGATTAGTCGTGCCGTATTTTATGACCTTGTGGCTTTAGGTGAAACGGTTGACGATCAGTTTGGTGTTTGGAGTAATCAAGTGTTCTTTCCCATTGCTTCAGCTGCGGAGATTGAAGCCTGGTTGAATGACGGGGTCTGACATGGATTACAAGTCGCGCATCCGACAAGCCATATATGCTGATCTGCCCGATGATCACACCCTCTATAAGGCGCCCGGTCAGATCGGTGACGGGCGGTTTGATCACGGCCAAGAAGTCAATGGCGAGCGCACGCTGAAACTTGCTGCCGTGCTGGTGCCCGTCGTCGATTATGCCAGCGAACCGAAGATTTTGCTGACGCGGCGCGCCGACCACCTCTCGCAACATTCGGGGCAGGTTGCCTTTCCCGGCGGCAAGGTTGAAGAAAAAGATGGCGGTCCAGTTGCCGCGGCACTACGTGAAGCGCATGAAGAGATCGGCCTCGCTGCGGAATATGTCGATATTGCTGGCTTTTTGAATACGTATGAAACTGGGTCAGGCTTCAGAATTCTACCCGTCGTCGGTTTTGTGCGGCCGGGGTTTCAACTTGAAATTGACCCCAATGAGGTGGCCGAAACTTTTGAAGTGCCATTGGAACTCATGATCAATGAAGCAAGTTACAATCGCCACGATGTTGAATGGCAGGGGCGCCCGGTGTTTTATTACGCTGTGGAATATGAAGGCTATAATATTTGGGGTGCGACGGCTGGCATGTTGCGCGACCTAAGCAGGAGGATGCGCCCATGATCCGTGTTATTCTTTGGAACCTGTTTTTATTTCTCCTGCCGTTCGTTTTGACGGCGTTATGGGGCTATTGGGTTAGCCGCACACACCCGCGCGAAGCCGTAATGCGCAGCTGGTCGCAAGCAACGCTGGCTGGTGCAGTGCTGGTCATTCTCAGTCTTTTGGTCTGGCGCTTTGCAACCGGCGATGCGCCGGAAAAAACCTACATTCCTCCCGCACTCAAAGACGGTCAGGTCGTGCCCGGTCGTTTTGAATGAACGGCGCTACAAAACATTCGGCCTACTTGCGTGAAGCCACATGGTTGGGCGTGCCCGAGGTGCAGAAATTGCTCGCGCTTTTGTCGCCCGATGGCGAGGAAACGCGATGTGTGGGCGGGTGCGTGCGCGACACGCTGGCCGGTTCTGTCGCCAGTAATGCAGATAGCGATTTGGAAGTTGATATGGCGACCACGCTTACGCCAGATGCGGTCATGAATATTCTGGAGAATGCCGGTATACGCGTTGTTGCCACCGGTCTGGCCTATGGCACAGTAACGGCCATTTTCCCGACCGATGCTGCCGCGCCTTCTGGCGGGTCGAAGAAATATGAAATCACCACCTTGCGGCACGATATTAAGGGTGATGGACGCCATGCTGAGGTGATGTTCGGGCGCGACTGGCACATCGATGCCGCGCGGCGCGACCTCACGATTAATGCCATTTATGTCGATCGCTACGGCGCGATTTTCGACCCAACCGAAAGCGGAATAGCCGATGTCGCCGCCGGACGCGTTCGTTTTATTGGTGAACCTGCGCAGCGTATAAAAGAAGACTATTTGCGCATTTTACGGTTCGTGCGGTTTTATTTTCAGATCAGTCCTGATACTACGCCCGACGCGCCAACTGTTGAGGCCATAAAAGCGGCGGTGCCGCATATCGCCCAACTTTCGGGCGAGCGCCGCCAAGATGAGTTTTTGAAGATTCTGGGTCTTGATGAGGCAGACAACGCCGTGCGGTTTATCGACGAGATGGGCGCGCTTCACGTCACCCTGGGTGTCGACGGCAATTGGCAACACACCCGCTTATCGGCGCTGCTTGGTTTTGCCGGCAGCGCATCTGCGCATGCCGATCGCCTTCTTAGACTTGCGGCGTTGATGCCGGATACAGCCGCTGCAGACGCGGTTGCGGCGGCGTTGCGCCTGTCGCGCCAGCGCGCGCAGCGCTTGCACAAGGCGGTCGACCACCCGGGCGTTGATCTTATGCGCCGCCCGACCTACTGGCTGCATTATAATGGCGCTGCCACGGTACGCGACCAAAGCCTGATGGCCTGTGCAAGTGGCAACATAACCGATACGGACGCGAAAAATCTGTTGGCGCTTGCTGATAGCTGGGCGCCGCGCCTGTTTCCTTTAGGTGGGGCAGATATGGCGGCGCTGGGTGTGAAGCATGGGCCGCAAATGGGCGCGATGCTCGGCGCGTTGGAGACCTGGTGGGTTGAAAACGGATTTCCCTCGGATTCTGCTTTGCATGATGAGCTTGCCAGACGTGTTTCCGTGAAATGCGATCCGCCAACCTGATTTAAGATTATCAGCAGTTACCAGCTGACGACCGGTGGCATGGAAGACAAAATACTGTTTACATTGCCCCCGGTTTTTAGCCCAAAGGTCGTGCCGCGATCATATAGTAAGTTGAATTCGACATAGCGCCCGCGCTGCTGCATCTGGTGCTTGCGGTCATCATCGCTAAAGGGTTGATCGCGCCGGATGCTGGCGATTTCGGGATACACATCGGCAAAGGCGCGCCCGACATCTTGCGTGAACGCAAAGTCAGCTTCCCAGTCACCGCTATCGAGGTGGTCGTAAAATATGCCGCCCGTGCCGCGCATTTCATTGCGGTGTGGCAAGAAGAAATAGCTGTCACATTCTTCCTTAAAGCGCGGGTAATATGCTGGATCATGGCGATCGCACGCTTGTTGGAAGGCTGCGTGAAACGCGCGCGTGTCTTCGTGTTCTTGTGTACGTGCCGCCGCCAACATGGGGGTCAGGTCGCCACCGCCGCCAAACCAGCCGCGCGTTGTAACAACCATGCGCGTGTTCATATGTGCCGTCGGCGCGTGTGGGTTGAGCGGATGCGCAATGACAGAAATGCCTGCGGCCCAAAAACGCGGGTCGTCTTCGGCTCCGGCAACCTGCCCACGAAACTGCTCAGAAAACTCGCCAAAGACGGTGGAAATATGCACGCCCGCTTTCTCGAATGTTTGTCCGCGCAGCATCGACATTTCGCCGCCGCCTAAATCCTCAGACCCGTCACCACGTGTCCATGCTTCACGAGTAAACTTGGCGCCATCAGGCTCAAGCGCTTCCAGGCGCTGACATAGCTCATCACGCAATTCGCGGAACCAGTTTGCCGCGCGTTGCTTGCGCTGGCCCCATGGTTCAATCTCGGTCAAATCATTGTTCATATGGGATCCGTTGTTACGGCGGTTTGTATCAGATTTATTTTTGTCGTGCAAAATAGCCGTGGCTTCTTTTAAGCTAACCGCATGCTTTTGAGCTGAGTGCGAAGCGTGAGGGTGAAGCTTGTTGAACGAGTGAGAGTATGAGCGATATTAGAATTATTTCCTATTTGCCAAATCCGCGCGTGTATAAGGCGACGATTGTGGCACGCTATTCAGGAGCCAGCATTGAGGTGATCGGCGATGCGCCGCCCGAAATGGTGCATTGGTTATGGGATTATGACGCAATTAAGATGGATGATGCCGGCAAGGAAGCCAATGCTGCCGCGCGGCGTACAGCCAAGACCGGTTTTACGGGCGCGCTTTACAAAACCGATGCGTTTTTGCAAGCCAATCCGTTTGGCGATATTCCAGCGGCGTTTGCCGAAGATGGCAGCACTGGCATTTTTGAATCTAATGCCATCATGCGACTTGCCGCGCTGAGCGGCCCGAACGCCCCGGCGCTTTATGGCGACACGAATGTCGCGCGCGCGCGCATTGACGGGTTTTTGGATAAGACCCTTTTATTTGCGGATGTAATCCAGAAATATATTCTGGCGGGCGCAGATCTCGACGCCAATTTGCATGAGCAGATGGCGCAGGCCTTTGCAAATTACTGCGGCGCGCTTGAGGCAGCACTGGGCCATCACGAATATGTATCTGGTGATGCGCTCAGCCTTTCCGATGTGGTGCTGGTGTGCGAACTGGCTTTGATGAGCAATGAAAGCCGAATGGCAGCGGAGCTTGCCGCTAAAGGCCTTGCGCCTATTTTGCCCGACTTAAAAACCTATCCTCGTTTATATGCCCATGTGACGCGCCTGCTGGATGAGGCGACGTTTGCGGCAGATCTAGCGGGATACGCCAAGTATATTCGCGGTTAAAAGGCGCTGATACTTAAAGACTGATAGTTAAGCTTGCCCGAGACATTTGGCGGCGAAGTCGAATATTTCAGCATTGCAGGCCACCGATACCGGAGCTTCGGCTGCGAATCCGTTAAATCCGTGATAGGCGCCTGGGAAGACATGAAAATGCGTCGGAACGCCGGCCTGCATAAGCTTGCGCGCATAGGCCATGTTTTCGTCAAGAAACAAATCGAGATCGCCGACCGGCAGATAAGTTGGCGGTAGGCCGGTAAGGTCGTAGGCCCGCGCCGGTGCCGCATAAACCGGTACATTATCGGCACCATACAGGTCGCCCAGATAGCTTTGCCACCCGAATAAATTGGCCGCACGTGTCCACACAAGCGTGTCAGGAAGTGTCGGCGCTGCCGCGGCGATGTTTGTGTCATCAAGCATCGGGTACAACAGGATCTGCCCCAGCAACGACACATCCATGCGGTCGCGCACAAGAAGGCCAAGGCCCGCGCACAGGCCACCGCCTGCGCTGACCCCGCCAATGATAACTTTTTCGGCATCGACATTAAGTGCGTCAGCGTTGTCAATTAAATGTGCCAGACCCTCATAGCAATCTTCTAGCGGGCCGGGATACGGCGTTTCCGGGGCCAAGCGATACTCTACGGATACTGCATACATGCCCAGTGCGGCGGCGGCACGCAGCGTGAATGCATCGCCTTGGCGGGCGGCTCCCAGCACAAAACCACCGCCATGGATCCAATAAAACACGGGCAGGGGGTGGGGAGCATTGAGCGGCCGGAAAATACGTAAATCAATGATATGCCCTCCGGCTGAAATCACCGGAATAATTTCCTGAACAATTGTGTCGGGTACCTGTAATTGCGATATCAGCGCATCGTCCCTGGCTTGCGAGGCGCGCCGCGCGCTGTCCAGATCTTTCGATAAATCAAAGCCAGCGCCAGCTTGCGCCAGTCGTTCAAGGCCGGGAATAAGGTCAGGGTCGATATATGAAGATTTACTCATGATGATGCCTACGCGCTTTTCGAACAGCTTTGCCAATAACTCCTAATAGACAATAGCTAAGAAATGTCACCGACATCCAAAATAGGCGCAACCTCGATATTATCGGCATCCAGCATAAACGCCACGCGCTCAAGCGCTGAAATGATCAAAGTCTGTTCCCAAGAAATCAGTTCATTAAATTTGTTGGAAAATTTCTCGTGGAGCATAACCGGCGCCTCTTCAAGTGCAAGATTACCCGCCGCTGTGAGCGAAAAGAAATGTCGGCGTTTGTCAAACGTGTCGCTGGAGCGTTCGACCAGTTGGCGGTCTTCGAGTTTTCGCATAAGGGTTGTCATCGTGCCGCGCGATAGCGCCATGCGTTCCGCCAGACGCGACGGACTAATGGAGCTCGCGGCACTAATCTCTTGTAGCGCAATGAGCTGAGATACCGACAGGCCTGATGCCCGCGCGAGCATGCGGGAATCAGACTGCGTTGCCCGCGATATTTGCCTTAAGGCGATAAGCGCATCATCGACTTTTGAAATCCCGTCCAATGTATTCACCATTTGTTAAACATTATTGCGATGCTCTCGGAGCATCATACTTACTAAAGAGTAAGCGGTGCTGTACAGCACTAATGTAAAGGGAAGGGCGACCACAAGCGTCCAGGCTTGCAGGCTTTCCAACGCTTTGGCACCGCCACCTACCAGCAATACAACTGCCAGCAATGAAATGATACAGGCCCAGAACACGCGCTGTATTAGCGGTGTGTCCGTCTTGCCACCGGCAGCAACGCTATCGATTACCAATGCGCCGCTATCAGATGATGTGACGAAAAAAACAATCAACAAAACCAGCGCAAACATGCTGGCGATTGCCCCGATTGGCAAAACATCAAACAGCTGGAACAACACCAGTGAAACATCGCCAATGCCGTCACTCAACGCGCCCATGCCATTTTTCGACTGGTGGATAGCGGCTGTGCCAAAACTTGAAAACCAGATGGTCGCGATGGCAAGCGGTGCCAATAATGTAATGGCGATAAACTCGCGCACGGAGCGGCCGTAGGAAATACGCGCAAGGAACAAGCCGACAAATGGTGACCAGCTAATCCACCACGCCCAGTAAAAGATCGTCCAGCCGTGGAAATATGTCGTGTCTTCGCGGCCAACAAAATTACTTAGCGGCAGATACGCGCCACCATATTGCACAAGGGCTGCACCATAGCTGGTGATAATGTCACCCGTCGGACCGACAAACAGAATATAGCCAAGCAAAGCAACCGCCAGTGCCATGGTGAAGTTACTCAACACACGAATACCACGATCCAGACCACGCACCACTGATAGTACGGTGACAAAGGCGATGATCACGATAAAGCTGATTTGCGTGGTTAGCCCGCCATCCATATTGAACAGATATTTGAGGCCGCTCGCCGCCTGCTGCGCGCCCAGCCCAAGCGAGGTTGCTAGGCCCAGAACTGTGGCGAGAATTGCCAAAATATCGACCACATGGCCAGTCCACCCCCATGCGCGTTCACCAATCAATGGATACAAGATGCTGCGTGGTGCCAAGGGCAGGCCGGCGTTTAGAGACAAAAAGGCAATGCCCAGTCCGAAAAGTGCATAGACAGACCATGGTCCAATGCCCCAGTTAAACAGCGTTGCACCCAGCGCCAAATTCTCAGCCGCCGGCGTGTTGGGTGGCACATTGAAGGGTGTGCCATACCAGCCCGTGTAATAGGCCAGCGGTTCGGCGGCGCCGTAAAAGGTCATGCCGATGCCGACGCCGGCCGAGAACAGCATGCAGATCCATGAAATATAGCCAAACTCTGGTGACGCATCTTGACCGCCAAGCTTAAGCCGTCCTAGCGGTGACACCGCCAGCGCAATAATAAAGACCGTGATCAGGCTAACGGATAGGGAGAAAAACCAGTCAAAGCCACTCATGATATTATTGCGTAAGTCCAGTAAGACACTGGCAGCCTGGTCGGGCATGGCTAGAACCAGCGCAGATGACACGATAGCGATCAATGCGCTGAACTGAAAAACCGGCCCATGGAAATCAAACCCCATGAACCGGATATTATTTTCGCTGGCTCTGGAGCCAAGGTCGTCAACCGGTGCTGTTACGTCAGGCTGCGTTTCCGAATAATCCATAATCTTCCCTAACTGAAATAATTTTCGGCCCGATAGTGCGTCCCGAGGGCTTCTTTAAGCGGGTCTAAATGTGCGTCAAACGGGCGCCATGCGCCGACACCTTTGCGGTTTAATGGCTCGCGCACCTGAGATGAGCTAGCGGTGCGCACCGCGCGCTCGGTTGTATGAAATTCGAGACAGGAATCCTCAAAGGGCAGACCCAGATAATCCAGCATGCGGGTCACTTGGCCTTCTAAATCGT